>PPYE01188272.1_pt1 | contig 12300 bp, 18 predicted proteins | sample 1559881 | NCBI WGS metagenome assembly PPYE01 (sample SAMN08240022, study PRJNA423297) | Human gut metagenome, whole genome shotgun sequencing project.
AATGTTGTTTTCGGTTGTTTTCGCTTGTTTTTTCAACCCTTCGGTTGTTTCGGTTGAAAAATCAACCGCCCGGTTGTTTGGGTTGTTTTGGCTTGTTTCCTCGGTTTCCGTATTCTTTTTCTTCTTTCGTGCGTTCTGATTACCTTTAGGTGCACCCCCTAATTTGCCGTTAGCTTTATTCAACTGCACTGTTTCCGCGTAACGCTTGTTATCAGCTTCAAGACGTTTTCGGATGGGTGCAAATGCTATCCTAACGGTTTTGTTTGCCGTCATTGCTTCCAAATCTTCCACCGCCTTCGTCCGTATAGCCTCGTTTTCGCTTTCTAATTGGTTGTAGGCTCTAATCGCGCGGAACAACATAGCCGTTTCTTCATCATCGAGTTCATCAAGCACTGAAAGCAAATCCATATATAATACGAATGAATTTTTATCGCCCATGATAGATATATTTAAGGGGCACGCCCGAAGGCGCGCCCCGGTTAGTTAATAACTTTCTTCTTGGTCTTTATATGCCAAACAGAAGGCTTTTTCTACAATCGCATTGCAAGCGAAAGGCGAAGCCGCAAGTATGGAAATATCCACTACTTTGCATTCGTCGTTTTCTTTCTCTATGCGTTCTTTTATCCTGCTGTTTATCCATGCGGTAATGACTACCTTAGCCGTATCTACGTCGCGCGTCTTTACAACAAAATCGTAGTTCTGCTTATTCGGTTCTTCTTCGTCTTCCGATTGTATTGCTACGTCGGCTTCAACCTTATAATACTTCGTGTCATTGCGCTGTTCTTCCCCGTCGTTGCTTTCTTCGCCTTCCTCGTTTGCTCCTTCCTGCGCTTCCACGTGCTTCCGCAGTCGGTCGTTAAGGATTATAACCCTATCCATCAACTTTATGCCAACGATGTCGAACGGTTGGGTAAAATTCAGCTCTATATAGTCGGTCGCAACCTCATAGGCTTTGACTATGTTTTGCGCCTGCAATATAAAGTTATGCCGCTTGCCGCCAATGGTAGCGGAAATCTTGAACGGGTAAAGACTGGTTCGCTTGTTTTCGTAAGCGAGCCTTCGCTGGTTACTTACTTCTACTTCCTTTACGTCATTGCTTTGCAAGTAGAAATTTATTTCGGTCGCCAAATCGTTATCTATATACTTCCCGCGCTCAAACAAAATTTCGTTGCGTTCAATGGTTACAACTTCGCCCGTTTCGTCGTCCACAAAATCCTCGTTCCATGTACACAAAACGTTTGCTGCCAAGTATTTCCCTATTATCCGGCGTATGTCCGAAGTTTTGAAGCGTACTTCGTCTTTCCGGGTCTGTATTTTTTCGTTCTGCTTCATAGCTTATCCGCGTTAAAGTCCTTTGACGGTTTGAAAACAACAACCTTGCGGGCTGGAACTAATATGGTTTCGCCCGTATTTATGTTCCGGGCTGGTTTCGCCTTGCGTTGCTTCGTTTGAAAAGTACCGAAGCCGCGAATAGTTACCGCATCGCCGCCCGTCACTTCGTCCCGAATAACATCAAATGTACGTTCTAATACTTCCTTTACTTGGTAGCCGTTTAATCCGGTCTGTTCCGCTACCGAGTTCACTAATTCCTGCTTTGTCATAGCTTCTCAATTAAAATTTGTTCGTATAAGTCTGTAAATTGGTTGCCCGCGTACCGTGCCAAACGTGAAGCGTAGAAGCAAAGCCGAGAGCCGATTGCGGCGTGCTATTTCGTCCGGTCTGAACCCTTGCGCCTTCGCGTTTTGTTCGTTTATCGGCTCTACTCCCAATACTTTACATGCGTCCTCGTAGGTCTTTATCCGGTCGGTTATTTCCTCGTAATCTTCTTCCTTGTAGAAGTAATCGAAAATAGTACCGTTTCCTTCGCTTTCGGTAAGTTCCTTTACAGCGTCCTGCGCTTCTTCTATACCGTCATATCTACCTTGCAAACGCAAACTATCGTTTTCGTTTTCTTTTCTGTATAAACAAATCTTTTTCATGTCAATTAAAAATAAATATTAAAATAATGTTCCCTGCTTGGGCTTGTGCGCATCTTCATAAAGGATGCGCCTTTGTCTTGCTATGCTCAACCGTACCGCTTTTATAGCTTCCTCACGTCCTTTTAGGCTTTCTTCGTACTCCAAAAGTTCGCTTTCGGTCGTAGCCAAGAAATAGCCTTCGGAAGTCGCTATAAGTCCCGGTAGAAGGTCATTTGTACGAATGTGGTTTATTATCTTCCTTAGCCGTGCCGCGTCTATCTTGTAGCTGTCACGTAACCGGGAAATAATATACTTATTCGTTACCGCGTTGGCTTTGCCTATCTTGGTTTTCAAGCCTTCAAGAATAATCGGAAGGATTACTTTCCTTTCGTATTCTGTCAGCGGTTGCGTTTCTTCTGAAAACCCTTTAATCATAGTACTTGCAATTAAAAAGGTGTTTTGTTGAAACTAATCCGTAGTCCGGGTTTTGCAACGTGTACCGTTTTTCCGGTGGCTTTTGCTATTCCGTCCCGGAAGGCTACCGCGTCGCCGTTCCCTTCGCTTATATGTATCAATACTATGTTATTAACCCGTGTTAGGTCGTTAGCCTTCAACGCGTCCAAACAAGTATAGTAGCTTAAATGGCTTCTCCGTACTCGTTCTTTCAATACTTCCGGTATATAACCTTCTGTTACATTGCGTTCCAATATATCCGGGTCGTAGTTGCATTCAATTAATATGTTGTTCAACCCGGCAAATGTGCAAGGCAAATAGAAAGTATCGGTAGCAAACAATACGCCGCCCGTTTCTTCATGCCAGACGTAGAAGCCCAACGGTTCGCGGCTGTCGTGCTTCGTGGGAAAGGGAATGATAGTAAAACCGCCCAGCCGTAAATGCTGGTAACTTCCGTTTTCCATCCTTATGTGGGTCGGTCGCCAGTAAGAATTAATCTTAGCGGCTTCTATCGTGCCTTTGGAAGCGTAAACCGGAACAACGTAGTTTAAAACTTCGTTAATACGCCCGGCATGGTCGCCATGTTCATGGGTAATGAGGCAGCCTACTATTTTCTTTACGTTGTTGCCCAACGCTGCTAATACCTTTTTGAATGGTATTCCAGCTTCAAGTAGAAGGGCTTCGCCCGCGTTTTGCAAAACGTAGGCGTTACCCTCTGAACTTGAACCTAATACGGTTAATTCCATATTTAGAACAATGGTTTAGCGTTATTACTTCCGCGACCTTCCCGTGCTTGCGGCGGGTCAGCTGGCTCGCTTTTAGCCGTTTGTCCCTGCTGGGCTTGTATGGGTTGCCCGTCGATAACTCCAATAGTAGGCGCGGCATTCGCTTCTTCCTTTATTTCTTCGGCTACCGCATCCACTATCGGTACGCTGCTCTGTTCGTCTGCATCGCCGAAGTCGCACCCCGTAATATACTCGTATAGGGCTTTCTTAGCCTTCCTTTCGGCTTTTCCGCGCAGTTGGTCGTGACTGCTGTAATCATCCTTCTTTACGGTTGCAATAATGCTAAAGCCGTTTTTCTCTCCGTTATACTCATAGTTTATTTTGCAGGGTATTTCGGCGAAGTTCTGCGTTTGCCCCTTGTCGTATGAGGTATCAATGAAGTATTTTACGCCCAGCTTGCGAAGAAGCGAAGTATAACCTTCCTTAGTGGGGTACATCCTTTCGGCTATTATATTGAACTGGTTTCCGGTCGGAAGCAAGCCGATAGTAACCGCGTCTATGATGCAATCGCGCACTATGTCACGGGTGTAAAGAGGAAGCGGGGCGCGCCCGCCGCTTCTTGCACGCCCGTTTCGGTCTGTAAGAAATCCTATTTTCGTGTTCATCAAAGGCATGAAAACCTTATCCATTACTTCATCGGTCATGGCTTCGCGAAGAAGTGCTATTACGTTTACGGCTGTAAATGCCGCACCGAAGTTGCTTACTATCTGCAAAGCCGAAGCGTCTTTGCATGCTAATTCAAACTTTTCTTTTGCTGCCAATACGGTAGCGGGTAAAGTGTTGGTATTCATACTATCGTTAGTTAATTGTTGTTCATTATGTCCTTTAAAAAGTCGTCTATTCCACCACCTTTAATCATCTTTTCAAAAGCTATTTCGCGGGTTGCTCGTTCTACTATCGGCGCGGAATGCTTTCCGGTAAGAAGTTCTTTCAATCCCTTTATTATGGCTCCATAATTTCCGCAAAAACCTACCATTACTCCGGTACTTCCTTCGCCATTTTTATCCTTCGTATCAGTGTCGCAACCTACTACGATAAGACCGCGTGAACTGCTTCCGTTACAGAATGGTACTAAATGCTTTTGCATTACTTCTGTGGTGGTCTTCAAAAAGTCGCTTTGGGGTTCTTCTTGGCTGCTTTCCGCTTGTTGCGTTTCTCCGTTTTCCGAAGCAAAGCAATAATAGTCACGGTACAAGTCCGCAAAGTGTTCGGCTGCGTATTTCGCGAGCGCGGACGTGGGAAAGCAAAGCCGAGAGCCGAGTTGAATGTTCAAAACTTTACAAGCGTCTTCGTAGGACGTGATTTTCTTTGATGTATCCATAAATTTGTTTATTAAAATGGTTAATAATGTTCTGTTATTCTACTTTGAAGTCTTCGGTAGTTACTACCAACTTTATAAGCTGGCTAACAACCGGGATAAACTCGTTAATACTTTCTGCGTTATCCACGAAAATAGGCGCGCTAACGTTGTGGAATGTGCAAAGGGTGTTTATTATGTCAAGCCCGGCATTAACTTTCCCGGCTTGGTTCTTATCCGCGTATTTTACCCCGTCAATAAGGCAAATGCAATCCGGTTCTTTTTCGCCGTTTACGAGCGTTTTGTACATCTTGAACTGAACCCGGCTAAACAATCCGTTTACGCGGCGTTCCACTTCCGTCATACGGGCTTTTATCAAATCGGCTATTACTATTTCGCATCCTTGTATTTCGGCGCGTTCCTGCGCCAATTTTGCGGCTTCCCCGTTTAGTTCGGCTATGCGCTTTTCGTTGGCTTCTATAATGGTGCGAAGGTTTAGCTTACGCTTTACTTCATCAAGCCGGGCGGTAAGGTTGGCTTTCCGTTGGCGTATCTCTGTTCTGCTTGCCGCGTCTTCTGCGTTGAAGGCTGGAAGCTGTTCGGAAAGTTCCTTTATTTCTTTTTCAAGTGCAACCCATTCCGGGAGGTCTTCTCCGTTAATATCCGGTTCGGTATTTACGCGTGGATTATCATTCAAAACCTTTTGCAACGCTTCGCGGTCTTCTTTCGCCTTTGTTACGGCGGTAGTGTGGCTGGCTTCCAATTCAGCTAACGCTTTGTCTATCCGGTTGGCTTCTTCTTCCTGCGATGTTATCATTTCGTTTAATCGCTGACCGTCCGTATTAATCTTGTTAAGGCGTTCTTCCCGGTCTGCATAGAATTTTTCGCGAGCGGCTTCCCGGTCGGTATTATATTTTGCTAATGCTACCGGGTCGGCACAAGCGTGCTTGAACAACGGGCAAACAAGGCTTTCCGTAGCGGTAAATTCTTCGGCGTTTACTTTGTACCATCTTTTGCGTAGTTCGTTCTGCATTTGCTTGTAGCCTTCTATCGTGCTTTGCGTCCGTTTCTTCTCGTTCGTCAAACGGTCGTATTCGCTACGGTAACGGCTGGCTTCGCTGCGTTCGTCGTTTATAACCTGCTGTAACTTGCGGTCGGCATTATTGTAGGTTTCGTTCTTTTTGAACGCTTCGTTCCTTGCCGTTTCCTTTGCCTTAAATACTAAAGCGTGCTGGCTGCTACGTTTGTCATTTATGGCGGTTTGTACCTTAGCGGCAGCTTCATAGGCGATACGGTTGGCTTCCGCTGCTGATGCGGCGGCTTCGTCTATGTCGTTCAATTCTTTTGTAAGCTGTTCCTTCTCGGTATTAAGGGCGTCATAATCCGGTGTCAGCGGGGTAGCGCGCGTTATTTCGTCAATACGTGTAGGTATCTTTTCCAGTTCCTTCGTTATCTTCTCCTTTTGCGCTGAAATCTCGCGTTTATAGTCTTCTACGGTTTTCCCGCTAAGCTGTTCTATCAAAGTGGCAAAGGCTGTATTGCCCTTCGCTATGTCTTCGTAGCTTACTCCCCCGGCAATCTGCAAAAGCATTTCACGTTGTGCCGTCCAATGAAGGGAAAGGAAATAGTAGGGGTTGGTAATCATCTTGAAAACGGCTTCGGGTATAATCGCGTTTATACGTTCGTCGTATTCGCCTTTTGTTTTTAATGGGACTCCGTTATAGAAGTAGTCGGTATGGTGTCCCTTTAACTTCCTTTCCGTCTTTCCCTTCTCTGTTTTCCATTCTTCAACCAATACGCGGCGAAGTTCTACGGTTTCAACGCTTCCCGTTTCGGTATCTATTATTTCTAACGTTCCGGCTACTTCGTGTTCAAGGTCGGGAATAAAATTGCCTTCCGCGTCGTTGGTCTTAATTCCGAATTTGCTATCTACATTCCCTTCGCTGTCTTTGCCCCAAAGAAGCCATGTAAAAGCATCCATTACGGTAGTTTTTCCCGTACCGTTCCGTCCGCTGATGGTTGTAACTGTGTCGTTAAAGTCTATAACGACGTTACGCAAGCCTTTGAAATTAGCAAGGCTTAAACGTTTGATGATTGCTTTTTTGCTCATATTACTGATATTTTTGAAGTGAATAAAATCCCGCGTCAAGACTTACGGTTATTTTCTCTAATTTTTTCTTTTGGGCTGCATAGGAGCGCGCTATGCTGTTCAAGTAGCCCGTAAGATTTACTATGTAGGTGCGCTTCTCTATGATGCAGTTTAGAGCTACGTCTAAGACGGTTTCCCAAACTTCCCGTACGCGTTCCGGCTGTACTGCTATTCTGTGCCGGATGATGTATTCCGTAACTTTTGCTTTACGGCTTTCAATCTCGGTTATTACCATTGAAAAATCACCCGTTCGGTATGCCTGCAACACAATCGCGCAAAATTGGATGGCATTCAAATATTCTTCTTGTATGTTGGAAACGCTTGTTTTCTTTCTCAAACGTTCCCTAATCCGTTCTTGGAATGTATTACGGTCTATTAGTTCCACCTGCCCGCTGGTTGTTTCAACTATACAGTATTTTCGGCTAATCTCGCGCGGGTCTATGTTCTTTTCCGCCGAATAGAGGAAACGTTTAAGGCTTCCGGTGTATTTTTCCCCGTTATCCGCCTTTAATATCAATGCGTTATTGCATGGTTTCAATATACGCGGTTCTACTCCCCGGCAGTAGCTTCGTATCTGCCTGCTTTCCCTATTTATTTCGTATTTAGAAAAGCCGGGAATGTTAATCCAAATATTATTAATCATATAGCTGTGTTTTAAAAAGTTATTTCTTTTTGTTGTCCGCTGCCAGCTTTAACGCTAAATCAGCGTCAATAATCAGTAGCGCGCCTACTTGCGTTATCGCTTCATCAATCCGTCCGGAAGCCTTCAACCGCGCTGCGGTTGTCTTGGAACAACCCAACAGCATTGCAAGCCCTTTCAAGCCGTACACGTAACGCTTTGCCGATTTGGGCTTTTCCGGTTTCTGTGCTGAAACTTCCATACGTTCGCCTATCGCGTCCAGAAATTCGCCGAGCGTAAGGTCTATAATTCTTTTCTTAGCATCCATAGTCTAACTGTTTTCGTCGTCTTTAATGTCCGACACTGTCTTTGCCGCTACCTTTATCGAAAGGGCGAAATTCGCGACTACAAGGAATACCGCCCATATAGGCGCGGTTTCGGTGTCAATGCTTAGAAGAATAAAGGAAACGGCGACCCAAGCAAGGGTAAGCCAGTTATACCACTTTAGCGGCTTCGTAAATTCAATGCCGAGGGCTTTAAAAATCTTAGTCATAACTGCAAACTTCAAAAGGGTTATAATCGTTTTCGCCTTTGCGTCTTCCCGTCGTTTTGGCAATCCGTGTTATCTGCGCGCGTCTTCCTACTCTGAAAAAATCGCCGTTTCCGGTAAGTTCCTTCGGGAGTATAATTAGAAGAAGGGCTACCGCTACGAATGTACGTTTCAACGGGTCAAGGCTTACCGGAACATTATGTTTTGTGCAGAACCACCAAACGCAAAGTTCCGTAGCCTTCTGTATACCTACTTTCGCGTAGATGTTCCGGGCTGTATTCTCTACTGTGCGGGTCGAAATAAACAGCATGTCCGCTACTTCTTTCTTGGAAGCTCCCCACGCCAGCAAGTGCGCTACCTCGGTTTCCCGTCTACTTAGTTCTACCTTTAACCTCATACGTCCCAAATATTGGCTGTTATACCGTATTTGTTGAATACGCCTTCTACGGCTTTAGCCTGCGTTACTTTAGGCTCTATCTTTCCGTCCCGGTATGCGTAGAAGCTATTCCGGTTATTTATGCCCAAAGCAGCTTTTATTTCCGTTACCGCTATTTTGTAATCGCCTACTCGTAATTGGTTCAACCCGCTAAGGAAGCCCCTGCTTTTTTTCTTATTTTCTGTTGTTACTACCATAATTGTAAAATTTAAAATTCATAGTGCGCGGGGGAAGGTTCGCCCTTCGTACGCCCGTAGCGTCCCGCGCGCGGTCTGTTTCCGCAGTCATCGGTTTATAGCCTTTACAAAGGGGATTCCTTTTCCGCTGGCTTATATATAGTTCCTCTGATTTGTATTAAGGTAATACGTTAATCGGAAGAAGAAGCGTTACCTATCTGCTTGTAATAGCTGGTATCTTCCATGCTATCCATGTAGTTAAGCATACGCAAAAGTCTTTGCAGGTCTTCCGGGCTTAATTCCCGTTCTTCTTCGTTGTTGTCGTCACTATGCTTGCCAAATAGCCTATGCTTTTGTATGTACGCTTCCGTAAACTCCTTTTGCATCCGCTTCATGTCCTTTGTAAGCTGTTTGTAGTGCCAATCGTACAAAGCCTGCAATTCTACGTACTGCATTTTGGTTAATTCAACGGTAACGTATCTTCTGCGCTGGCGGTAGCTCATCCGTATTTCGTTTGTAACGTTGAAATAGCACTGGGTAAACAAAGTAAATCCGTACCCGTTTTCCTTTACGTTGAAGGTGTACTGCTGTTTTTCTTCCTGTGCTTCTACTATTTCTTCCAACGAAACTCCGTATTTAGCTAATAGTTGGTCTAACAAACGCTTTGCGTTCAGGGCTTCGCCTTTCTCACCGCGTTCCGCAAGGGCTTGTAGTTTCTGAACCTTGCTTCTAATGCTTTCAAAATCTTTCTCCATATAGCTGAATGTTATGTTATTTTACATAGAAAGTAATGCGAAGCCCTCTACGCAGGCAGCACTTAACTTTGTCTAATCCGGCTTTCAAAGCACGTGTTACAAACTTATCGGCTAAAGTTTCGCCAATCAATTTCAGAAGTCCGCTTACGCCTACCAGCTTGTTAATACGGTTGCCTTCGTTGTCTATTCCGCTTACTTTAATGCGGAAGTTCCTGTTAATGAATTTACTTGTATGTATCATATAGCTTTTATAAATTTCTGTAAATTAGCGTGTTTTTGTCATTGCTAAGTGTTCGCTTTTTGCTTACCTTTGCAACTGAACAACTAACACAATGCAAATGTATAGTAAAAGCATACAATATGCAAACTAAAAGTGTTCATATTTTTAGCTGAAAGCTGATTTTTAACTTTTAGAAACAGTTACGTTTATGGAAACAAGTGTAAAAGAGCGACTTAAACAATTTATAGATACGCTGAATATTAGCGAAAGGGAATTTTGCAGGCGCATTGGCGTGTCTTCCTCTTATGTTATGTCTATAAAAAAGTCTATTCAACCGGATAAAATGCAAGCTATTAGCATACACTTCCCGGAACTTAATCCGCTTTGGCTTTTGTTGGGTCAGGGGGAAATGTTGTTGTCTGACGGAAAGAAGGAAGGCGAACAACGGCAAAATACGGGCGGGTTGCCTTCTTCCGAACTGTTGGCTAAGTTGCTGGAAGAAGCTAATAACGAAAAGGCGCGTTTGCTTTCAATTATAGAAAGCCAGCAGCGTACAATAGAAAGCCTTACAGAATTAAACAAAAAAGCCAATGCCCAAACGGTAGAACGTGCTGGATGTGCAAATGCCGTTTAGTATTCGGTCGTAAAGTTCCGAAATTCTAAAAAGGCTTCCATAACATAGTATCACACGCACGTACTTATATGATAATAATATCATACAATCGCCGTATTAAAGTGATACGAAAACAAGGCTATTTTAAGCCCATTTTCGCGTTATTTTATTTTCGCCTTACAACTATACCATTTTGGAACGAAATGCGCTTAAATTGAAAAATCAACAAAAATAACTATTAGCTATATGGTAGAAGTAAATGTAGATAAGTTTTATAGTAATCGGGCTTTGTACCCGTTTATTCCAGCGGTTGTGTTTGACGCGTTGGAAGCTGCCTATTTATCCGGGAATGAATGTGCCCGAATACCGGAAGGGGAATATAATAAAATGATGTCTGACCTTAAACGTGCGAATTTATGCCCCGTACAATAGCTAAACCTTCGCCTATAAGCGATGGGATAAACCGTCGTTTCTTTGAAGCTATTGAAGCGATTGTTAGTTTGGGTAAGGTTAGCGCGTTGGAGGCGTTTTGTACGCTTTACGATTTGAGTGCGCCACGTTATAGGGAAATGCGGCTTACTTATGGCGTTTCTCCGAAGCCCGGCTACCAATCACGCTACAAGAATATAGAAGTAGAAGCGATTTATTCGCTGGTCGTTAATTATCCTATTTCCTCACGCTGGCTTATAACCGGGCGCGGTAAAATGCTTATCGAATAATGAAGTTTTCTATTAAGTACCAATTATCGCCGCGAACGGAAGGGGATAGGCTAACGGAAAACGTGCCTATACGCTTACGGGTGTCTTTTGCTGGTATTCGTGTAGATTTACGTTCCGGCTATGTAATAGACGCGGAAAAGTGGGATAATAATAACGCCTGCGTGAAAGTCGGCGCAAAGAATAGTTTCAACCAAACGGCAGGCGAAATAAATCGCGCTCTAACAAACCTTTCTTCTATTGTTGAAGAAGTCCTAACCCGGTTTGAACTTGACAACCGCAGAACGCCAACTGCGAAAGAATTTAAGGCAGCTTTTGATGAAGCAACCGGAAGGAAGAAGAAGGACGTTACGCCGGACTTCTTCACGGTCTTCGACAAATTTGTAGTAGAAGCTGGTACGGCTAATAACTGGGTTCCGGCTACTTATACGAAGTTTAGCAGTTTGCGTAAGCATCTATACGCATATATGCCACAGCAAATACTAAATCTACTAACGAAGGAAAACTTACAAGGCTTTGTTAAATACCTGCAAGATGCGGGGCAAATGAATACGACCGTAAGCAAGTATATGAGTTATGTACGTTGGTTTCTCCGTTGGGCTTGTAATAACGGCTACTATAATGGGCTTTTGCATGAACAATATAAACCGCGTTTCAAGGGGATAGACTGCAAAGAAGTTATCTTCCTTTCATGGGAAGAACTGCAACACTTTCTAAAATATCAATTCCCGGAAAACCGCAGTTCTTTGTCGTGCGTACGTGATGTGTTTTGCTTCTGCTGCTTTACTGGGTTGCGCTATTCCGATGTAGCCCGGCTACGTCCCTGCGATGTCAAACGGACAACAAACAAACCTTTTATATCCATCGTTACTCTGAAAACCGAAGACCGTTTGCATATAGAACTGAACAAATACGCGCTTCAAATACTTGACAAATACAAAAACATCAAATTCCCCAAAGGGTTAGCCCTTCCGGTTATCAGCAATGCGAAAATGAACGAATACCTTAAAGAAGCTGCCGAAATGGCTGGAATAAAAGAACCCGTTAGAATAGTGTTTTTCAAGGGGAACAAACGTTATGAAAATGTTTTGCCGAAGTGCGAACTTCTTACTACGCATAGCGGAAGAAAGACGTTTATCTGCAATGCTATAAGGTTGGGTATTCCAACTAATGTTATTATGGAATGGACGGGGCATAGTGATTACAAGGCAATGAAGCCGTATATAAAAATAGTGGATGCGGTTAAAGAGGAAAACATGTCTAAATTTGATACCTTTTCCGAAGAAGAAAAGGGCAATAGCAAAAAATAGAAAACCCGAAAAAGTACCCGAAAATGGCTTTACTATTTGGGTACGGTTGTACCCAACCAATAGCGTAAAATCCCGAATATTCGGCTACTTATGAAAATGTGATAACAGTTGATTATATTTGAATATCTTGGGCTTAGAGCCGTACGCACCGCATTAGGAAATAAAAAATCCTCTGATTTACTGAAAATCAGAGGATTTTTTATTTTGAAGATAGCGAATAATCGCTATCTCTTTTTTCCATCATATCCCCATTTCACATAGAT
>PPYE01171212.1_pt1 | contig 12298 bp, 10 predicted proteins | sample 1559881 | NCBI WGS metagenome assembly PPYE01 (sample SAMN08240022, study PRJNA423297) | Human gut metagenome, whole genome shotgun sequencing project.
CACAGATTGAAAATCTGTGTTCCAAGGGGGCTTGGGGGACTTCCCTCAACAAGCGCGTGGGGCTATCTGGATAGCCACAAGCATTGCTTGCCAATTTTATCCTGAACTTAGGATGATTTCAGATAACTATCCCAGCTTAATCATAATCTTTTACTTCATTATGATGGCGGGTACATCCGTATAATCCGGCTGATTATAAAACTCATAGCTGGAAATGACATTCGTATCGTATGCAGCCATGCCCTTCACGCGAGTCAGAGGAATAATCGTTGCTTCATCATGGAGCTCTTGAAGCAGAGTGTTGTAAACGCTCTGAATCTCGTCCTCATTTGTCATCGCATTAAGGCTGTTGATAAGTTCGTCTGCATTCTCCATACCTGCTAATCCCTGAGCCAGATAGTTATCAATGACAGTGTTTGTCAGGCAGCGAGAAATTAACAGATATGGATCGGAAGGGATCGCATTTGTAATTGCAATCGCTAAATCGAAATCTCCATTGGAGATGTCCTGGAAATAAACCATCTGTTCTTTACCCACCGGGGTAATTTCAAAGCCAACTTCTTTTAGCTGTGCGGCGAGAACTGAGGACAAATCTCCAAGGGAAGCCTGATCGGTGGCGTAAAGAAGATTCCCGGACAACTTAACGCCGTCTTTTTCACGGATACCATCTCCGTCGCTGTCAACCCATCCAGCGTCTTCCAGAATTTGCTTTGCTTTTTCGACATCATACTCATAAGTTCCGGTATCCACATCACAATAGGGCAACTCTTTATCCAGAACCGAATCAGCCGGAGTTTCTACACCATAGAAAATGTTTGTGGAGATACTTTGTGTGTCGATTGCATGGTTTGCGGCCAACCGAACGGCAGGATCGTTAAAAGGTGCGTGTGAAACATTGAATCCCATGGTACGGCTCTGAATGGTGGCATCAGAAGAAACAGCAGTAAATCCCGGAGCGGTGGACAACTCCTCAAAGGTATTATAAGTGAGATTAGCCTGTCCAACAATCATGTCGATCTCGCCGTTACGCAGAGCTAAAACTTTCGCATCATTATCCGGAATAACTTTCACATGGAATACATCCACATCGGATTCTCCACGGTCAAAGTATGGATTGCGTACAAAAGTATAGGTTTCATTTTCTTTCTGTCCATCGTACATATACGGACCGGTGCCGAGCGTTTTTGTCTTGGTAATTTCGGCAAGGCTTCCGTCCTCATTATATCCGGCAGGGGACATCATCGACATAGGCATGGGAACAGCGAAGTCCTGCAAAGCACCATAATATGGTGTTGTCAGCTTGACTGCCACAGTATATTCGTCCACAACAGTCACTTCATCCAACAGGGTGCTGGTTAGTCCCCAGCCACCGTTGAACTCCGCCAGGATTCCCGGTATATTGTCCAGATTGATTTTAACTACCTCCGCGTTAAAATCGGTTCCATCGGAAAATTTTATTCCCTGCTTCAGATAAAAAGTATAAGTCAGTCCGTCGGGTGATACTTCCCATCGCTCCGCAAGGCCAGGAACGATTTCTCCATCCTCATATCGCACCAGCGTTTCATAAAAGTTTGTCAGGAAGTAATACAGACCGTAAGTACCATTGGTCACATTGGGTGCCTGGAGTGAAAAGAAGCCGCCTTCAAAATCCCAGCTTTCGCAGAAAGTCACTTCTTTGACGGTATTCTCTTGGCTGGTGGAAGGGGGCGAATCGGGGTCTGAAGCGCAGCCAGAAAAAGATAAGGTGGTCATCACTGCAGTAAGAAGCAGTGCCAGTAGTTTTTTAATTCGTTTCATTATGATTCCTCCTAACGATTATAAGGTGTTTTGGGAGGGAGTGATTCGATCAACTCCCTCGAATATGGGTGGTTAAAGTCGTCATATCCATGAGCGTCAGTAATGGATTCGACGATTTTTCCCTCTTTCATGACAAAAATATTATCGGCCATGTAAAGTGCCACATCAATATCATGTGTGATGAACAGAAAGGTACTTTGATACTCCTGTCTCAAATCCAGAAGAAGGTCCAGAACCTTTTTCTGGACGGTAACGTCCAGCCCGCTGACGGATTCATCGAAAATTATCAGCCTCGGAGCAAGCGCCATAGCCCGCGCAATGCAAACCCTGCTCTGCTGGCCACCGCTAAGTTCGCTTGGAAAACGCATCAATATATCATCCTGCAACTGTACTTTGTGCAAAATGTCATGTACTGTGTGCTGTTCTTCCTGCCGGGTAAGATGCCGTAGTTTTCGCAAGGGTTCCGCAATGCTCTCATAGATGCGGCGTCGAGGATCAAGCGCCCCCTGGCTGTTTTGTAAAACCAACTGAACTTCTCCATGCATCAGCCGAAGTTCCTTGGGGGATAGGGCCCAGATATTATTTCCGTCTAACAGTATCTCACCATTTGTGGGAGGAAGTATGGCTGCCAGCATCATCGCCAGCGTACTCTTTCCGCTGCCACTTTCTCCGACCAGTGCATAAGGTGTATTTTCCAGCAGAGAAAAGGAAACATCATTTACAGATACAAATGATTCTTTACTTTTTGGCGAACTGCGTGACAAGTAAGTTCTTGTCAAGTGTCGAACTTCTATCACAGAATCACCCCCTTTTCAGATTGCTTGCTTGCAATAGTTCCTGCGTATAAGGCTGCGTAGGTTTATCAAAAATTTGATATACAGATCCGTGCTCCACCACTGATCCGTCATGTAGAACCACTACATCATCTGCCAGTTTTGCGAGGACTCCAAAATTGTGCGTGACAACAATCATCGAAATCCCCGCGTTACGAATGGCAGTAAACTCTTCCAAAATAACCGCTTGCGTATGTACATCCAGCGCAGTCGTAGCCTCATCCGCAATGATGAGCTCCGGGGAAAGTAGCAAAGCCAGTGCAATCATAATCCGTTGTAACATCCCGCCGCTCAGTTCGTGGGGATAACTGTTCAAAATGCGGGGAACATCGCCCAGACCAAGTTTGGCTAATTCTTGCGTAATAGAAGTTACGGCCTGTTCCTTGGAGATTTGCTGATGTGCGCGAAGGGTCTCCACCATTTGGCTGCCAATACGGGTAACAGGATCGAAAGCAGTCATGGGATTCTGCATAATCATAGCGATATGATTTCCACGCAGCAGCCGCAGTTTTTTCGATGGCAGCTTGAATAAATCCTGACCTTTGAAAATGGCATCGCCACTGATGAGAAAGCGGCTGGGGTCCAAAAGCCCCATCAAGGCCCGGCATGTCATGCTCTTGCCGCTACCGCTTTCCCCGATGATCCCTAAGATCTGACCCGAATTGGCTTGGAAACTCACATCGTTTACCAACAAAGTTCCTTTTTTCTTTAATCTTACTGATAAATGATTGACTGTAAGCAATGGTTCCATGTCAATCCTCCTCCGGAGAAAGAATATCGCGCAGGGCCTCACCAAAAAGGTTGAAGCCAGCTGTAGTCAACAGGATACAGATGCCGGGGTAGACAATCAGCATGGGATTTGAATAAAGGTACTGCTTGGCGCTGTTCAGCATTGCACCCCATTCCGGAATATCATTTCCAAGCCCAAGGCCAAGAAATGAGTAGCCTGAAATCATCAGAATAATCGAAGCGATGCCTGTGCTAAAGTAAACGACAAGCAACGGCAGGATATTGGGCAAGATATGGGAGAATAAAATGTCTGCCCCGCTACACCCGGAAATTTTTGCAGCAGTGATATAATCCTTGTCTTTTTCTATTAGAACATAACTGCGAACTACTTTTACAAACCATACCCACATGGAAAGGATAATGGAAAGAATGAGATTGACCGCTCCTTGACCGATCACGCCTATCAGGGTCAACACAATGACCAGCGGCGGAAAAGCCATAAATATATCACAGATGATGTTCATGACCCGATCAAACAATCCACCAATCCAAGCACACAGCATGCCAAGCATTGTGCCAATCAAGGCAAGGATTGCTAAAATCGGCAACGCCAGGCCAAGAGAGTATCTGGCTCCATACAATAAACGTGATAAAACACAGCGTCCCAACTGGTCTGTGCCGAAAGGATACTCATTGCATGGTTCTAAAAATTTTTTTGTAATGTCAACCGCCATAGGATCATGAGGCGCGAGAAAAGGAGCAAGCACGCCCATAAGCAGAATGATTGCAATTAAAAGGGTCCCTATGACAGCCTGTGGATTATGTAACAGCTTATTTTTCAAACTACCTCGCCCTCCTTTCCGCTTATCATGCGTGGATTTAACGCTCGATTGACCAGTTCTCCTACCGTATTGCAGATAACAAAAATCAGTCCGAGAACCAGAACACAGCCTGTAATGACAGGAAGGTCCCGATTAACAATGGCACTGACAAAATAATTTCCCAGCCCCGGCCAGGAAAACACACTCTCCACAATGGCACTACCGCCAATCATCATCCCAATGTTTTGGAAAAACAAAGTGACCATAGGGGGTAGGGCATTTTTTAGAACATGCTTCCAGAGGATCTGGGCGGTAGACAGTCCCCTGGCCTGTGCGTAAATCACATAATCCTTTTTCAGATTTTCCAGGATCGTGGCCCGGAGCATCCGGACGGAAGAAGACACAACGGATGCCGCCAGTGTGATCGACGGCAGAATCAGGCTTCGCATATTTCCGTAATCCACGACCTTGAATATCGGAATACGAATTGCAAAAGCGGTTAATAGAAGATACCCAAGCCAAAAAGCGGGAATGGAAATCCCAAGAACCGTAATTATCCGAATCAAATGGTCGCAGAACCGATCCTTTCTGACTGCTGACACAATTCCAAGTGGAATGGTAATCAGGACAATCCATAACAGTGCCATTCCCACCAAAAGAAGCGTAGCGGTCAATTTTCCTGCCATCTCCTGTATTACAGGCTGATTGCTCTGATAAGAAGTTCCCAGGTCTCCGTGCAGGCAGTTGCCAGCCCATCGGGCATATTGTGTCAGGATTGGCTGATCCAGCCCTTTTTCTGTACGAATGTCTTGGATCTGCTCTTGTGTTGGGTTGCTGTAAATACGCCGGGCAATCGCTTCTGCTGGATCGACCGAGGACAGATTCGCCAAAATGAAGGACAGCAGGCTCACACCGATGAGCACGATCAGAACTCTTATCAGCTTTTTTATGAAATGCAAAATCCTCCTCTCTCCCTTCTTGTAAAAATAAAAATGTGGAGCGATTAGCTGAAACTAACCACTCCACATTTTATAAACAATCCGCGTTCTAATCAATAGTGAAGAGAGATTAAAAAATACAATTCAGGATTCGCTGGAAATGCCCTTAAATCCAGTGCTTTCCCATGGTACAAATAGAAATATTAAAAATATCGTGATAAAGAAAAATGGTATCGTGACACTATCTTCATTTTATCTTGTGAATGTTGCGGTATTCTTGTGGCCCCATGCCAAAGGTATCTCTGAACAATTTGGAAAAGTGACCTGCATTTCGATAGCCCACTTTGAGAGCCACGGTACGGATACTATCATCCGAATCCTGAAGAAGCAGCAAAGCGTAGTTCATTCGCATGACCTTGAGATATTCATAGGCTGTCGTTCCATACACTTGTCGAAAAGCCATCTGGAAACGGGAAGGACTCATATTTGCGGTTTGAGCCAATTCGGAGATCGAAGGGTAAGCCGCCAAATCCCGCTTCATCAGCGTAACAGCCTTTCCGAGAGATCGCTTATCCTTTTTATCCAATTTAACCGGCAGGTGTCGCCGGTTTTGCTCTTGCTCCAAATTATGTGTAACCAACGACAGGAGCTCCATGACCTTTCCTTCCATGTAGAGTGTGCGGGCGCTCCCCTCCGCAGGGCAATCCTTGATCTGCTGAAAGACGAAGTTCAATTCAGGTGAGTTGGGGTTTTGCAACAGATAATCCAGTGCATTTTTGGAAGTTTCATAGGTGTCTCCATAACGCCGCTGTAAAAACTGATCAAAATAGGAGCGGGTAACGATCACCTTGGTAAATCGGGTTGGCTTGCCAGCTTCGCAAAACGCATAAGCAGTCTTGTGAGAGTTTGCATAGCAGCAGATTCCTCGATCCACTTGTTTGATTTTGCGTCCACCCACTTTGAAAGAGCTGGAATCTGTCTCGAACTGGCTGATTTCAAAATACTCCTGCTTAATTTCTGAAACCTTTTCAAAATTTTCCTGTGGCGTGAAATCCGCCAGGACAATGAGAAACTGCTGGTGAAAATTGAGAATGCGAACACTGCCAGAACCATAATCGGACAACATCCGATAAGTGTCACAACATTCATCTGACTGCTCTGCCACACGCACAAAATGCAAGTGTTTTGGCAGATCCATATAATAGTCAATTACGGTCTGTTCCATAGGTTCACCTCCATATGTTCAGCATATCACAAGATAGTATCACAATCAAGCATTTTTATATCACGATATTTCTAAAATGCTTGACAAAAAGTTGATATAACCCTTGTGTTTACAGTGTTTTTTTGACGGATTGAAAATCAGATTTGAAATGAACAGAATAATTGATTTTTGCTTTTCCAGGTTGTAATCTATAGCCGTGTGGTTAGCTGTTTCTAACGAATAAATCTAACAAGGAGGAGGCTCAATATGCAACGCAAAAATACCTTGAGCGTTCTAACATTGATGAAAGAAGAGCGCGGTAGACTGTCAGCCGGTATTTTTTTGGCGATACTCTGCTCGGCGCTTTCCTTTGTACCGTATTTTGTAATCTATCAGATGATTTTGTCTCTGATCCGGCAAACGCTTTCTTTCTCCAACGCCCTATTTTGGGCTATGGTTGCCGTGGTGGCTGCTGTTTTACAAAATGTATTGCTCTCATGTGCCACCATTTGCACACACACGGCAGCATTCAATACCATGCACCGCCTGAAACTCCGTGTGCTGGAACATCTCTCCCGGCTGAATCTCGGCTTTTTCCATGACCATGCACCTGGCCGACTGAAAGGAGCATTGTTCGATGATATTGGACGGTTAGAAGACTTTATTGCTCACAATACTATTGAGCTTGCACAGGCGATTGTGGTTCCAGTGCTGCTATTCTTGCTTCTTCTGTTTCTCCAACCGGTCATGGCTCTGTGTATGCTGATTCCTGCAATTTTAGGAATCGCCCTTCCTATGGCAATGATGCGGAGATACCCAGATTTGACAAATGAATATGCGAAAACTATGTCGGAGCTGTCTGGCTCTGTCAATGAGTTTGTAAGCTGTATGCCCATTATCAAAATGTATGGACTTACAGCAGAGAAATTCAAAAAATACAGTTCGGCAGCTTTAGCTTATACCGGATGTCTGAAAAAGATGGCTGGTTGCTCCTGCCGACCGATTGCCATTACGATTGTTATTTTGGATTCTGGTATTTTGTTTACCCTTCCTATCGGGGGCCTTCTTTATTTGAACGGGGGACTTACCGCGGAAGTCTTTTTGCTGTTTATCCTGTTGACGATGTGCTTTTACAGCGCCTTTTTCAGTCTTCTGAATATCATGATGGGACACATGGAGCTGGAAAGCGGGCTTGCCAGCATTAAAGAAATCTTAAATACCCAGCCCATTTGTGGCGGTGATAAGAAACTTCCGAAAACCGGGAGTTATGAAGTTCGTTTCGATGATGTGTGCTTTGGATATGACCGGGACAGACAGGCTCTCTCCCATGTGTCACTGACGCTGAACCCCGGAACACTGACCGCCTTTGTCGGTCCATCCGGTGCCGGGAAAACAACTGCGGCCCAGTTGATTGGACGGTATTGGGATACAGACAGTGGCACGATTTCTATTGGCGGAGTTCCCCTGCAAGATATAGATTCCGAATCGCTGATGGATTTGACAGCGTTTGTGTTTCAAGATGTTTTCTTGATGGAGGATACCCTGTTTGAGAATATCCGTATGGGAAGCAATGCAACGGAGGAGCAGGTCATAGCCGCTGCCAAGGCCGCGCAGATCGATGATTTTATCTGCACACTTCCGCAAGGATACCAGACGAGAATTGGGGATAAGGGAGTGAAGTTGTCCGGAGGCCAGCAGCAGCGGATCGCCATTGCCCGTGCTATCCTGAAGGATGCTCCCATCGTGATTTTTGATGAAGCGACTTCCTATTCTGATATTGAAAACGAACATAAAATCCAGCTCGCCCTTCAAAGCCTTTTGAAAGGAAAGACAACCATCATGATTGCCCACCGTCTGCATACCATACGAAACGCAGATAACATTGTGGTATTCGATGCTGGTCAAATTGTAGAACAGGGACGGCATGAGGACTTGGTGGCTGCCGGGGGGATATACAGTCATATGTGGAAGGCTTATTTGGGAAAGGAGGCGGTCTGATGCTACATACAATTCAAAAGTTGATTGGAAAGAGCAAAAAGGAATTATATTTTCCCATCTTTCTTATGTGCATTGATTCCATGGGCAGCATGGCACTTTATTTTGTCCTGTATCTAACGGTGCTGGATCTCTTTTTCGGCACACTTACCATGAACAAAATTGGCATTTACACACTGGCCTGCTTGTTGGGGGTGATTTATCGGATCATCGTTTACCGGAAAAGCTATCTCCTTTGTTTTGAAAGAGCCTTCAATGTAACAGGACAGTTCCGAATTAAGCTGGCTGATCATTTCCGTAAATTGAGTCTTGGCTATTTCAACCAGAACAGTACGGGATACCTGATCAATACCATGACGAACGACATGGGGAGCTTCGAGGGCGTTTTGTCTCATGCACTGTCTTTCCTGATGAAAACCGTAACTCTTTGCGGTCTTATACTGGTTGGCACCTTTTTCATCAACTGGAAACTTGCACTGGCGGAATGCGTGGTTCTCCTTTTTGCTGTTCCGTTACTGCGTTGGGGAAACCGTTTGGTAGAGCAGCTCGGAACAAAAAAGAGGACAATGACGGCCCGCATGGTCTCTACCGTAATGGAGTACATCAAAGGGATTAAAATATTCAAGGCCCACAACATGACTTCCACCCACTTTGAGCGCCTGCTGGAGAGCTTGGAAAAAGTACGGAAAATCAGCGTACAAATTGAGTGTCAGATGGCTCCGCCTACGGCGATTTACTCGATCCTTGTCAATTTTCTGATGCCATTGGTCCTGTTGGGGGGCAGCTATTTATTGCTGGGCGGGCAGATTCCAAATGAATCCTTTATTGCGTTTCTTATTATGAGCATGGCAATCTCCGGCCTGCTAATCTCTTTTGAGCATTACTACATTATGCTCAAGGACTTGAAACTGGCTGCAGATAATCTGGAAAAAGCAATGTCCCATGCCCCGCTGCCCTATCAGGATGATAGTTTTACTCTGGAACGGTATGATGTTGCATTTCAAAAGGTTTGCTTCTCCTATGACAACGGAGAAGAAGTGCTGCATCACATTAGCTTTACAGCTCCAGAAGGAAGTGTGACTGCGTTGATAGGCCCATCCGGCTCTGGGAAATCGACGGTTGCAAATCTGATCGCGCGTTTTTGGGATGTGAGTTCAGGTGTGATTACCATTGGTGGCCGGGATATTCGAGAGTTGGAGCCAGATCGTCTGTTGCAATCAATCAGCGCTGTGTTCCAAGAAAATACACTGCTCTCCGACACGATTCTAAATAATATTCGTGTTGGAAAACCGGATGCGACCATGGAGGAAGTCATCGTTGCGGCAAAAGCGGCGTGCTGTCACGATTTCATCTCAAAACTGCCGGACGGATATAACACAGTTTTGGCAGAAGGTGGAGCTTCCCTGTCTGGAGGGGAGAAACAGCGAATAGCTATCGCAAGAGCTATTTTGAAAAACGCTCCTATTCTGTTATTGGACGAATCCACAGCATCACTGGATGCAGATAACGAAGATCGGATTAACCGGGCGTTAGACCACTTAATGAAGGGAAAGACAGTTTTTGTCATAGCGCACCGGCTTAACACCATTCAGAATGCCGATCAAATCATCCTATTAAACAATGGGAACATTGAAGAAATTGGAACACATTTAGAACTGCTCAAAAAGAGAGGACACTATTATTCCATGATCCAGGAACAGGAAAAGGCAAAAGCCTGGATTGCGAAAGGAGAGTAAGAAGATGAAAACGGATCGTATCAAACTCATGAGTGAAGCACCCGTATCAAAAGCGTTGTTTCAGTTGGGAATCCCAATGGTCATCAGTATGCTGGTGACTGCGCTCTACAACGTGGTAGATACATATTTTGTTTCCGGCCTTGGAAAACAGGCAGTGGCCGCTGTATCAGTTGCCTTTCCCATTTCCTTGATTTTTTCCGGCATTGGGCTGACATTCGGTGCCGGTGCGGGTTCCTATATCTCCCGGCTCCTCGGAAAAAAGGACAAAGAGATGGCGGAGCGGGTGGCTTCTACCGCCATGTTCAGTAGCATTGTTACTGGTCTGCTTGTGGCCGTGATACTATTAGTGGCATTAAATCCAGTCCTGGAATTTATGGGAGCAATCCCTTCCATCTTTGATTTGGCAAAGGACTATGCTGTGCTCTTTATCATCAGCACTGTTTTCAGCACAGCGAATGTAACTGCGGGAAATCTGGCCGTTGCCCAGGGAGCGTCCAATATTTCGCTGACTGCAATGATCGGTGGCGCGGTACTCAATGTAATTTTAGACCCGATTTGTATTACTTCTTTGAACATGGGGGTTCGTGGTGCTGCGGTCGCCACGTTGATTTCACAGATTGTTACCAGTGCCATCTATGTTTGGTTTTTCGTGGGTGGAAAGAGCTATCTGAAGATTGTCTTTTCCAAATTTAAGCCTTCTGTCGGAATTTATGGTGAGATTTTGAAGGTGGGCGTTTCCATGCTGTTGCTTCAGCTGCTTTCCAGTCTTTCCATGAGCCGTATATCCGCCGCTGCCGGAGTTTATGGCGAGGACGCGATTGCGGCCATGGGCATTGTGCTGAGGATTGTGACATTGGGGGTAAATGTAGTATTCGGGTATATGAAAGGTTTTCAACCCATGGCTGGGTTCAATTACGGAGCAAAAAACTATTCTCGCTTAAACGAAGCTATCCGGAGCTGTATGAAGTGGACTACCATTTTTTGTGTCGCATGGACGATATTGATTTTCCTACTGGCTACGCCTATTCTCTCCCTGTTTGGCGATGATCCGCAAGTCCTGGAGATTGCCGTTCCGGCTCTAAAAGCAAACACAATTTTGTTTTTTACCTTTGGTTTTCAGTTTACCTATTCTACGCTCTATCTCTCCATGGGAAAAGCATTGGGGGGTGGTTTCCTAAACATTTGTCGGCAAGGGATTATGTTTATGCCGGTCATTCTAATTCTGCCTGGAATCTTGGGACTAAATGGAGTGATATGGGCACAGGCGGTTGCAGACATCTTAACCACTCTTGTAACGGTTGTATTTGCGGTTCATATTCACAAAGAGCTACAAAGATCCATTAAGATAATGAATCAAAGCGCAGATTGATTATCAATATAGAAAAAGAGGGAATTTCAAAAATGAAACTTCATGCGTCCGGGGAGGACTATCTGGAAAGCGTCCTTGTTCTCCAAAAGAAACTCGGTATGGTGCGCTCTGTAGATGTTGCCCGGCACATGGGTGTGTCAAAGCCAAGTGTATGCGTGGCAGTCAATACTCTGAAAGATGGCGGCTTTCTCACAATGGACGAAAATCATTTTCTCCATTTGACCGATATTGGCAGAGAGGTTGCTGAACAGATTTATGAAAAGCACTGCTTTTTTACTGAGCAGCTTATCGCCGCAGGAGTTGACCCGAAAGTGGCGGAAGAAGATGCCTGCCGGATTGAACATATTATCAGCGATGAGAGCTTTTCACGGCTGAAAGAGGCAGCTGCACAAGAGCAAGAATAAACCGAATAAGCCAAGCTATCCTGCCCCGCCTGACGGGGAAAGAAAAAAACCGTTGCAGGGCAGGTAGCTTCGTGCGCCCATAATGGATTTTCAGGATACTGCGGCGGTTTTGAGTACATCAAGGCCGCCGTTTCTTATACCCTCGACAAAGGAGTGACGCCTATACGCTGACACGGCGGCTTTAGGAGGGAGCCGCCATGAAGCACAGAGAGCTTCGACATAATCTGACAGGAATCAACCTGCTAAAAAAATCCTGACCGTTTATCGGTCTCCATCTGCTTTTGAACAGGCACTATCATGGCTGGTTCAGAAGCACTATCAAATCCCTTTCGAAAGCGCCAGCCGCTGCACACCGGATGCTGGCGCTTTTGCTTGTCGTTTTTTCGGGAATTATCCCGAACGGTGTCGCCCACCGCCTCCGTTTCTGTTCACCCATCAACCAGTGAATCGAAACGGAGGTACATAATGCAGA
>PPYE01385548.1_pt1 | contig 12298 bp, 7 predicted proteins | sample 1559881 | NCBI WGS metagenome assembly PPYE01 (sample SAMN08240022, study PRJNA423297) | Human gut metagenome, whole genome shotgun sequencing project.
GTATGTATAAATCGCATAGTTCCTCCCGAATTTTTTACTATCTTTAAGTATAACATTAAAAATTTTTCGCGTAAAGATAAAGAAAAAAGTCAAAACACCCTTTTCTAATAAGCATTTTGACCTTTTCTGATATTTTTAATTATAATTCTCTTCAAAAACCCATATCTTATGTCCACGGTTATCCGTTACAAGTCCATATGTAGCTTTTGCCGCATTAGTTGCAGCGTTCTTGTCGCTGTAAATCCCCTGAAGCTTTCCATATCCGTAAACATAATAATTATTTTCTTTCTTGCTCTCAAAAGTAGCATTAACCTTAGAACTACTGTCAAAAGTTACCTTGCCAATCTTTTCAACTGAAAGCTGCTTAGTTCCGTCAAGTGCATTAGTAAATGCCAAAGCTAATTCCTTTTGCTTTACATCATCCACATAATAACTTGTTTTTGCAACAGGTTTCTTAGTCTCAGTATTATCCAAAAGCTGGTCATCTGAAATCTGGCTCTTGCCCTTGTACCGCTTAATATTAATAATATTGTCTGTTATTTCAACACCTGTAATATAAATATTATTCTGTGAATATGACTTAACTTCTTTATAATCCTTATCAACAATTACCAACTTGCTAACAGGTACAAAACTCTTCTTTGACACGTCACTCTGGGAACCTATTCCATAAATCAGGTTCGTTCCCGTGTAACCATATACGGTAATAATATTGTCAGCTCCCGCCTCAATAGTCTTCTTTTCACCATTCTTTAAGTTAACAATTGTAATGTTTTCCGTATCATAAGCCTTACCACTTGTATTGTAAGCCAACATACTTCCGTCGCTGTTAATTGCAAAACTTCCGTCTTCCACATTTTCTACCAACGCTCCCCACTCCTTAGTTTTAAGGTTTGCATAGTAAATAGTGTTGTTCATCATAATATAAAGAGTTCCGTCGCCTACGTAACAAAGCTGTGACAACTGCTTCTCCAAGTTGTAAGCAGGCACTTTGCAAGGTACAAAAGCCGCCTCTTTGGAACTGTTAGACTCATAATTATATCTTAAAATAGAAATTCCGTTTTCGCCTACATGCTCCTTAGCCTTGCTATAACCATAAATCATATAGTCAACATTGCCCTTGTCATCCACGGTAATTACCCTTGCCTTAGTATTGTTAAGCTGTTCAGCATTCTTAGCATTAAGATTGTAAACCTGTTTGATTTTTCTTTCATTCAAATCCATTACGTAAACATCGCCGTTAACCTGAAACGCCATAAACTGCTGATTTAAACTTTCAACAAAATCAGCCTTTGTTTCTTTCTGAATACCTAAGTCAATAAAACTTCCGCCTACGTTATTCTTGTCTGCTGTCCAAATCTGATTTACTTCCCTGTCATATGCCAAAACATAAATTCTTCCTGCACAACTCCATATTGTGATTGTTTCAGAAACATTATATTTCTCTTTAACCTTCTCAGCATTAGTTGTTCTAATCTGATAATTCATTGTATAAGTTCCGGCTTCCCCGGTGTCCTTTATGCAAAACTCTTTTGCTGTTATTGTTATATCAGATATAAGCTCAGGCTTAAGTGAAGTCCAAATAAGGCTATTGTAACTTGACTTAATAGTAGTCTGACCAAGGTTATCATTAGGAAGGCTACTATCAGGCTCAATATACTGAGCAAGCTTTGAAGCTCCCTCGCCCTTTAAAGCGGTCTTTGCAAAATTCTTTGCAAACTTAATCTGTTCAGTAACAAACTCCTTATCCGTAACCATTACTCTTGCGTAATAATTAATCTGCTTATACTTATCTGTTTTGATAATTATTTCCCAGAAATACTCTGTTCCCTGTTCCATAATGGCACTGGCCTGATAATTCAAAGTAATCTTGCCGTCCTTCTGTTTCCAGCCGTCAAGGGTTCCATTATCTATCAAACGGTTGTCCTCAGTACTCTTCATTTCGTAAGAAATCTCTGAAACCTTATTGCCATTAGTTGATATTGTAATTGGAACCTTTCTGTCTTTATTAACAGGGACAATAACATCACGCATATGTTCTTCTTCCATATCCATTGTGTAGCCGTTAAGACTTCCAACCTTCTGACTTCCATAATATAAATCAATCCCCGGCAACTTACCATTATATGTAGACGTTGCCTGACCGCTATTGCTCTGCTTGTTATTCTTAGACTGCTTCTTGTTAAAATTTATTCCTATAACCACTGCAATTGCAAAAATCAGCACAATTGCAACAACTGCTATAACTTTCTTTTTCATTTCATCACCCATTCAATCCTTGTTTAAAACTTTTTGACCTTTAATTTATTAATTACCGGATTGCTACGTGCTTCGCACTCCCGCAATCCTCCCCCAGCATTCGCATATCGTGTAGCTTGCGCTACACTTTTATGCTCATGTTGGGGGCGTGTCTCAAGGTCAGTGTCCCATCTTTGTGCAAGCACAGATGGAACATGACCTTTCTACACTGTAATCAATCACATCATAGCACAAAAAAATGTCTGTGGCACTATTTTTTTGTACCACAGACAATTTTATTTTTTATTTTGTTTTCTTCTTTGGTGTAGCTTTCTTTTTTCTTGTTTTTGGAAATTCGAAAACTACTGATTCGTATGGTCTAAGTGGAATTTCCAATCTGTATGGTCTTCCATCGCACTCGCCTTTCTTAGCTCTGTAGCTTACAACCTGTTTCTCACCTGTTTCTGTTGTAACCAATCTCTTGTAAGTTCCGGCTTTTGGAACTCCTACAACATAATCAGGTCTTTCCATTGGTGTAAAGTTACACACGAAACCGATAGAGTTCTTATAATCAGCTTCTGTTGTCTTTCTTATGAAACTGAAAATACTTCTTTCGCAGTCATTGGCATTAATCCACTCAAAAGCTCCATAGCCCTTTGTTTCAGTGTAAAGTGCCGGATATTCCTTATATAAGTGAAGTAATTTCTTTACATATTCCTGCATATCTTTATGTTCAGGTTCATCAAGCAGATACCAGTCAAGGCTTCTAGCCTCTGACCATTCCTGTAACTGGGCAAATTCCTGTCCCATAAATAACAGCTTTCTACCCGGATGTCCCAACATAAATGTATATGCTGTCTTTAAGTTCTTAAACTTATCCTGTGGATAACCCGGCATCTTATTAATCATTGAACATTTCAAATGAACAACTTCATCGTGAGATAATACTAAAATAAAATTCTCACTAAATGCATAAGTTAATCCGAAAGTCATCTTATTATGATTACCCTTCTTAAACAAAGGATCAAGCTTAGTATACTCTAAGAAATCATGCATCCAGCCCATATTCCACTTGTAAGAAAATCCAAGGCCTCCATCCTTAGGTGACATAGTAACCTTAGGCCATGCTGTGGATTCTTCAGCAATAATATATGCTCTTGGATTTCTGTAATTCATAACACTACTTAAATGTTTAAAGAACTCAATAGCTTCCAAGTTCTCATTACCGCCATACTTATTAGGAACCCACTGTCCGTCTTCTCTTCCGTAATCCAAATATAACATAGAAGCAACTGCGTCAACTCGAAGTCCGTCTATGTGATATTTTTCAACCCAGAATAATGCGTTTGCAATAAGGAAATTAACAACTTCTGTCTTAGAATAGTCGAAAACCTTAGTACCCCAGTCAGGATGTTCTCCCAATCTTGGATCTGCATATTCATAAAGTGGTGTTCCGTCAAACATTGCAAGTCCGTGAGCATCTTTTGGGAAGTGGGCAGGTACCCAGTCCAAAATAACCCCGATTCCTGCTTTATGGAAAGCATCTACCAAATACATAAAATCCTGAGGTGTTCCATATCTTGATGTAGGTGCATAATATCCCACTACCTGATATCCCCACGAACCATCAAAAGGATGTTCCAATATACCCATAAGTTCTACATGAGTATATCCCATATCCTTAACATATGCTACAAGTTCTTTAGCCATACGCTTGTAATCATAGAATCCGTCTTCATCATCAGGACCTTTAAAATCCTTTCTCCATGAACCCGGATGAACCTCATAGATTGACATTGGAAGTTCATAGTGATTCTCCTTTGCCTTCTCTGATATCCATTTAGCATCTTTCCATTTGTAATTATCAATATTTGCTACCCTTGAAGCATTTCCGGGTCTTTTCTCAGCCCAAAAACCATAAGGATCAGCTTTGTACAATGTATCCCCACTTTGTGTAGAAATAACATACTTGTACATTGCGCCTTCTTCAACCTCCGGTATGAAAAGTTCCCAGATGCCTGAATCATTTTCCATCTTCATGTTATGGTTAAATCCCAACCAGTCATTAAAATCACCTATAACGGCTACGTTAACTGCATGGGGTGCCCAAACTGCGAAATATGTTCCTTTTACACCATCAATTGTTGTAACATGCGCACCCAGTTTCTCATATATTTCATAATGAGTACCTTTTCCAAACAAATAACAGTCATCTTTTGTTATGACATTCTTGTTTCCCATATGGTCTCCTCCCTGTTTTAATTATTTATTTTCTGTTGTAATTAATCAGGCAGCCTTTTAATATAATGTCACATTCGTCGTCAGTCATTTCGCCAAGCTTTAATGTAAATGGTTTAACATTCTTATCATCATCTACAACATAAGCCTGTACGTCTGTAGCTTTGTTCTTAACAGCTTCAACTATTTCCGGTACAAAAATATAGTCACCGTTCTTAAATGGCAATTCTTCTGATTCATAAATGAATGGAAGCATACCCCAGTTAATAAGGTTTGAACGATATCTCTTTGTTGCATATTCACAGGCAATATTAGCCCATCCGCCTAATACCTTCTGACATGAAGCAGCCTGTTCTCTTGCTGAACCGTCACCCGGTTTTACTGCAAAAATAGTGCTTCCGATACCTACTGTATCATTGTCAATCTTGTACTGAGGAAGATTGCTCTTTAACGCTTCAAATACTCCTCCAACTTCCGGAAGTGCATCTACAGGATTCTGTCCTGCTTCTCTTGCTTTTTCTGCTTTCTGTACTTCTTTAGCCTTTCCTACATATTCAGGGTCCTTTCTTGAAAGTGCAAACTCTGCAAGTCCAAGTGGGTTAGAACGATAAGATGATGTTTCACCTGATGGTATTAATTCATCTGTTGTTGTAACCGGATCATGAATCTCTGAAACAACTTTAAGAAGAAGATTGTCTGTAAGTGCAACCATTTCCGGCCAGTCTTTGATGTTTGGTCCAAACTGGATTTCTGTATCAGGATCTGCTATTCCGTGTGAGTCAAATACTCTGTTTTCATAAATACTCTTGTCAAAATGATACTTACGTCCCTTAAACTCAACATCAACATCTGTAGCTGCTGTAAGATAACCCTTGTTAGCTGCTGTTGCTGCAATAGATCTGGCATCCATAAGTGCAACTGAAGAAATCTGTCCATTCTGTAACTTACTTCCTTCTCTGTTAGGGAAGTTACGTGTTGAATGTCTGATACTGAAGGCATTGTTAGCCGGTGTATCACCTGCACCGAAACAAGGTCCACAGAATGCTGTCTTCATAACACCGCCGGCAGCCATAATATCTGCTGCGCATCCGTTTTTGATTAATTCCATATATACTGGCATAGAAGCAGGATATACACTAAGTGTAAATTCGTCAGCTCCAATGCTATGTCCCTTTAATATATCTGCTGCTGCACAAATGTTTTCAAATCCACCACCTGCACAACCTGCAATGATTCCCTGGTCAACATAAAGTTTTCCATCACGAATCTTGTTTGTAAGTTTATAATCAACCTGTCCATCTAATGAAACTAAAGCTTTCTTTTCAACATCGTGGAGAATATCTTCCAAGTTAGCATTTAATTCTTCAATAGTATATGTGTTACTTGGATGGAATGGCATTGCAATCATAGGTTTAATCTTAGATAAATCAACATAAACAATTCCATCATAGTATGTAACTTCGCCAGGATTTAATTCTTTATACTCATCTACTCTTCCATGGATGTCATAGAATTCCTTAATCTTCTCATCTGTACGCCAAATAGATGAAAGACAAGTTGTTTCTGTTGTCATAACGTCAACACCGATTCTGAAATCTGCACTTAAGTTAGAAACACCAGGTCCTACAAATTCCATAACTTTATTCTTAACATAACCCTTGTCAAATACTTCTCCGATAATTGCAAGTGCAACGTCCTGAGGTCCTACACCCTTAGCAGGTTCTCCTGTCATGTAGATACCGATTACTTCAGGCATATTAATGTCATATGTCTGTGAAAGTAACTGCTTAACCAATTCAGGTCCGCCTTCACCCATAGCCATAGTACCAAGAGCACCATAACGTGTATGTGAATCAGAACCAAGAATCATCTTTCCGCCACCTGCTAACATCTCTCTGGCAAACTGATGAATAACTGCCTGGTGAGGTGGTACATAAATTCCGCCATATTTCTTAGCACATGTAAGTCCAAACATATGGTCATCTTCGTTAATTGTTCCACCAACAGCACATAAACTGTTATGACAGTTTGTAAGCACATAAGGAATTGGGAATTTCTCTAATCCTGAAGCTCTTGCTGTCTGAATGATTCCAACAAATGTAATATCATGGGATGTAAGCTTATCAAACTTAATCTGAAGCTTATCCATGTTGCCTGATGTGTTGTGTTCGTTCAAAATACCATATGCCATAGTATTCTTTGCAGCATCTTCTTTTGTAAGGTATTTATCCCCTAACTTGTTCTTTAGTAATTCTTCTGAGCCTGCACCTGTTTCTACAACTTCTGTGCCACCAATAAGGTATGCTCCGCCTTTACTTAATGTTATCATTTTTGCCTCCTATGTTTTCGTAACTTATCAGGTTAAATGCGTACCCTTCGGGGTTATAATCCATTTCATACTGATAACTACTAGTATACATTTTTTTGCCCTTCAAATCAAGTAATACACCCATACAATAAGTCGACAATCCAGCTGGTTTGTCTGATTTTTGGCCTTTCGCATTTATTGAACATTGTTATAGACCTTTAGGGGAAGATGATAGTAATGAGGACAAAAAATAAGCTGTGCTTTAATATTAAAGCACAGCTTGTTTTATTATTAAGTTGTTTATTTTTTATTCAAAAAAATCTGACCAATCTTTTATTCCGTTTACATCAATTACATCTGTTAATCCAGGCTTTTCACCACCGAGATCACTACTTGTAGTTATTACATCATTTGTGTCAAATTCTATTATATCCATCTCTGGGCTTATATATCTTCTTTCCATTATTTTGATATCTCCTCTCCCTTAATGTACTTGTTAATGATGGCCTGCTGTTCAGGACTATAACCACTAAACTTATCGCTAGCCTGTACCTTCTCAGCAACGTACTTAATTGACTTAGCATTGTTTTCAGTAACTTCTGCATAAACAGTCTTTGAATCACCATTTGAATAATTAATAGTTGCATATCCTACAGCAATAAATTTTCTACCATAGTTTTCTTTCTGGATTTTGATAATTGAACCACAGAACTTTCCTGTCTCTGTCTTTGTTCCATCATTAAACCATCCAACATTTGCAATATCGAGAACAGTATAAGTACTATCCTTTGTAAGTGTGTTTCCATTAGTTCTGTACAAATCTAATGTTGTAATAAGTGTACCTGTTGTTACTGTTTTTGAATTTAAGATTTCATCTGCAGCAATTCCATTTCCTGATTTAACAGTTGTCTGGAATCTTAAACCTGTTGGAGCTGCTAATCTAATACTTGCTCCCGGTGTCATTGTTACACTTAATTTAATGCTCTTTAAAGTCATATTTTCATTTACTGTGAGTTCTGTTCCTGGAGCATAAGCTTCTTTCTTAGCAACATTGTAGTAACCCTGACCATCAGCTGGTACAGCAATTGTTGCACCTTCTTCGTACTGTTTTTCTGTTCCATCAATTGAAACTGTGTATTTTGTTGTTCCTTCCTCTTCTGCTACTTTAAAATAAATTGTAACCGATTCTTTACCATAGTAATCTGTTACCACTAATGTATGATAACCACCGGTCAAATCACTTACCTTTACTCTGCAAAAAGCTCCATCTTCAACATCTTTAGACACTCCGTCAAATGTTACAGATTTAAACTTAGCTGCTAATGTAAATGCGATATAATAATTATCACCTTCCAATTGCGGCTTTACTGACACTTTGTCGGCCTTTCCATCAGCTATATAATATGATACTGTTTTTGAGTTCAACGCCAATGTCCATTCCGAATCCTTAATATCTGATGGGCCTAAAGGCTTTGTAGATGAACCTGTTGTTGTTTCTTCCTCTTTTCCCGGAGCTGTAACGTTAATAGTTGTAATATCTGATTCTCCTGCTGCATTGACCGCACTTACACCAAATTTATATGTCTTTCCTGCTTCAAGCCCTAACTCTTCAATAGTAACTATTCCACCATTAGTAATAACTTTTTTATATGTTCCATCTAAATAAAATTTGTAGCTTGTTGCTGTTGCCACATTAGCAAATGCTATTGTATAATTTGTCTTTAAATCATTAATGTTTGCCACAAGACCTTCTGGTGCAGAAGGCTTCTCTACTGCTGTTGTTCCCTCAACTTTCTCTATCTTTAACGTCACTGTCGCAGATATTTTCTTTGCTTCTGCTGATTCTGAAGCTACCGTTGTTGCATTAATTACAATATCATAACTTCCTGCTTCTAAGCTAGTTACTTCTGACAATGGAATATTCATTTCTCTAGCTTTTCCATCAACTTTTAACTTAGTTTCTCCTATTGATGCAGTAATAGTATTTAAATCTACATCAATTCCCCATGCAAAATGAATCCTGGCACTATCAAAAATTCCCTGACAAACAAACCCTGTCCATTCTCCTCCATCTTTTACTGTTGCTGAATATTGTTTTCCATCAACTGTTGCTGATGAATCTGCCTTTACCTCCCTAGGATTGTACACCGTAATTGATGTTACAATCATCGCAATAGTACATATTATTGCGAGTATTCCTTGTTTCCTTTTTGAAATATTCATGTTTTTTCTCCTTTCATCCAAGATCTTGTCGAATCCCTTCGATTATTTATCCCTTATCAGACAATTCTACCAAATTAAAATGTTTTTTTCAACTACCCATGGGTTATGTTGTACACTTTTTATTCATTTCCCATAAATCAACCTGTTCTTTATGCATTTACCCTGTATTTTTTGCACATTTTGTCTGCTTCTTTTTGTGCATTTTATACAATTATTTAGTGTTATAATGTTTTCACTATAAAACCGTTTTTATTCTTCTTGTAATTTTGCACAATTTCATCATTTTTTCTCTGTTATATGCCAAACATTAAGGTTCCCCTCTAAAGGAGTAAAGAAAAAGCCCACTGGAACAATATCTCCAGCAGACCTTTTTTCAATTGTTATATGCTGTCGCTTTGACTAGCCAATCATAATAGACTGTATGCTTTTTTACATTTATTTATTTTTCTTAGGAATCTTCTTAAACTGAATATATTTAACTTTGATTCCTGCTAGTACTTCTTCAAGTTTTAAGTTGTATACACCCTTGTCAAGTTTAACCTTGCAAAGCTTCTGTGTAATCCAGTTGCCGTCTGTTCCGTTAGTCTGGATTACTACCATCGTTGTGCCGTTGGCATTAACGTTTACTGTTGACTGTGATAAGTTGGACTTATCAAATGAGATGTTAACAATAATTGTGTATTCCCCTTCGTCTTCAACTTCCAATGTTGCTTCTGCTCCGCTATTGAACATTACCTTATTGTCTTTTTCAATGTTAAATACTTCATACTTGGCCTGATCATTTGGAACTGAATCGTAATGTTTTGCAACGTCCGTGTCAACTAATTCTCTTTCAATAACAGGTGCTGAAAGAATGAAGTTGCAGATGTTGATTGCAGCTCGCTGAAGTTCTCCGATTGTAAGTCTTCCCTCTTTAATTGATTCCTCTGTGTTGTCGTTGTTTGAGTTAACTTCTGCGCCGTTATTGTTTACAACCATGTATACGTCGTTCTGTGAGCGAACCATATCTCTTGTATCCTGATTTGATTCTTCGCCACCTTCTACAACGTCGTTCATCTTGGCCCACCAGTCAGTCATTACGATACCATCGTATCCCCATTCATTTCTAAGGATTGTTGTACAAAGGTCGTAGTTTGAAGCTGCCCAGTGTCCGTTAATAGGATTGTAAGCTGTCATTAATGTTTTAACTGTGCCGGCTTTTACTGCCATTTCAAATGATTTGAGATAAATCTGTCTGATTGCTCTTTCTGAGCAAACTGCGTCAATCTTAAATCTATGTGATTCCTGACCATTTAATGCGAAATGCTTAATTGTTCCCCAAGCACCACCGTCTTTAATACCGCCTGTTGATGCAACTGACATTGTTCCTGAAAGGTATGGATCTTCTGAATAGTATTCAAAGTTACGTCCATTTAAAGGATGTCTGTGAATGTTTACTCCTGGTCCAAGTAATGTATCTACCTGATTTTCGTATAATTCCTGACCTTCCATTGTGTAAAGTTCTCTTACAAGCTTAGGATTCCATGATGCTGAAAGTGCTGTTCCAATAGGAAGCTGTGTAGCTTTTCCTTCCATTCTAAGTCCACTAGGGCCATCAGCACAACATGCTGCAGGGATTCCGTAAGCAAACAATGTATCACTTAATCCACCAAAAGCTGAAGCTGTTCCTTTTGTAACTCTAGGGTTACTCATTCCTTCACCTCTTACAATCTGTGCTAATTCTGCAACTGTAAGCTGTGCAACGAACTCTTCAATAGTATTTTTGCCTGCTTTTACATCCTGTAATGTAATTCCTACATCGCCTGTAATTTTCATGTCTTTTGGAAGATTGTCTTCGATTCTCTTAGCCATATCAACTGTAGGCTTTTGTGATGGTACATATGTAATTTCGTATGTTCCGTCTTCTCTTCTCTTGCCCGGCTTCATTAATGTAAGATTTTCATCGTTAGGGCAAGCAGCTTCTGAAAGCTGTTCTGTTACTTTAAGTTCTTCAACTTTATATGTATAAGCTAGTTTATTATTTTTTACGCTGTTACCTACGTAGAAGTTGTAATCTCCTGCTTCTAATACGTAGCATGACTTGTTGCCTGTAACGCCTGAGTCATCATATGATGCAATTCCATTAATATCGAAAGCAATCTTTAATGTCTGACTCTGACCCGGTGCAAGATTTTCTGTTTTCTCGTATGCACAAAGCTGTCTTGCAGGCTGTCCCAAAGCTCCCTGTGGTGCTTCGTAGTATACCTGAACAACTTCTTTTCCTGAGAACTTGTCGCCTGTGTTAGTTACCTTAACCTCTAATGTGATTTTTTCTTCATCTGCATCTGCTGATATGGTTTCAATATCAAATGTTGTGTATGAAAGTCCGAAACCAAATTCAAATTGAACTTTTTCAGGTGCAAATGTTTCAAAATAACGATATCCTACATAAATGTCTTCTTTGTAAAGGTTTGTAAGTTCGTTGCCAAAGTTGTCATTAGCAGGATAGTCTTCAATATCATAAGCTACTGTGTCAGGTAATTTACCGCTTGGTGTAGCCTTGCCTGAAAGTGCGTCAGCTACTGCGTTTCCACCTTCCATACCGCCCTGCCATACAATAATTACTGATTTGATGTGTCCCTTAAACTGTTCTTCATCAATCCACTTAAGGTCGATAATATTTGAAACGTTAAGAACTACACAAACATCTTCGAAAGCTTCTGTTATGTTCTTAAGGTTTTCTTTTTCTTCATCTGTAAGAAGATAGCTTCCTACCCAGTTGGCGTTGTCCTTATCTTCTCCTGCTGTACGTCCGATAATGTATACAGCCTTGTTAGTTGATTCTGCCTGTTTCTTTGCATAATCTGCTGTGATTTCCATATCTTTTTGGAACCATGGCTCGCATGCCCAGCCACCGCCACCGTTATCAAATGGATGGTCTTTTAACCATTCCTTATAGTCTTCAACTATAGTCTTGTTAAAGTTAAGATTGCTGTTTTCAAATCCGTCCAAAATATTTGTTGCGTATTCAACGTTTACAGCTCCTCCTGAACCTGTTCCGCTTCTGTAGTACTCAATCATTGGTCTTCCAAAAACTGAAACCTTATCCTGTTCTGTTAATGGGAGTGTGTTGTTTTCATTCTTCAATAATACTATTCCCTCGACTGCCGCTTCGCGACTTTTGCCAGCAAACCCCTCAACAGGTACCCCCCTTAAATTGTTGTCCATTGGTTTCTCCTCCTCTTATTCTCATATAGCCTATTTTTTTCATTTTTCATGTTTTATACTAAAAATCACTATATCATATAATTT
>PPYE01662556.1_pt1 | contig 12298 bp, 9 predicted proteins | sample 1559881 | NCBI WGS metagenome assembly PPYE01 (sample SAMN08240022, study PRJNA423297) | Human gut metagenome, whole genome shotgun sequencing project.
TGGCCGACCCGATGGTGGCGCAGCGTATCACCGGCTATCTGGTGGGCGGCATCAGTCCGCTGGGGCAGAAGAAGCGCCTGCCGACGGTGATTGACGCCCCGGCGCAGGAATTTGCCACCATCTATATTTCCGGCGGCAAACGCGGGCTGGATATTGAGCTGGCGGCCAGCGATCTGGCGCAGCTTCTCGATGCGAAGTTCGCCGATATCGCCCGCCGCGATTGATAAAACGATCCCGGATAGCGGCGCACGCGTCTTATCCGGGATACCCAACTTGTAGCCCCGGTAAGCGTAGCGCCACCGGGGAAATAGCCAACCTGAAGCCCAGGCTTACTGCCAGCTCACCTCGCCTTTCGGCTCATAGGCGGCGGCATCCAGCGGCGAGTTCTTCTCGATATACTCTTTCAGCACTTCGGCATCGATAAAGCCGGTATTCACATACCCAGGTTTATCGGCGATGTTCGGATAGCCATCGCCGCCGGTGGCGTTAAAGCTCAGCGTCGCCATCCGATAGGTCTTCGCCGGATCCACCGGTTCGCCTTTGATTTTCAGATCGTTCAGCTTACCGTCTTTGGCCACGAAACTGACGTTGGCAAACTGCGGATAAGCGCCGGAATCCGGCTTCATCTGCGCGACGGCGGTCAGGTAATCCACTACCTCCTTGCCGTTCATATCGACATAGGTCAGCACATTGCCGAACGGCTGGACCTTCATCACATCTTTGTAGGTGATATCCCCCGCCTCAATGGAGTCGCGGATCCCGCCGCCGCTCATCACCGCGAAATCCGCGTTGCTGCGCGCCATTTGCGCCGCCAGCAGCAGGTGGCCCATATTGGTCTGCACAAAGCGCACTTTACTGCGGTCGCCCTCCAGATGACCATTCACGCTGCCGATTTTGACCTGCAGCTGCGCCTTGCCTTTGTTCTGGAACGGCGTCAGCAGCGACATCATCTGCGGGTTCTCGGCGATCTGCGGCGTATACAGCACCCGCTCGCTTTGGCCGTTATCGTAAGTCACTTTTTTCTTCAGGTTGACCGGGATCAGCTGATAGTGCACCAGCTTCAGCTCGCCGTTACGGAACTCAAAATCGGCGCGGCCGACGTATTTGCCCCACTCATGCGCCTGGACGATCCAGATGCCGTTCTGACGATCCGGAGCGCACGGGGTGCCTGGCACATAATCGACCTGCTTTTTATTTTCCGCCGCCATGCATACCGGATCCTGCGAGTGACCGCCGACGATCATCGCCAGCGATCCCGCAGGTAAACTCCGCGCCATTTCAACATCGCCCGGCGCATTAGAGCCGTGGTTGCCATTGTCGTAATGGCCCATATGGGTGGTGGCCAGGATCACGTCCGGCTTTTCATTCTGCTGCAGCTCCTGGATAACCAGCTTCGCCTCTTCCGCCGGTTTGCGGAATTCAATATCGGTGAAATATTCCGGATTGCCAATCTTGGCCGTATCGTCGGTGGTTAAGCCAATCACCGCGATTTTCAGCCCACCGCGCTTAAACAACGCCCAGGGTTTGAACAGCCGTTCGCCGGTGCTTTTCTGATAAATATTGGCCGACAGGAACGGGAACTTAGCCCACTTTTCCTGCTGGCGCAGTACGCTCAGCGGATTATCGAATTCATGGTTACCCACCGCCATCGCGTCGTAGCCGATCAGGTTCATGCCGCGAAAATCGGGCTCTGCATCCTGTAAATCAGACTCCGGTACGCCGGTATTAATATCGCCGCCGGATAACAGCAGGACGCTTCCCCCTTCCGCCGCCACCTCTTTCCGGATGCCATCGACCAGCGTTTTCTGCGCCGCCAGGCCATATTCGCCGTAGTCATTGCGCCAGAAATGGCCGTGGTGATCGTTGGTGTGCAGGATGGTAATTTTATAGGTTTTATCCTGCTCATAGGCCTGTGCCGACAGGCTGCCCAGCGATAAAGCGGCGAATAGCGCCAGCGCTACGCTGTGTTTGAAATAATGCATGCTTCACTCCCTGACTTAATCCCAAGTGCCGAAAGTATAGCGAGTTAGTCGCGTTGACAAATATGTTTTCAGAATTGCGACTTCCTTCAAACCTTATCAGCAGGTATGTTAGTTGGATAATAATTCTACCTGCATCCTCTATACGCCTTCGCGTTGTATGGCATTGCGTCAGCCCGTTCGTCATATTTCCCATGCAGTAGCCGGGAAAATCAGGGCAGTCGCCATGGCGGACAAAAGACGAAAGCTATATAAAAAAGTGACGTGAACCTATGGCAATCAATCAGACCGCTCAACCCTTGTCCGGCCCCGCTGCGCCGCCGCAAAAAGCACGCACCTCGTTTGGCATCTTAGGCGCGATCAGCCTGTCCCATTTGCTTAACGATATGATCCAGTCGCTTATTCTCGCTATCTACCCGCTGCTGCAGGCGGAGTTCTCCCTTACCTTCGTGCAGATCGGCATGATCACCCTGACCTTCCAGCTCACCTCATCGCTATTCCAGCCGGTGATTGGCTACATCACCGATAAACGCTCGATGCCGTGGTCGCTGCCGGTGGGCATGTGCTTCACCCTCTGCGGTTTGATTCTCCTCGCGCTGGCCGGTAGCTTCGGCATGGTGCTGCTGGCCGCCGCGCTGGTAGGTACCGGCTCCTCGGTTTTCCATCCGGAATCGTCCCGCGTAGCGCGGATGGCCTCCGGCGGCCGTCACGGCCTGGCCCAGTCGCTGTTCCAGGTGGGCGGCAACTTCGGCAGCTCGCTTGGCCCATTGCTGGCGGCGGTGATCATCGCCCCGTACGGCAAAGGCAACGTCGCCTGGTTTGTGCTGGCCGCTCTGTTGGCTATTGTCGTGCTGTCGCAAATCAGCCGCTGGTATGCCGCGCAGCATCGAATGAATAAGGGCAAACCGAAACCGGCCATCGTTAATCCGCTGCCGCGCAAGAAGGTCATTCTGGCGGTAGGCATTCTGCTGATGCTGATTTTCTCGAAATATTTCTATATGGCGAGCATTAGCAGCTATTACACCTTTTATCTGATGCATAAATTCGGCTTAACGGTGCAAAACGCCCAGCTTCATCTGTTTGCCTTCCTGTTCGCAGTGGCTGCCGGGACGGTGATTGGCGGGCCTGTTGGCGATAAAATTGGGCGTAAGTATGTGATTTGGGGTTCTATCCTCGGCGTAGCGCCTTTCACCCTTGTTTTACCCTACGCCAGCCTTGAATGGACGGGGATTTTAACGGTGATCATTGGTTTTATCCTCGCCTCGGCCTTTTCCGCTATTCTGGTCTATGCGCAGGAACTGCTGCCGGGACGCATCGGCATGGTTTCTGGCCTGTTTTTCGGCTTCGCCTTTGGCATGGGCGGCCTTGGCGCCGCGGTGTTAGGCCTGCTGGCGGACCATACCAGCATCGATCTGGTTTATAAAATCTGCGCCTTCCTGCCGCTGCTGGGATTCCTGACGATATTCCTTCCTGATAACCGGCAAAAAGCCTGATTATTCGGCGGCCAAAGTGCAACCCTGGCCGCCGTTAACCCTTGTGTCATCAGCCTGTTCCACGATTTCCCCCCGCCATTTTCCCTTCTGTGCCTTTTCATCGGCTAATTGCATTTTTTTGCACAACTCAAGAATTATTCATAAACAAAGTGAACGTTTTTGTCATAAACTATTACCCGGACAGGGTAGCAAAATGGACCGATACACCACTGGAAAGGAGACGGAATGCACCACGCAACACCGCTTATCACCACCATTGTCGGCGGCCTCGTGCTCGCCTTTATTCTCGGCATGATTGCCAATAAGCTACGTATTTCTCCTCTGGTGGGATATCTCTTAGCGGGCGTGCTGGCCGGACCTTTCACCCCTGGCTTTGTTGCTGACACCAAACTGGCTCCGGAACTGGCGGAACTTGGCGTCATTCTGCTGATGTTCGGCGTCGGGCTGCATTTCTCACTTAGAGACCTGATGGCGGTAAAATCGATCGCCATCCCCGGGGCTATCGCCCAGATAGCCGTGGCGACGCTGCTGGGTATGGCGCTCTCCGCCGCCCTCGGCTGGTCGCTGATGACCGGCATCGTCTTTGGCCTGTGCCTCTCCACCGCCAGTACCGTAGTGCTGCTGCGCGCGCTGGAGGAACGACAACTGATTGACAGCCAGCGCGGGCAAATCGCCATCGGCTGGCTGATTGTGGAAGACCTGGTGATGGTCCTGACGCTGGTCCTGCTGCCGGCGATTGCCGGTATGGCGGAGAAAGGCAACGTCGGCTTCGCGTCCCTGGCCCTCGACCTCGGGATCACCATTGGCAAAGTGGTGGCCTTTATCGCCATTATGATGCTGGTCGGCCGCCGGCTGGTGCCGTGGATCATGTCGCGCAGCGCCGCCACCGGCTCACGCGAGCTGTTCACTCTGTCGGTGCTGGCCCTGGCGCTGGGCATCGCCTTCGGCGCCGTGGAGCTGTTTGATGTCTCTTTTGCCCTCGGCGCCTTCTTTGCCGGCATGGTGCTTAACGAATCCGAGCTCAGCCACCGCGCCGCCCATGACACCCTGCCGCTGCGCGACGCCTTCGCGGTGCTGTTCTTCGTCTCCGTCGGCATGCTGTTTGACCCGATGGTGCTGGTCCAACAGCCGCTGGCGGTGCTGGCGACGCTGGCGATTATTATCTTTGGTAAATCCGCAGCCGCCTTTTTCCTTGTGCGGATGTTTGGCCACTCGCCGCGCACCGCGCTGACCATCGCCGCCAGCCTGGCGCAGATTGGCGAGTTTGCCTTTATTCTCGCCGGCCTGGGAATGGCGCTTAACCTGCTGCCGCAGGCCGGACAAAATCTGGTGCTGGCCGGGGCGATCATCTCAATTATGCTCAACCCGGTGCTGTTTACCCTGCTGGAAAAATATCTCGATAAAACCGAAACCCTCGACGAGCAGACGCTGGAAGAGGTCCTGGAAGACGAGAAGCAGGTGCCGGTCGATATCTGCAACCACGCGCTGTTGGTCGGCTTCGGCCGCGTCGGCAGCCTGCTGGGCGAGAAGCTGATGGCCCAGGGGATCCCGCTGGTGGTGGTTGAAACCTCGCGCACCCGCGTGGATGAGCTACGCGAGCGCGGGATCAGCGCGGTGCTCGGCAATGCCGCCAATGAAGAGATCATGGAGCTGGCGCATCTCGATTGCGCCCGTTGGCTGCTGCTGACAATCCCTAACGGCTACGAGGCCGGAGAGATTGTCGCTTCCGCACGGGAAAAATGTCCGAATATCGAGATTATCGCCCGCGCCCATTATGATGACGAAGTGGACTACATTATCGATCGCGGAGCCAATCAGGTGGTGATGGGCGAACGGGAAATTGCCCGCGCCATGCTACGGCTTCTGGAAACGCCACCGGCCGGCGAAGTGGTCACCGGCTGATGTACTGCCCTCTCCCCGCCGGGAGAGGGACGCGCTTACCGATCCCAGTACGCCTCTTCCAGGCTGTCCTCACGCTCCGGCAGGCCGCGGGTTAAACGCGGCGAGTGCTGGTTCAGCACCTGATAGCTCACGCGGTTGGCATATTTACACACCTGCGCCAGCGAGGAATAGGTCAGCCATTTGCATTTGTGCTTGCTGGAGTTGGGGACGTTATTGCGGTGGTAGTTATTGGCGGTGATGTCATGCAGCAGCGCCGCCAGCGCGCCGTCGCCTGCGCCGTTGGTGTTCATGATCTTCTCGGGGCCGCCCATATAGGGAGCGATATGGGAATATATGCGCAGCGGATTAACGCAATCCTGGTGACGCATCGCGCGGCTGAATTCAAACTGGTTAAACTCCGGGATCGCCCCCGGCAGCAGCGGATGCTGGGTTTTCCGCTTCGCCTCTTCTTCGGTGAAGCCCGCCATATACAGGCCCGCCGGGCCGGCGGTGCACAGCACCAGGTCGACCCAGTCCAGCGCCTTATTCGCCGCTGACAGCGGATCGGCAAAGCCGGTCAGCGCTTCCCCTTCCTCTTCGTTCATTGCCAGAATAGAGACATGCTCCTGCAGGAACTCCTGCCACCACGCCGGGTTATCGGCAATCACGTATTTGGTTCCGAGGGTTAACACCACCGGCACATCGTGCTTTTTGGCATACTCAATAGCCTTCATCGTGGCGTCCGGCATCGGCTCGCCCGACTTGCAGCGGACCAGGTAAGAGGTCAGCACCAGCGCCGAGGCGCCGGCGATCACCGCTTCCGGAATGCTTTCCGGACGCAGCTTGTTCATGTGGCCCGGGCTGATGGCGAAGGTGCGCTCGCCGCTGTCACCGATCAGGGTAAAGCAGCGGCCAATGGCGCCGTCGACGCCCTGCAGATAGTTCAGATCGGTGCGGCTGGAGGTATTGCACAGGTAACGATAGGCGTAGCCGCCGATTTCGATATTGCTGCACATCACGCCAAGCAGCACCGAGCGATCGTCCGCCAGCACCGAGTAGTTGTGCATGGTATTGCCGATGGTGCCGCCGGCAAACTGATGGGTAATGAGATTGTTGCGCACCAGCTCCTGGTACAGCGCCTCGGCGACGTCATCTTCAATCACCAGCGAATGGCCCGCGCTCAGGCCGTAGCGCACGATAAACGCCTCATCCACTTTCGCTTCGATATCCACCAGCGTCTGGTCGATACCGACCACCCAGGAGACGCTGGATTCATTCTCCGGCTGAATTTGCTGCAGCAGCGGATCGCGGGCGTTAACGGGAAAATAGTGTTTAGATTTGCGTTTACCGGGAAATTTCATAGTGGCGCTTAAATAACAGGGAACAAGCGGGAAATAGTAGCATATTCCCCGCCCTGCGCGCGATCAGCGATAAGGCGCCGTCAGATTGACCATCATCTCAATATGCGCTGCGTCCGCATTAAGCGCCGGAATATATTCATATTGCTTGCCGCCTGCTTCGAGGAATATTTCCCGGTTCTGGACGGCGATTTCTTCCAGCGTTTCGAGACAGTCGGCGGCAAACCCCGGGCACAGCACCTGAATATGCTTCGTCCCTTTCTCGCCGAGCATCTTTAGCGTTTCATCGGTGTACGGGGTCAGCCAGGGTTCCCGGCCAAAGCGCGACTGGAAAGTCATCATCACCCGCTCCGGCGGCAGCCCCAGCGCGGAAACCAGTTCCCGCGTCGTATCGCGACAGCGCTGAGGATAATCATCGCCCTGGTTGGCATAGCGCTGCGGGATCCCATGATAGGAGAGCAGCAGCAGATCCGGTTCCCCATGCACCGCGAAGGAAGCGCGCACGCTGGCCGCCAGCGCATGGATATAGTCCGGATGTTCGGCATAGTCGCGAATAAACGAGATACCCGGAATGGCGCGCTTTTTCGCCAGAATCCGCGCCAGTTCGTCCCAGACGGCGGCCACCGTCGAGCAGGAATATTGCGGATACAGCGGCAGCACCACGATGTGCTCCACCCCCTGCGCCAGTAAGTCATCCACCGCGCTGGCCAGTGACGGTGAACCATAGCTCATGCCCAGCGCCACCGGGGTATCCGGCAGCCTGGCAGCCAGCGCCTGCTGCTGGCGACGACTATACACCATCAGCGGCGATCCCTCTTCCATCCACACGGACTGATAGAGCTTCGCCACGCGCGCGGAGCGAATCGGCAGTATGACGCCGCGCAGCAGCGGCCACCATAGCAGACGAGACGTATCCACCACCCGTTTGTCGCTGAGGAATTGTCGCAGATAGCGCTTCACCGCCCCGGGGGTGGGCGCATCGGGAGTGCCTAAATTGGCCAGCAAGATACCTGTTTTCGTCTGATGCATTACCGCCTCTTAACCATTTGAATCGCAGCCAATTGTAGCTGAAATGGCGCTAAACGGAACCAATCATAGCAAAAGGTAGAAATGAGAGGAGTTCTCATCCTGCCGCAGCAGGATGAGAAAAGGCTTTATCAGCCGAGGATTTTTTCCAGTTCGGCGCGCACGTCAGCTACCGCTTTGGTGCCGTCGACTTTGGCGTATTTGGTGTTGCCCGCCTGCGCTTCTTTGGTGTAGTAGCCGATCAGCGGCGCTGTCATCTGATGGTATTCTACCAGACGCTTACGCACGGTCTCTTCCTGATCGTCTTTACGGGTGGTCAGCTCTTCGCCGGTCACGTCGTCTTTGCCTTCCACCTTCGGCGGATTGAATTTGATGTGGTATACGCGACCGGATGCCGCATGGACGCGACGGCCAACGATGCGGTCGACGATCAGTTCGTCCGGCACGTCGAATTCCAGCACGTAATCAACGGTAATGCCCGCCTCTTTCATGGCGTCAGCCTGCGGAATGGTCCGCGGGAAGCCGTCCAGCAGGAAGCCGTTACGGCAATCTTCCTGGGCGATACGCTCTTTCACCAGCGCGATGACCAGCTCATCGGTCACCAGCTTGCCTGCGTCCATAATGTCTTTCGCTTGCTTACCGAGCTCAGAGCCGGATTTTACCGCCGCGCGCAGCATATCGCCGGTGGAGATTTGCGGAATACCGTATTTCTCCATGATGAACTGAGCCTGAGTTCCTTTACCCGCGCCCGGAGCGCCAAGCAGAATAATACGCATTACGAAAATCCCCTCAAAAGTCGATTCAATTTTTCAAAAACGCTAAACCATACCACCAGAACGGCGATGGCTCAAGGAAGGCGGTGCGGCTGAAACGGTTAATGGTGAGATATTTTATGCAATCCAATGTGAAATGCCCCGCCTGAGCACATCGCTCAGACGGGGCATTTATCCCGTTCCCGGCGTCACGTCGCTCTGCCGGGCTACTCGTTCAGGTTCGCGTCAGGAAGCCAGCAGCTGGTTCATACGGCGGATAAACTGGTTCGGATCTTCCAGCGTGCCGCGCTCGGCCAGCAGCGCCTGATCCAGCAGCAGTTCCACCCATTCGCCGAACTGCGCGTCGTCCTGGGTATCGGCCGCGCGTTTCACCAGCTGATGCGCCGGGTTCAGTTCGAAGATGTATTTCACTTCCGGCGCCGCCTGGCCCGCTGCCGCGAACAGCTTCGCCATCTGAGTGCTCATCTCGTCGGCGTCGGTGGTGACAATCGCCGGGGTGTCGGTCAGACGATGGGTCAGACGCACCTCTTTCACCCGGTCGCCAAGCAGGTTTTTCACCCGCTCAACGAACGGCTCCAGCGCTTTTTCGGCTTCTTTGGTGGACTCGTCTACTTCATCCGCCAGCTTGTCCAGCGACTCGTCGGCTTTAGCGACAGACTGGAACGCTTTGCCGTCGAACTCAGTCAGGTAGCTCATCATCCACTCGTCGATGCGATCGGAGAGCAGCAGCACTTCGATCCCTTTCTTACGCAGCAGCTCGAGGTGCGGGCTGCTCTTCGCCGCCGCATAGCTGTCGGCTGTGATGTAGTAGATCTTCTCCTGACCTTCTTTCATGCGTGAGACATACTCTTCCAGCGATACGGTCTGCGCGGAGGAGTCGGTATGGGTGGTTGCGAAACGCAGCAGTTTGGCGATCGCTTCCTGGTTGCTCGGATCTTCCGCCGGGCCCTCTTTCAGCACCAGGCCGAACTGTTTCCAGAAGGTTTGGTATTTTTCAGCGTCGTCTTTCGCCAGCTTATCCAGCATCTGCAGCGCGCGTTTGGTCAGCGCAGTGCGCAGGTTGCGGGTCACGCTGCTGTCCTGCAGGATTTCACGGGAGACGTTCAGCGGCAGATCGTTGGAATCGATCAGGCCGCGCACGAAGCGCAGGTAGTTCGGCATAAACTGCTCGGCGTCGTCCATGATGAACACACGCTGGACGTACAGCTTCAGGCCGTGTTTATGATCGCGGTTCCACATATCCCACGGCGCCTGCGACGGGATATACAGCAGGCTGGTGTACTCCTGCTTACCTTCCACGCGGTTATGGCTCCAGGTCAGCGGGTCGCTGTAGTCGTGAGCGATATGCTTATAAAACTCTTTGTATTCGTCGTCGTTAACTTCGGATTTGCTGCGGGTCCACAGGGCCTGCGCCTTGTTGATTTTTTCCCACGAAATCACGGTTTCGCCGTCTTTCTCTTCCCGTTTTTCAATCTCAACCGGCAGCGCGATATGGTCGGAATACTTGCTGATGATAGAGCGCACGCGCCAGTCGTTGAGGAAATCATCTTCGCCTTCGCGCAGATGCAGGGTGATTTCGGTGCCGCGATCGGCTTTGGTGATATCAGCTACGGTATATTCGCCTTCGCCGGCGGACTCCCAGAACACGCCGTTTTCCGGCTTGTCGCCCGCCGCACGGGTACGCACGGTCACTTTGTCCGCCACGATGAAGGCCGAATAGAAGCCGACGCCGAACTGACCGATCAGCTGGCTATCCTTCGCCTGGTCGGAACCCATCGATTCGAGGAACGCTTTGGTGCCGGATTTGGCGATGGTGCCGAGATGGTCGATAACCTCTTCCCGGTTCATACCGATACCGTTATCGGCGATGGTCAGGGTGCGGTTGTCTTTATCAAACGAAACCCGCACGCGCAGCTCGCCGTCTCCCTCATACAAATCCGGCTGCGACAGCGCGCGGAAACGCAGCTTATCGGCCGCATCAGAGGCGTTGGAAATCAGCTCACGCAGAAAGATTTCTTTGTTGGAATAGAGGGAATGGATCATCAGGTGCAGAAGCTGCTTTACTTCTGACTGAAAACCACGAGTTTCTTGTCCTTTCATCTGATTCAACCTCAACAATGCCATTTTAAATGGGTAAAAAACCGTTGAGTGGGAGATGGGGACAGCGGGGAAATTTTTCAAGCGGAGGCGGCAAAGGCCGCCTCCATTTGTTCAGAAAGTAATCTTGTGGCGACCGGCCAGGGAGTGGGACAGCGTGGTGCGTGATCGACTCCGCCTCCAGCCGTTGCTCCAGGCGATCGAGCCCGATGTCATCAGGCCCGATGCCGTCGAGCGGCGACAGGTGCCCCATCAGCACGAAGTAGCGGCCGGAATACTGCCCGGTCTGCTCAATGGCATAGATGTCCGCCGGACTCTCTACCACGCAGATCTGGCCGTTTTCCTGGCGACGCGGGTTGCTGCAGATATTGCACACCTCCTGCTCGGTGAAGGTGCGGCAATCGGCGCAGTGGCCGATCTCCGACATCGCACGCGTCAGCGCCTGCGCCAGGCGCATCCCGCCGCTGCGATCGCGCTGCAGCAGGGTAAACGCCATGCGCTGCGCTGACTTCGGGCCGACGCCCGGCAGACAGCGCAGCGCTTCCATAAGCTGAGTTAACAGCGGGCTAGTTTGCATCAGAACGGCATCTTGAAGCCTGGCGGCAGTTGCATACCGGCAGAAACGGAAGCCATCTTCTCTTTCTGGGTCTCTTCGATACGGCGCGCGGCGTCGTTGAACGCGGCAGCCACCAGGTCTTCGAGCATCTCTTTGTCGTCTTCCAGCAGGCTTGGGTCGATCTCCACACGGCGGCAGTTGTGCGCGCCGTTAATGGTCACTTTCACCAGACCCGCGCCGGATTCGCCGGTTACTTCCAGCTGAGCGATCTCTTCCTGCATCTTCTGCATTTTCTCTTGCATCTGCTGGGCCTGCTTCATCAGGTTACCCAGGCCGCCTTTTCCACCAAACATAGGCTTCTCTCTCAGTCATCGTTAAAGGTACTGAATGCCAGTCAGACTGGCATTCAAATGGGGCGAATACTCTCTTCATCCAGATCGGCGTCGAAGAAACGACGCAGGGTCTGAATGTTATTATCCGCGATAATGGCTTCGCGCGCCTGCGCGAGCTTCTCTTCATAAATAGCCTGCCGCCACTCCAGCGGCGTACGCATCGCGGGATTATCGTCTTCCACGATGGTCAATTCAACCGGCGTACCGTACAACACCCCCAGCGCTTCAGCCAGCTTTTGCTGCGCGCTGGCGGAATTGAGGTGGCGCTGGCTGGGACGCAGATGCAGACAGACGCGGCTGCCCTCCTGCTCTTTCCACGCGTTGAGCGCCACCTGCTCGACCAGCTTCGGTACCGCCAGCTGGCTCACTTCCGCCGCCCAGCTGTCGCGCTCGACCGCTTCTTCGGCGAGCTTGGCCGCCAGCTCCGGCGTCTTCTCATGCTCCAGCGCCTTTTTCAGCGCTTTGGGCGTGGCGACTTCGACTTTGGTCTCTTCCACCACCGTCGTCGCCTTCCAGCGATAGGCCTCTTTCTTCGCCGGGGCCTGCTCCAGCGCGGCCGCGGCCGGACGAGCCTGGACGCGCTCGGTAATCGAACTCAGTCGCTCCAGCGCAGCGTTATTCACCGGCCGCGCGCGGGAAGCGGCTGCCGGTTCACTCTTTTTTGGGGTGGTTGCTCCCTGGCTGCGCTGCAGGTGGCTGCGGGCCGCCAGCACCTGGCTGGTGGTCGGCGGCAAACTCTGCGG
>PPYE01512692.1_pt1 | contig 12296 bp, 8 predicted proteins | sample 1559881 | NCBI WGS metagenome assembly PPYE01 (sample SAMN08240022, study PRJNA423297) | Human gut metagenome, whole genome shotgun sequencing project.
GTCCTATGCGTCCCCTCAAATGGTTTTCGCCTATCGAATTTCTTAATAATAGTGTCCAATATGATTGACAAACCTACAGCAAAAAAGCTGCCGTACCAAAAGGCACAGCAGCTTTTATACTATATAATAGTATCAGAGTTATTGATTATTCCTTTGGACCTGCTGATACAAGAGCCTTACCTGCTGGGTTGCCCTCATACTTAGCAAAGTTCTTAACAAATCTGCTTGCAAGATCCTTAGCCTTTGTCTCCCACTCGGAAGCGTCAGCATATGTGTCACGAGGATCGAGAATTGCAGGATCAACGCCTGGAAGCTCTGTTGGAACTTCAAAGTCAAAGTGTGGTATCTTCTTTGTAGGTGCGTTGAGAATATCGCCGTTAAGAATAGCATCGATAATTCCACGAGTATCCTTGATAGAGATTCTCTTGCCTGTGCCGTTCCAACCTGTGTTTACCAGGTATGCCTTAGCACCGCTCTTCTGCATCTTCTTAACAAGCTCTTCAGCATACTTTGTTGGGTGAAGCTCAAGGAAAGCCTGACCGAAGCAAGCTGAGAATGTTGGTGTAGGCTCAGTGATTCCACGCTCTGTACCTGCAAGCTTTGCAGTAAAGCCAGAGAGGAAGTAATACTGTGTCTGCTCTGGTGTGAGGATAGATACTGGAGGCAGTACACCAAATGCGTCTGCTGAAAGGAAGATAACGTTCTTTGCAGCAGGTGCAGAAGAAATAGGTCTTACAATGTTCTGGATATGGTCGATAGGATAAGATACACGAGTGTTCTCTGTAACGCTCTTATCAGCAAAGTCGATCTTGCCGTTCTCGTCAAGAGTTACGTTCTCAAGAAGAGCATCTCTTCTGATAGCGTTGTAGATATCAGGCTCAGAATCCTTATCAAGGTTGATTACCTTAGCATAGCAGCCGCCCTCGAAGTTGAATACTCCGTTGTCGTCCCAACCGTGCTCGTCGTCACCGATAAGAAGTCTCTTAGGGTCTGTAGAAAGTGTTGTCTTACCTGTACCGGACAGACCAAAGAAGATAGCTGTGTTCTCACCGTTCTTGTCTGTGTTAGCTGAGCAGTGCATTGAAGCCATGCCCTTGAGTGGAAGGAAGTAGTTCATCATTGAGAACATACCCTTCTTCATCTCTCCACCGTACCAAGTGTTGATGATTACCTGCTCACGGCTTGTGATGTTGAACATAACAGCTGTCTCAGAGTTAAGACCAAGCTCCTTATAGTTCTCTACCTTAGCCTTTGAAGCGTTGTATACAACGAAGTCAGGCTCAAAGTTCTCAAGCTCCTCAGCAGTTGGCTTGATGAACATATTTGTTACAAAGTGAGCCTGCCAAGCAACCTCAACGATGAAACGGATAGCCATTCTTGTATCCTTGTTAGCGCCGCAGAATGCGTCAACTACGAAAAGTCTCTTATTTGAAAGTTCCTTGATAGCGAGTTCCTTAACAGACTTCCAAGCCTCCTGTGAAGCTGGGTGGTTGTCGTTCTTGTACTCGTCAGAAGTCCACCAAACAGTGTCCTTAGAATTTTCGTCCATAACGATGAACTTATCTTTAGGTGAACGGCCTGTATAAACGCCTGTCATAACGTTTACTGCGCCAAGCTCACTCTCCTGACCCTTTTCATAGCCTTCGAGTGTTGGCTTTGTTTCTTCCTCGAACAGCTGCTCGTAAGAAGGGTTGTAAACAACTTCTGTAGTTCCGGTGATACCGTACTTGCTCAAATCGATCTTTGACATGTTGCAATAACTCCTTTTCAAAAAAAATATCGTTAATAGGCGCTATAATGAAACAGCACACGCCAGCACATTCATTTTCTTTCCTTATTATTAAGCATAAGCTATACAGAAATTCATCTGACAATTGAAAACACACTGCCAGCATTTCATGCTGTGCTCCTATTACAGCAATATAATTATACCACATATTTTTCTGAATTGCAAGGGTAAACGCAGATTTTGTGAGCTGATTTTTTACATTTCGTTTAAATCTATAACGATTTTTTATGAATAAATGTAATTTCATGGTATAAAATAGATAATAAAAGATATTGACTATTATCAATAGTTAGTCTAAGCTTGCGCGGACGATTTTGCAGTATCAATATAAAATAATTGCATTTTTATACTTCTTTGCAAAAAAACGCCCCAAATTATGCAGGCAAATTCCGCTTTCCTGCAAACAGAAAAAAGGCAGTCCACAAGGAACTGCCCTTCTCCGAAATATCAACAATAGGGGAGATCTTATTTACTTTTTCTTCTTAGCCATGACCACAGCCGCACCGCTCAGAAGTGCAAGAGCGAATGCTCCTCCAGCAACGCCGGTTGATGGGTTTGTGTTTGAAGCGTTTGAAGCTGCCTTTGAGCTGCTGTCTGACTTGCTGTCAGTTGCCTTGCTGTCAGAAGATGAGCTGTCGGAAGATGAGCTGTCGGAAGCAGAACTGCTCGTATCTGACGAAGCATCAGAACTGCTTACGCTGTCAGGCTGTGAAGAAGCAGGTGCTTTCTTTACAAGGTAGTCAGCGTCAGCTATCTCAAAAACGCCTGAGCTGTCCTTATGTGCCATAAACGGATCATCGCACTCATCAACATGGAAGGTTCCGCCTGTTATCTCGCACTTTTCACAATCATAGAGGAAAATACCTTTTTTGCCTTTAAGCGTTATATCGCCCGCTGAAATAATGCCATTCTTAACATTACCAGAACCCAGATATACGTCAGCGAGGCCACCCTCAAGATCAAGCTTGCCGCCCTCTATTCTAAGACCTGTCTTAGGCTCAGGAGCGCCTATGCCAACAACAAACAGACCTATTCTTCCGGCATTAACATTGACCTCTCCACCGTATATCTCGATAGAACCGTTAGCATACAGACCATCGTTCCAACCATCTTCAGGGTCAGCCATAGTTGTATCAATATTCACAGCCGCTTCCATTACTTTTATGGTATACAAAGTAATGGCTGCACCGCCCTGAATATCAACTGTACCTGACTCAAAGGTGATATTTGGCTGATCCGTTGAAGGAAGATTGCCTGTTTCAACAAGGCTAAGCTTACTTTCTTTAGCTTCGCCTTTTAAAGTCAAACCAGCATCTTTTGAGGCTTTATCATTCCTGCCAATAATAGTTGTTGATGATTCAAGCTTGTTCTCACCCTTGAAAAGTATCGTTGTAGACTTTAAGCCGTCAACTTTTATACTCGACTTATTTCCTGTAGAAAAATCTACATTGTCAAGAGTAAGCGTCAGAGTATCAGCGTCCCAGTTCCAGCCCTCGTCTTCATTTTTCTGATCGTTCTGAAATTCTGACGTTGTAAGGTCAAGAGTTGCAGTTCTCTGCTGATTTGCCGCAAAAACATTTATTGCAGGCAAAGATGCCATACATATGACCGTTGCGAGCATTGTGCTAAAAATTCTTGTCTTTTTCATATTTTATCCTCCCGAAATATAAGACTTCATATCATATTTGCATTGCGATATAAAACCGCCCTGCTTATAATTATGATAGCAGAGCGGTAATAATTTTTCAACTGTTTTGACACAAACGGTCAAAAATCAGCACAAGCGGTATTCGTTTAAACAAATAATGTATGAAAGTCCCACTTAATTGCTTTATATATCCATTTAATGGATATATTACTTTTTCTTCTTAGCCATGACCACAGCCGCACCGCTCAGAAGTGCAAGAGCGAATGCTCCGCCTGCAACACCGGTCGATGGGTTTGTGTTTGAAGCGTTTGAGGCTGCCTTTGAGCTGCTGTCTGACTTGCTGTCAGAAGATGAGCTGTCGGAAGCGGAACTGCTCGTATCTGACGAAGCATCAGAACTGCTTACGCTGTCAGGCTGTGAAGAAGCAGGTGCTTTCTTTACAAGGTCATTTTTCAGGTCAGCAGGTGTTACTTCAAAATCAACTGCATATTCCTTAGTTGGCAGGACAGGTGTTTTTCCCTCAACATACTGATACTTTGCACCGCCAGCTGTCAACTCGTCATAAAATTCTTTTGTTGTCATATAGTCATATGCTTTAGCCTTGCCTGCTTCTTTATTTGAACCGCAAGCTTCAACATTTTCTGTTTCTGTGAAATAGTTGTTTTTAAAGTCAGTTGTAGACGAGGAATCCTTCCCCACTATTCCGCCGAAACGTGTATATGGCTTTTTGGCTGAGTACTGTGAAAGGTCAATTTCTCCTGCAAAATAGCAATCACTTACAGAACCGCCGGCTACTGAACCAACGATACCGCCTACATCTGTGGTTCCGTTGCCAACCGGCGTGAGTTTTCCTGTAACATAGCTGTTTATGACCTTGGAATCGCCATACAAACGTCCTACGATACCGCCGGCGTCTGATGCAGCATATACCATATCGCCTGTGCTTGAACAATAGCGGACTTCCGTTCCAATCTGCGCATATCCAACTATACCGCCGACATAAACACTTCCGTTGTCGCCTGAGATAGTTATGTCTGCTGTGTTCTCACAATATTCAAAAGTTGTGCCGTATGCCTGACCTACCATGCCTATGAAGCCATAAACATATTTGCCGTTATTGTTGAACGATACGTTTGACACACAATCAGAAATAGTACAATCACCTGCAAATCCTGCAATAGTGCCATAAACAGTATATTCGTTATCAGTATTTGTCACATCCAGATTTCCCTCTATAGTCAGACCTGATACCTCTGCTTCCTCGATATCGCCAAAGAAACCGACCAACAAATCTTTACCATAAATAGACGTAAAATCAATGTTTGAAATAGTATGACCATTTCCGTAGAATTTGCCGCTGAAACAATGTTCAATATAGCCGTTTTCATCGAAAACGTTTCCGATAGGCGTCCATACAACACCTGTCAAGTCAAGGTCATTTTCAAGAACAACAACTGCGTCTTTATTCTTGTCATAATCTCCGTTGTTTACCGCTTTTGAAAACGCCAACAGGTCGTCAACAGTTTTTATCACCGTCTTATTGTCGTCTGCAAATGCCGTTGTCGGCACAAACAAAAGACAGCCCGTCACCAAAAGACTTAAAATTTTCTTTTTCATTCTAATTCCTCCATAATATTTTTCGTTGTTGATATTTCTTTTTTACTAAGAACATAACTTTACACGATTATTTTAACACAGGCTACACACTTTGTCAATAAAATTAGCACAAACGGTCAAAAATCTGCACAAGCGGTAACAAAATAAATGAATAATACTTGAATTTTGCTTTGATGTGTGTTATTATATATTAAGAAATCATGTATAAGAAAGGATTTTTACAGTATGAGAGTGGCATTGGTAGACGATAATAAAAACGACCTTGCACTTCTTCATGAATATATTTCCGAACAAACCGCTCACAGCTGTCAGATAGATACGTTTTCAAGCGGAGAAAGCTTTTTGTCATGTTGGCAGATGGGAGCTTATGATCTGGTGGTGCTTGATATATTCATGGGGAAAATGACTGGGATAGAGGTGGCAGAAAAGCTTCGTGAAAAAGACAAAAGCGTCCATATCGCATTCGGCACTTCAAGCAACGAGTTTGCAAGCGAAAGCTACGACCTCAACGCCTGCTACTATCTTTGCAAGCCCTTTCAGGCTGACAAAATAAAAGCCATGCTTGACAGGATCGGTTCTGATGAAATTGATCGTATGCGTTCCGTTAAGCTTCCCGACGGTCAGAACGTGATACTCAGAAATGTTATCTACATAGACTGTGCGTCACATATCGTGACTATCCATTGCACAGACGGCGAAAACATAGTTTCAAGAAATTCTTTCGCTGAGATCGAGAGCATTTTTTGCAGTCATTCATACTTTTACACCTCCACCAAAGGCGTCATCGTGAATTTCTATGAGATAGCCCAGCAAAAAAGTGACCTTTTCATAATGAGCGACGGCACACATATCCCCATAAGTCGCCGAAAATCCAGAGAAACATTAGACGCCTTCGCTCAGTTTCGCTTCAGTGATCTGCGAAAAGGCGGTGAGCAGTAATGCCTCCTTTATACCGCCTTGTGGAAGTGGGCATATATTCCCTTCTGAATTTTCTGCCACTTATGGTGCTTGCCCTTTATCCCTTCCGGCATAGACTTCGCTTTTCCAAAACAGCTACTGCGGGACTTGTTGTGGCTCTTTCACTGGTGCAGATCTTCTTAGGCTGGCAGGCGGCATTTTTCAGCACAAATGCAGGTCTGCTAAGTGCAGTCAGCACCCTGCTCTATGCGGCTTTTTACTTTTTCGCTGTGAAGGTCAAGGTCGGCAAAACAGGCTTCACACTGCTTCTGCTTTCAAATAACGCAAGCTTTATCGTCATTACCTCAAAATGTCTGGAGGGCATTCTGTTCCCGTCACTTGCCTATGAATCATACCGCTGGTCGTTTTCCCTTTGTATGCTTATGACAGAAGCCATAATATGGAGACCGCTTTTTATCTACATGAAAAAGGTCTACACACCTGCGGTGGAAAGAGAGCCGTCAGGTCTGGAGTGGCGCTATCTTTGGCTTATCCCATTTACGTTCTATATAATATGGTACTATACGCTCTACGGCAACTCTACGAAAAGCAGCTTAGAGCTTGCTCTGGAGCCAAAGAACACCATAGCTCTTTTCTTTATAAACGCAGGAGCATTTCTGGTGTATTACATCGTGGCACGGCTGGTCATCGAACAGCAGAAAAATCTGCGGCTTCAGGAAAATAACCACCTGCTTGAAATGCAGAACCTGCAATATGACTATTTGCAGGATAAGATAAAAGAAACAAGACGCTATAAGCATGATGTCAGACATCATATTGCTCTTATGCAGGAGCTTCTGAAAAAGGGCGAATACGATAAGCTTTCGGAATATCTCAATTCTTTCAGGGATTCTATGCCCGATATATCAGAACACATTTACTGCAAAAACACATCTGTAAGCGCACTTCTTGCATATTTTGCTCAAATAGCGGAAAGCAGCGGCATTGAATACAAGGTGAGCGCTGACATCCCAGATGATATAAAAATAGACATAACCGACCTCTCTGTGCTTTTCGGAAATCTTATCGAAAACGCCATTCACGGCTGCGTGTCTGACAGTGCAAAGAATAAAAAAATAATAATCAGAGCAAAGGCTGACAGCTATTCCCTCTGCCTGGCGGTGGACAACACCTTCACCGGAACTATCCTCACCGACCCCGAAGGCGGTTTCCTTTCCTCAAAACGCAAAGGCAAAGGGATCGGCACAGAGTCTGTCAAGAACATTGCCGCCAAATACAATGGCGTAGCTAAATTTGAATACGGTGACGAAATGTTTTACGCTTCCGTAATGCTGAACATATGAAAAAGGCGGAAAGCTCGCAAAGAGCCTCCGCTTTTTCTATTATATATAGTATATCCGTTTTGCTGTTCTTAATTGTCGCTTATATCACACACTGCCACGCTTGTAACAGGGTCAATGTCAGAGATGTCAACGCCGTATTGATATGGGTTGAGTTCAAAAGTCTCGCTGTCCGTCTGAGCCTGCATTCTTTTATATGTTTCATCAAGCTGTTCGTCAGTGAGGTCAAAGCCGAACCACCATGTTCTGCCGTTTATTGTCGCTGATACGATTCGGTTTCTGTCTGTATTTGAAAGATACATAAGTGGCTTTTCACCCAGAGCGTTGCAAAGCTCGTTGTATGTCATGCCCACATAGATATTCTTTGTGATGTATGCACCATTGTAAAGCTCCACCCTTGTGACAGGCAGGCTTTCGTCAACATAGCCCTTGCCTGTTTCGGTATTCAAAGCCGCCCTGCCGAAGTGATACTGCGGAAAAGCCGAGCACTGATACATAGAATCATAGCCGTTTTGAACGAATGTTGGATAAACAAACTCATAGTTGTTGTCTGCCATTTTGAGCATATCCCCCACTGTATTTGAAAACAGCTCCTCGCCTGGGTTGTCTGCACTTGGGAGGACAGCGCTTGTATTTTCGCCTTGCGTATCTGTAACAGGAGTATCGGTTTGCACAGGTGCAGGTGCAGTTGTCACGGCGGTGTCTGTTACCTTTTCAGGCTCGCTTGACGGCTCAGATATGCTGTCTGTTTCAGCTTTTGACGAACTGATTTCAGGTATCTTCTCTGATGAAGCGTCTGCCATACTGCTGTCAGAAAGGTCAAGGCTATCGTCATTTAAGCTGTCTGAAACACTGCTGTCATCGTGAACGCCGAAGCCGTTGTTGTTCACTCCACGGAGAGCCAATGGTATGCTCACTGCCACCACCACAGCCGCCGCAGTTCCCACTATCTTTATAGCAGCGGAAGAGGTTTTCAACGCTGTAACAGGTGAAGCAGCTGTCATTGCATACTTTTTCGGCAGAGCCGCTCTCATCATTGCGCTCATAGGCACAGCCGCAAATGCGCCGCCCTCAAAGATACGCTCTATCTCTTTCTTTATCTTTGCCCTCGCCTTAAAAAGCTTCTGCTTGGCGGCATTCTCGCTTATCTCCAAAATCTCGGACACTTTTTTCAGCGGCATGCCGTCATAATAATAAAGTATCACCGCCGACCTCTGCTCAGGCTTCAGCCCCTCTATGACCTTTTTCAGACAGCGTTTAAGCTCCTTGCTGTCGGCATAATCCTCAGGGAGAATAACAGTATCGTCAGCATGGATATCCTCGCTGAGGTTTTCGTCATCAAGGCTTATGTTATCCTCTCTGCCCTTTTGTCTGAAATACATTCTGCACTTGTTGAAAGCGATAGAGTGAAGCCACGTTTCATAATGCTCAGGCTCTTTCAGCGACCCTATCCCCTCCATTGAAGCCATAAAGCTGTCCTCGGTGATATCCTCTGCGGTATGCTTATCCCCAACGTTTTTCAGCACGAAGAAATAAAGCTTCTCGTGGAACTCTTTGTACAGCTTCTCAAAAGCTGTCTTTTCGCCATTCTGAGCCTTTTCTACAACGGCTCTCAATTCATTCTTGTTCATTCACATATCCCTCCAAGACAAGTATGCGTATCAACCTTTTCATCTGCGCCTCTGCCTCCTCGTCTGTCTGACGAGTTTCCTCGTTCATGGACCTTAGGACAAAGGCGATGACATCTCCAAGCTTTGCATTTTTCATTTTTATCTCCGTTTCATGCTCTCTCGTTTTTGCCCTTTCATATACTTAGTTGCAGTTATCCCGATATGGTTATCATAACATCACACTTTTGTATATCTGCACAAAAACGCACCCCTCAGCCTATGAAAAATACACAACCTTATGACGCATACTGTCTTAATACTCATTATACTATATTTATGTATATTAAGCAACTATTTTTCAAAACTTGCCATAATAGATAATTCACATATCATTAATAAAATGCTTCTTGTATCTCTTGTGCAATATGCTATAATCTAGTTGAAAATACGGAGAGAATTCCGTATAAAGTTAATAAATCAAACAAATCGGAGGTAATTCATTATGATGGGAAGACTCAGAGCAATGCGTGAGCCGCTCAAATATGTTCAGGGCAGAGATGCTACACTTAAGTTTCATGAAGAAATGGGCTATATGGGCAAAAGGTGGCTGTTTGTATGTTCAAACAGTGGCTACAAAGCCTGTCATGACAAGATAGAGAAAAGCTTTGGCGAACTTGACGATTACAGACGCTATGAAGTATTTGGCGGTATATCAAGCAAGGGCGAGATAGCCAAAATGGAAGAGATAGTAAAGGCTGACAACATCGACACAGTAGTTGCAGTTGGCGGCGGAAGCGCAGTTGATACTGCAAAAGCTACAGCATACTATACGGGCAAGCACATTGTTATCGTGCCTACAGTTGCTGCAACAGATGCACCATGCACAGGTCTGTCAGTAATATACAATGATGACCACAGCTTTGACAAATATCTTTTCTATCCTACCAATCCAGACGCAGTAATGGTAGACACAACAGTTATCGCAAACGCACCTGTAAAGTTCCTTATTGCAGGCATGGGCGATGCACTTGGTACATATTTTGAGGGCAGAGCTTCCATAAGAACAGAGTCTGCAAGCCTTGAAGGCACAGGCATCACAAGAGCAGGACAGGCACTTGCAAGACTTTGCTATGACACGCTGAAAACATACGGCAAGCAGGCAGTTGAGGCTTGCAAGGTACACGCAGTTACACCTGCCCTTGAAGCTATCTGCGAGGCTAACGTATATCTTTCAGGTGTTGGAGCAGACAACGTAAACTGTGCGGCTGCACACTCGTTCTACAATGGCGTAACATCATTGGGAATCAAGCACGCAGACCACGGCTGTTGTGTAGCCCTTGGTACACTGGTTCAGCTTGTACTTGAGGGTGCGCCAAAGGAAGAGTTTGAAGAGGTACAGAACTTCTGCCTTGAAGTGGGACTTCCTGTCACACTCGAGGAGATCGGTGTAACTACACCTGAGCAGGTAGAAACTATCGCAAAGAACGCTTGTATCCCAGGCGAAACTATCCACAATCTTGCAGGCGACGTACAGCCTATCGAGCTTTATGACGCTATCATGCAGGCAGACGCAATGGGCAAGATAGCGCTGGGAAAATAAAGAATAGTGTATATTTAAAATGATATTGCCACCCACGGCTGATTTGGCTGTGGGTGGTTTTTTGTGCGAAAAAACAGAGAAACCCGATCAATGGGTTTCCCTGCATCTTTTAGCTGTATTAAATCATAATATCTTAGTAAAGTATATCTTCTTGCGAAGCTCAGTTGTCTGCAACGTCCATAAGCTCAACAGCGATATCGTCAGACCCGGTATCATCTGCATCAGCCTGAATATCGTCCGGCTTATCGTCCTCTATGAAAGCTCCTGTAAAATCAATACAAACATTCTCGCTTTTACCAAAACGAGCCATTGTCAGCAAATCGGTGACAGTCGAGCGTGTGACATGAGCGCCTGTGAAATCCATCACCACATTTGCAGAATTATCCTCGCTGTTTTTGCTGTTGATCTCATCACGAAGCTGGTCAAAATTCGTATCCTCAAAGTCTGCATAAGCTGAAAACTCTTTTGGCGCATAAAGCGTTGCAACAGCGTGCATAGCAATGAATACAAACCTGAAATCTTCGCAATCAAAGGTGCTGAAAGGTATCTCAAAAAGCCTCAGCATACCCTCGTCGGTCTTTTTGCATAAAACAGGCTTATATCTGTTCTGAGCCAGATCGTAGGTGTATCTGTCTTCGTAAGCTTCATCGGTTAAGCTGCCGTCTGGCATAGGCACGATCTCAAAACGAGAAGTTTCATTGCACGTATTGCAATAGCCTCCGACCATCACAAATCTGAAAACATAGTCGGTATTTTTCTCAAGCTTTTTGTCACAGCATATCTGCGTCCAATCCCAATTCCAGTTTCCAATAGAATAGGCAATAACGTTTTCGCCGTCCTTATCGGTCACAAAATATTTAGCTATGATATTGTTTTCGCAGGACTTATCTGCCTTAAAATCTCTAGGATCAAAATCAATTACTTTACCCATATTGTTTACCTCCGTAACATCCACGGTCGGCTTATGAGTATCCAACATTCTTATAGTACATTTTTCACAGTCGCTTGCATACTCTGCCCGACCGTTCTTAACAAGCCCCTTAGCCCTTTTGGGATAAGTAGCTCCGATTCGTTTTCCGTTTATGTCTGTAACAATAACGTTTTTTTCTATGGGTATCTCCCCCTTGCACAGCAATATTAAATTAGTGGCTGTATTACACAGGCTTGCGTTTAGCTCCGACGCTGTTATTTTCTATGGGTGTCGTCCCCGGTCTTTGCTTAGGATAAGTTTAACAGACGTTCAGCCTTTTGTCAAGACTATCTGCACCTTTTTGACATTACATACAATTGCGATCTTGCGGGCTTAGCACATATGCACAAGGGACATGAGTACATATAATGCCCGTCACGGCGAGTGATTTCAAAATTTATCATAACGCAATTCTATCTCACCGGGAACAAAAAAATCCGTCCTACCCAAAGTAAGACGGAAATTGGGTGCAGGGTCGAAACTTTCGGAAAAAGATCAGCGATTGATGCTTGAAGTTTCTGAAAGACTAGGGAAAGAATAATTTTTGAGACCTCGAACTGCAATATCAAAGTAAAAAAACAGCGTACCGCAGCCCCCTGCGATACGCTGTTCTCATATAAAATTATTTCTTAGTAGTCACACTCTTTGAAGCCGACCAAGCGCCGTAGTATTTCGTACCCTTTACAGTTGTGTATGAACGAACACGAACGTAATATTTCTTTTTACCCGAAAGCTTTGAAATAGTCTTGGTGTCAGTCTTGTTGTTTGTTATGGTAACTTTCTTTGCACTTGTGAACTTTGAGT
>PPYE01483609.1_pt1 | contig 12287 bp, 12 predicted proteins | sample 1559881 | NCBI WGS metagenome assembly PPYE01 (sample SAMN08240022, study PRJNA423297) | Human gut metagenome, whole genome shotgun sequencing project.
CCCATGGCATAGCTGAAAAAGGAGCAAAACATATTTCTTTTGACAAGAAATGCGAAGCTAATGGCTGTCATGTCATAGAAAATGTAGATCTGACTTCCGTTAAGGACAAAAAATCTATCCAGATAAAAATTTCAATCAATGTCAGTTATCCCTCAACGGGTAAGCCATGTGAACTGTATTGTATGTAATTATATCAAGATGCCATGGTCATATTAGTCACTGGTTGTACCCATACAGGAAAAACCTTGTTTGCGCAAAGGCTGTTGGAGAAATACAAATATCCCTATCTGTCAATAGACCATCTGAAAATGGGACTTATCAGGAGCGGACAGACAAGCCTGTCGCCAGAAAGCCCAGATTCTGCCCTGACAGATTTTTTGTGGCCTGTTGTACGGGAAATCGTAAAGACCTGCATTGAAAACAGACAGAACCTGATTGTAGAGGGATGTTATATACCGTTCGGCTGGGAAAAAGACTTTGCGGATGATTATCTGTGTGATATAAAATACATTTGTTTGATATTCAGTAAAGAATATATAAAACAGCACTTTGCGGACATTTTAAAAAACGAAAGCGTAATAGAGAAAAGACTGTCTACAGATATTGTTGCCGATGAGATGATTAAATCCAACAGATATAATCTGGAACAATGCAAATTGAGGGGCTACGACTATATCCTTATTAACGACGTATATCAAATAACTACAGATATAAAATAAACACTCCTGTAACCATTGTTACGAGAGTGTCTTTATATTGTTTCTACTAAATACTACAAATATTTCATCTAATAATTTGAAGATTGCTAATATATTTGTTGCCTAATATGAGAAGTATTGTAACAATTAATCAGCATCATACCTCATATACACCTTGTACACCTGTTCCCTGGAACCCAATCTTCCGGTAGCAATTCATAGCCGGAATATTTTCGCAATAACGCCCAATATATACACCAAGTATGCTGCCATCCTCATGTTTTCTTAGAGCAAACAGGCAGTAATGCCTTGCCTACGAAACGAGGTTCTGACTGCAACAAATTCAATGAAACCTGTATAGGTCGTTCACAGTGGCGTATGACACTTTGTTCTCCATGCAATTTCGGCGATAATCCCTACCCGAAATTAGGGTATCGTCTGTCCGTTCAATTCGGCTGTACATTTGGATTTGAGGTAGTTGATACCGTTATGCTTTTCGCAGGAGGTGAGGCATAGGAGGGTGCAGTCGATGATTGCCGTTAACAGGAAGAGTCTCTTTTTCATATTGATGTATTGTTTCAAGTGATTGATAAAATTATACGTTTCTCTCCATAGGAATACTTACGATTCCTTTATTTAGCTCCTTCTCACCTGTTTTCTTAAATCCCAAAAATTGATAGAACGCTTCGGCATAGGTGGAGGAATTCACCGTTAGGTGAGTAAAGTTGCAATCATCCATCATATAGACAAACAGCGATTTTCCGATTCCCCGCCGATGATAGACGGACAGAATAAAGAAAAGGGAAATATGTTGCTTTTCTTTATTCACGCCAATTATACCTATCAGTCGGTGATGGTCAAAGGCACCATAGAAGTCAAGCGCATTCATCAACGATGCGTTATACACGAAGTTTTTAAACGTTTCGATACCCTCTTGAGTAAAATCGCTCCTGCCACATTCCATATATACTTGGTAGGACAAATCGGCGGCATGGTTGTATTCTTCTTTCGTTAGTTTGCGTATCATATCAATACCTTTAATAATGAAAGTAGCAAAGTAAGGGAGAAAAAATAAAAAAGGCCTTGACAATAATCAAGGCCCTAATACAATAGATGTTAAAAGATAAACTATTTCTCCAGTTTACGACGTATGCGGCTAATAGTTTCGGGAGTAACTCCCAAGAATGAAGCTATGTTCTTCAAAGGAACTGCTTCTTTCAAGTCTGGGCAACGTTTTATTAATTTCTTGTATCGTATTTCAGGACTACAATATAAATCAAGTAATCGTTCATATACCATTTCATATAGATTTTCAGCTACATATCTTCCGAATCGTTGAGTTTCCATATTCGCTTCCCAATATTCAATCAAATCATGGCGTGATATTTCATAGACCGAACAATCTGCTAATGCTTGAATATTTACTAATGATAGACAACCTTTCATAAAGGAAGAATAGTCACATACAAATTCGTTGGTAAAAGAATATCCTACAATATGTTCTTCACCCTCTTCATCAATGTATGTATATTGGAATGTACCCTCTTTCACCCACCCTGCAAAACGTTCTATTTCATTCTGACAGATAAAGAAATCTTTCTTACGGTAAGTACGCAATTTCCCTTTTTCCACACATAAATCTTTTATATGGGAATAGTCTAAATTTTTGAGATATGTATTGAATTCATTCATTTGCAAAGTTATTAATATACACGAAATTATAGAAAATCTTCCAAATGGAAAAACAAATGCTTTCACTCAGTCAAAAATAAGATAATTATACCTAACCGCAGGATATTTTTTAGTGATTTGCATATTACAAAAGAATGCCGTATTATTGAGCCGTAGTTTTAGGCAGACAACGAACAGCCAAAAGGTGGCAGAAAAACGTTATTCTTGTAATCTAAGTTGTATCCTCTAAGGCTTTGACATATTATAACGCATTGAATTTGAAAGATATTGGGGAGTAGGTTCATAATCCTGCCTCTCCGCTGAAACCTAAGGCACCAGGTAGTAAAATCAATATAAATTCCGTAAAATCAACATTTCACGACACTTTTTCTTTTTATCCAATGGACAACCGAAAGACACACAAACCTGTATTTACAGAATCGAAAAGTCGAATCCATAAAGATTCTTTAAAGAAAAGCTTACTCTTTATTTTGATTTTACCTGCTTTATCGTTTCTTTTGCAACCAAAAACATTCAATTCTTTGACACATGAAAAAGCTACTATTTTGCTGCACTGCATTTTTATCATTATGGGTACAGCCTTTCTTCGCTCAGAAAGCCGTCGTTGAGAAGATTATTGAAATCGGACACCAGGATAATCAAGCCACACACCAGCTGGATATACTGACTAACCGTTTTGGCGGACGCCCCATCGGATCGGATGCGTATGAGAATGCTGCCGAATGGATGGTACACGAATACAAAAAGTGGGGACTGGACGCTCAACTGGAAGAGGCCGGCGAACTCTCTGTAGGTTTTAACCGCGGACCCTGGTTTGGAAAGTTGTTGAGCCACGACCATGGAATGACCCTCCATTTCGCGACTCCTTCGTATACTTCCGGAACGAAAGGGGTACAGCGCGGCCACGTCTTGATGGAACCCCGTACCGAGCAGGAATTCGAACGCATCAAACTCAAGTTAAAAGGAGCCTGGGTGCTGATTTCCGGTACAAACAACGGCTGGCCAATCGACCGGACGGCACAGGCTGATTCTATCCGTCAGGCTATCAAACAAGAAAATAAAGAAATCGACCAGAAAAATGCCGAACTCCGAAAAAGAAACTGGGAGAAAGGTGAAAACAACAAGATGATTCCTTATAAGGAATTCCCCGCACTTTACTACCATGAGATGGTTGAAGCCGGTGCCTTAGGATTCATTCAGTCATCAGAGGTACCTATCCGCGCGCTCTATGACCGGAAGATGATTGACAGCATGACGTTCGACAACCTGCCGGAAGTTCCTGACATCAAGCTCGACCGGCATCAGTTCGACATCATTGCTCAGATGGTAAAAGAACGGCGGGAAGACTTCCTGCTGGAGTTCGATATCCGCAATCATTTCAAGCTCGGACCGATTAAATACCACAACGTAGTGGCATCGATACGGGGCAGCAAGTATCCGGACGAGCAAGTCATCGTCTGCGGGCACTTAGATGCCTTTGATACTGGTACAGGCGGCATCGACTGTGGCACAGGGATTGCTCCCATGATGGAAGCTGCCCGTATGCTGGCATTGTCGGGCGCCAAACCCAAAAGAACAATCCTCTTCATCGCCTTTGCCGGGGAAGAGTTCGGCCTGTTAGGTTCGAAAGCTTATTGCAAGAAACATCAGCAGGAGTTGCCGAAGATTGTCAACGTATTCAACCGTGACGGCGGGCCAGAACCTCCCGTCGGAATAGCTGTCTCGCAAGCGATGTATGATGATTTCGTCAAGATAGCCCAACCCATCCAGAAGATTCGGGCAGACATTCCGTTTAAAGTAACCGTGCGTCCGCCCCGTAAACTACCGAAGGTGGCGGGTGGCACCGACTCGGAAGTATTTGCCACGTATGGTGTCCCGACATACGGATTTACCACAAAAGATGTCAAAGGATATAATTTCAATTATGGGGAAATCTGGCATACGGAACGTGATCTGTTTACCAAGAACATCCCGGAATACCTGGAGCATACGGCAACCGTCACCGCCATCACTGCCTTAGGTGTAGCCAACCTCGACAAGCCTCTGCCGCGGGAAGGAGTCTATGAAGAGATTTGACAATGAAAAAAGATATAGATTTCTAAAAAACAGACACATTCTTTGTCTTTAATCTGCCTTTCCTTAATATTTACGCAAACAATTAAACCTGAATCCACATGAAAAATAAAATGGCCCTACTGGCATTGGCCGCCACAGCATGGCTGGGCACCACCGCAAACACACCTGTCTCCAGAAGCGTAGAAAACCCCTTCATTGAATCTGCCAACACCATGACACTCGACATTTCGAAAGTGGAACTGAGCGACACGGCTACGGTGCTTTATACGGACGCTTATTTCCGCCCGCACTACTGGATAAAAATCAGTTCCGAATCTTACCTGCAAGCCAACGGCAAGAAATATGCCTTGAAAGGTACACAGGGCATTGAAGCCGATTCTCTTTTCTGGATGCCCGAAACAGGAGAAGCCTCCTTCCGGCTGAGCTTTGAGCCCCTTCCCCGCAACACACGCTCGTTCGACTTCATCGAATCCGACTGCGACGAATGTTTCAAACTATTCGGTATCGACCTGACGGGAAAAACGGAAGCCACCGTGCCGTCTGACATTCCGGCCGAAGCCATCCGTATGACCGAAGCCGTCCCCAATGTTATGCCCGCCTCTCAGTTCAAGGTGGGTGAAACGGTGGTACACATGCACCTTTCAGGCTATCGGAAAGAGTTGGCCAAGGAAGCCGATATTTACCTCAATATGCTAATGAATGGCCAGCAGCCTTATAAAGCCGCCATCGACTCTATGGGTATGGCTGAATTCAAGTTCTGGCAATACGGGCCTGCACAAGCTTTGATCAGCGTAGGCATGATAAATAAACAAATATGGTTGGCGCCAGGTGAGGAAACAGACCTCTATGTGGACATGCGGCACAGCGGGCAGTATATTCTAAAGCGTCGAACAGAAAAGAAACAGTTGCCGACATTCAAGAGCATTCCTTTCTGTTACTTCTCAGGTACATACGCCGGACTATCAGCTTCGTCTTTGTATTCAGACAAGTATTATGGCATGAATTTGTACACAGGCGAGTTTGCCGACTACAAGATGACGGCTGCCGAATACACACAGCATGTCATCAGTAGTTATCAAGCACTTTCAGACAGTATTGCTCAAAGTAAGCTACCGCCTATAGGTAAAGAACTGGCCTTAATTAATTTAAAGCAGGAGGCAGTCGAGGCCATGGCACAAGGCGACTGGTTCCGCGAACATAATTACAGAAAAGTACATAACCAATGGGAGCGCTCAAAACCCCTGAACATCAAAATCGACCCGCTGACAGCTGAAAATCGTGCGGAATTGTGCAAACTTTTCTCCATTGCCGACCCCAAACTGCTAATGGGAAAGGATTTGATAAGTTATGTATCAGCTGTATCTAGCCCTGATATCGCATGGCCTAAAGAAGCGGGCTTGGAAGGCACCTTTGCTTCCGAGTTGAAGCTGGTGTTGCCTTTGACACAGAAAGCTTCAAACGCTGTTCTCACTGAGGCCGATCTGAAAATACTGGATGATGTACAAAATCCTTTCTGGCGTGAAGCCTTGCTGAAGATGCAGGAAAACGCGCAAATCGCACTCAAAGCGGTAGAAGGAAAAGCCATTATCGAAAAGACACCCGAAGTTGTCCCAGACAAGCTCTTCGAAGCCCTCATCGCGCCTTACAAGGGAAAAGTCATCCTGGTAGATTTCTGGAACACCTGGTGCGGACCTTGCCGCATGTCTATCCGTGCCAGCGAACCGCTGAAGGAACAGGAACTGAAGAGCGGCAACCTGGTATGGATTTACCTGGCCAACGAAACGTCTCCCATCGTCACTTACAAACAGGCGATTCCAAACATCAAAGGGAAACATTTCCGCCTGAACGACAAGCAATGGAAGTACCTTTGCGAACAGTTCAAGATTGACGGTATTCCTTCGTATGTGCTGGTGGACAAGTCCGGACACTATCAGCTCCGTAATGACTTCCGTGATCATGAAGTCATGAAAAATACCTTGAAGGAAATGATTGAATAAACGCTAATCCAATTTGAAGAGGCTGGCCCAAATAAACTTCAAACTTATTTTGAACCAGCCTCTATTGATACTATTAGAGTCGGTTAAACTTATCATCGCATTAACCTTTATATCATCAACTATATCAATGTTAGGTTTCATAGCTTTACAACCATTATGCTTTGTTCATTCCAATATTCAGCAGGAAATCAAAACCTCTTTAGTCTGACTTCTAAGCAATCAAGACTCATTTTTTATACGTTCATTTAGCATATCGCAAATCTCATTTCCTTTCATCGTTAAATTAAGCGTAAGGATGGCTTCAATGGAGCCTGTCAATTGCAAACTAAATGCCATAAGTTTTTTTATAAAATTAGACGTTGCTGGAGATTCCATCCTTTGTGATATATATTTCGTCTTATAGTCAACAGCTATGTACCTTGTATGATGCACCTTTATCAGCCGAAAAGATTTCACATCTGCAAATTTAACCACCTTATAGATACCCTTAAGCTGTACATATATCTCAACCCTATCCTTATATATGATTAAATATGGAATACGTCTTATAGAGTTATAGAAAGTAGTGACACACAAAAACAACCCTCCACCTCCAAAAAACATAGCACCTAACCAGCCTCCACAAATTTTTGTCATGATTTTACAACTATCATCTGCAATAATAAAAATTGCCCCTATGGCAAAAAACATGCAACATATAACTAACAGCAAGTTTTTCCATAAACTTTGATATATCTTTATTTCCACATCCATTATCTCTTAACTTAATATATTCAGGATTACGCAGTTTCTCCGTTTCTTTCATAATGAACGGCTTCTAAATGAAGTAAAAAGTTCTTCTGCCATCCAGCTCTTGTTCAAAATCTAAACTAATATCAGCAAATCATACATTTTGAAATTCAAGCCATAACATCAGTTTCACCACAAGTCCCCATGTCAGTATGCAATTTATAAAAAAGAAAGGAAAAAGACAAAACTTACACTTTGATTTGTTAAAAGCAAAATAAAACTAAGAAAACTTTCACTATCTTTATTGTCGCAAGAATAAAATGCCATTGTCTTTTAAATAATCTTTTATACCTTAGAAAAAAACATAATCATCAAATTACCATATATGTTAACAAATATTTATTCTTTAAATGAAGTATAAATGAATTTTCATATCTTTGAATATTACTATATATTCATCAAATCAAACATATTATACTTATATTTTTATGATTATCAACAAGATATAAATCTATCAGCACAGATGAAAAGAGAGAACAAGCAATATAGGAAATTATTAAAAGAACTGAGAGCTTCCCCCCAAAAAAGTAATATGGATGGAAAAATGGCAATCAGCAATATATGGTAAAGCATAACAATGCTTGCAACGCCCCCTGACAAAATTAAATCATCCGAAAATTCCTACAATAATAATTACTCGATATACAAGACCATCATATGTTCCAAAGCAACGAATCAAAAAAGACCTATTCTTATCTGTTAATAATCTTTACAATCATTATGTTTGGTATCGCGATCTATCTGCTAGCTACTCAAGGTAGCAGCCACGGAGTAGTATGGGGAGGTCGTTATGGTAATAAACTGGAAGGTACACTTAATGGTTATGGAGTTTTATTAATAGCCTGCGGCATGCTGTTATGTACACTATGCTGGTTATGGAAAAACAGGCCAAAAGGTTTTTCCATCTCAATGGGAGAAAGAAAAAACGTAGTAATCAGTAATGCCACAACAGAGCAAGCAAAGGAAATTCTTTCATCCGAATATTATCCGACAAAAATATGCATGTTTATAACCAATAAAACCAACAAACATACTTTGCAAATCATCAGAACCAATATCGGAATCTTCCAAATATTCTTATTTGACAAGAACAAACAAGCATTCCATCTCATCAGGTCTCATAAGGATACAGAATTTTCACTTGAACAGGTTTATAAGATAACAGATGATTATTTCTGCTCTCCCACCCTGTTGAGAAAAGAAAACTATATATGGCAGGAGAGCTCTTAAACCTATCCACTAAATCAAATATATTTACAGAAAACCCATATTATATTGAGCTGAATTCAGAGTGCCATTCTAACATCTTTTTAATACAATTCTAACAATATTCTAATACTACCTTACCCTATTTCCAGCATACCTTTGCAAGAAAAAATATGATGTTATTTTACGATTACTTAGCAAGAATGGGGTGTGCTTTCGTAATGGGCACATTAATTGGTATTGAACGGCAGTACAGGCAACGCAATGCCGGATTGCGGACTAACATCCTTGTTTCAGTAGGGGCCGCAGCCTTTACCGTACTTTCATGTGACATGACGATGGGAAGTGGAGACCCATCAAGAGTGGCAGCACAAATTGTTTCAGGAATAGGTTTTATAGGAGGAGGCCTAATCCTGAAAGACGGGTTTAATGTCAGAGGTCTGAACACAGCAGCTACTATCTGGTGCTCTGCCGCATGTGGCACATTATCCGGAGTCGGCCTATATGCAGAAGCAGCAGTTTTAGTGGCCTGTGTATTAATCACACATTGCCTGTTCCGGCCTTTATGCACATGGATTGAGAAAAAAGAATCAGGGCTTTTTCAATACACAGTCCACGTGGAGTGCGAACAAAATCTGTCCAATAAAATTCAACAGATAATCATGAATGTCTTGTCTTTTGACCGCAACGTAAAATTAAACGCTTTATTCCACAAAACAAGTGGCAAAAAGGCAATTGTTTATTGCGATATGGAAATGCAAGGAGAACACAAGGTTTTATTGGACCTGCTTGTATCCCGTTTACGTTCGCAGGAGGGGGTATTCAGTGCAGGATGGGAGAAGAAAAACTTACCACAAGAGGATTTCTAACATCAAAACAGGTAATATAAAAAGGACTATGAGATAAAAGAAACATGGAAAAGCATTTTTTACGTTTCCCGACCGTGAAACGTACGGCTCTCTCTGCGGAAACCTACGTTTCCCACATGAAAAACGTAAGGTTCCGATGCAGGAAACGTAGAACAAGCAAAAGAAACCGCAGAAAACCGTATATAGGTTTCCTTGTTTCGATGCCGAATATACTCTTATAGCTGCTGCCAGGGGGACCTGAAACAGGAAAAGCATAAAAAAAGTCCTTGATTCATTCAGAATCAAGGACTTTTAAGCGGTGCGTACGGGACTAACGGAGTCTTTAATCAAAACTGATATTCAGTCTGTTATAAGAATCTTCCATAAAAAGCACCCAGCTCTGCACCTGCTTCATTTCTATGTTTTTCCGATAGGAATTTGCCTTGTTCCAACATTACAAATGTTAATGATTTATATTGGATAATCAAGCGGATAAACATTATTAATGCCAATCAGACTTTCAAGAATGTAGCTACCAAGAGGAAAGGAACGATGAGATTATGTAATGTAATCAAGCTGTACTTCACTTGTAACATCCATTTATCAAATAAATTGAGTTTAATATAGCAACGCTTTGAGGAATAAAAAATATTTCATTAAATTTGCGTGATAGTTTAATTTATTAGATTTACAGCTATGAATAAAGACTTGAATAGAATTAAGGTTGTCTTAGTGGAGAAACACCTGACAAGCAAATGGCTTGCGGAAAAATTAGGTAAGTCAACTTGTACAGTGAGCAAATGGTGCTCTCAAAAGTCACAACCAGATTTGCAGACCATGAACCAGATTGCGACTCTGCTTGACGTGAAATTAAGCGAACTTATTGTGGATTGAGAGATATCTTTTCAAGTTTATTTAACGTACGACAATGAAAATTCCATTTGCGATATCAGCAAGAACAGCGCATCTTATTGGTATGGAGAACTTTGCCAATGCTGAAGGAGCTATTATAGAGCTGGTAAAGAATGCTTATGACGCGGATGCGGATACTTGTGTAGTAGTGGCAGATATCCGAGAAGATAATGTAAAATCCAAACTGTTCATAATTGATAATGGTTCAGGAATGACAGATGAAATTATCATCAAGCATTGGATGACAATTGGCACGGATGATAAGCTTCTCAATGCCCGTTCTTCAAATAAAAAGCGTGTTAAAAGTGGGGCAAAAGGTATTGGTCGATTTGCTTTGAACAGATTAGGGACTTCTGCAGAGATGTTGTCTTTTGCTAGTAACGAGTTTGGCAAAGGTTATGTGTGGAATGTTGATTGGAAAAAGTTTGATAAAGCACGTGTGCTTTCGGATGTAGAAGCAAACTTAGAAGAAATTACTATTGACTATTTGGCAAGTAAACTTAATGAATATGGCATTAACAGATTGCCAATATATGACAAATTAGTTTCTGAAAATTTTCACGGAACAATCCTTTGTATATCCCATCTGAATGACGATTGGAATGACGATGCTCTGAATGGATTGTTGAAGAACCTTGAGATGCTCATCCCCGCAGAGTTACAATCATCTTTTGAATTGTATCTGTACAAGATGCATGATTTGCAGTGGAGTGGAAAGGTTAATCCGATGGAGTATGAGGATTATGACTATAAAATTTCTGCTCAGTATGAAGGAGGTCGTGAAATACAGATAAAGATTGAGAGAAATGAATTGAACTTTTCTAAACTTGAAACATTTTACAGCAAAGTATTTCTGCGAGATGCAATGAAAGTAGAACCATTTCGTTTAGAGGATTTTCAAAAAAGAGAAATCACTCAAACTATTCAAATAAACGAAAAGGTTGATGCTAATCTGCTAGAGCAGGTCGGGAAATTTGGATTTACATTCTTCTTTCTAAAAAATACGTTAAAGGATGATCGAGACAAGGATGGGAATCAAAAATATCCATACAATTTATTTGATGAATCAGCCCGTACTCATTGGCTTGACAGGTTTGGCGGTGTGCGTATCTATCGCGATGAGTTCCGTGTCCGTCCGTACGGAGAGAACGGGGATGATTGGTTGGGTTTAGGTCGCAGACAGGCAAAGAGTCCTGGTGGTGCCGGTCAGAAAATGGGCGGTTATAGAATCCGTCCCAATCAGATTGCTGGTGTCGTCAAGATTTCAAGATTGACAAATGCGGCTTTCGAGGATAAATCAAGTCGAGAGGGTATTCAAGAAAATGCGGTTTTCGCTTTGTTTAAAAATCTGTTGTTGCAGATAATCTCGGCTTTCGAGCTTGATCGTAATACCATCATGTACAATCTGTCGGAACTGTACAAAGAAGAACATCCACAGACAGCACAAGCAAAGGAGATTGCCAATAAGGCTCTTGAGTCTAAAGATGAGAATTTGTCGAAAGAAGCAGAAGATTTAAAGATTCTTGCTGCTGATTATAAGTCTTTGGAGACAGAACTCAGTGACAAGGAGGCTGAACTTTCAATGCTTCGTGGACTGGCGAGTATGGGAATATCTTCTGCTACATTTACCCATGAACTCCGAAGCGTAATGCTTCGTCTTTTACCGAGAAACGAGTTGCTTAAGAATATTCTTCTGCAATATCTACCAGAAAAACAGTTTGAAGGAATGCGTTTCGACAATCCATATCAGGAGTTAAGAAACATGAAAGCAGAAGACGAGAAACTTTATAATTGGCTCCTTTATTCTTTAAACTCAATACGTCGAAGTAAAAGGGATTGGGTAGATATTGATTTGTCGAATTACTTTACTTTGTTTATTGAGTCATGGAAGCCTATCCTATTAAGAAAATTGATACATATTGATCTCCAATTAATAAACATGGATGGTACGTTCCTAAAAGGATTCGAAATGGATTTGGATAGTATATTCAATAGACATTATATAGATTAATTTGTTATATGACTCATTTTGTGACTGATTCTGAAATTGTGTAATCCACAAGCAATAA
>PPYE01433518.1_pt1 | contig 12284 bp, 11 predicted proteins | sample 1559881 | NCBI WGS metagenome assembly PPYE01 (sample SAMN08240022, study PRJNA423297) | Human gut metagenome, whole genome shotgun sequencing project.
GGATTGTATGATATACACTGTCATCTGCTGCCGGGAGTTGATGATGGAGCAGAAACAGAAAAAGAGTCGGAGGGTATGTTGGCAATGGAGTACAACCAAGGGGTGCGTCATATTTTTTTGACGCCTCATTACAGGAGGGGGATGTTTGAGACAAAGCAGGAAAAACTGGATGTCCTTATCCAGCAGATCTGTGAAATGGCCCACAGAATCGGTCCTGACCTGACAGTCTATCCTGGATGTGAATTTTATGCGGATGATAGGCTTTTAGACACCTTGGAAGAGCACAGAAAATTCTTCCTGGGAGGATCTGACCATGCTCTGATTGAGTTTGGTGCAGGAACAAGTCAGGTGGAACTAAGAGAGACACTCTGCGGTGTGCTGAGTTATGGTTGGACTCCTGTTCTCGCGCATGCGGAGCGATATGACTGTGTAACGAAAGATTTTACATTTCTGGAGGAACTGTCAGACCTGGGAGTGTTGATATCTGTCAATGCAGGAAGTGTCTTGGGACAGAATGGCATATCTGCCAAGAAGTTCTGTCGGTCTCTTATTAAGTACGATCTGTTGGATCTGATTGGATCTGATGCACACGGACTAAGACGCAGAAAGCCTGATCTGGGAGCCTGTGCTGCGTATCTTACAAAGAAGTACGGTAGTAATTATATGCGGAGGATCATGATTGATCATCCACAAAAAATAATGGAAGGAAGATAGCTGACAAGTATGAAAAGGGACAATGAAAGATTTGAAATAGATACGAAAAAAATATTAACAGAAATATGGAAGAATATGGCAATTATTCTTTTAAGCGGTCTCGCGGCAGCCCTGGCTGCCATGCTGCTATCAGTAACGCTCCTGCCAAGGCAGTATGAATCAACGACGAAAATGTATGTTCTTGCAAAACAGGAGAGCGGCACAGTGACAAACGGAGATATGGAAGCTAGTACAGCTCTGACGAGAGATTATCAGGAATTGATCCAGAGCAGGACGGTGATTGAACAGGTGATTGTTAAGCTTCAGTTGGACATAGAGTATGAGGATCTCCTTAAAAAACTGACTATCCTTGCACCGTCGGAAACGCGGGTAATCTATATTACAGTGTCAGACGAAGATCCCTATCTGGCAGCGGAAATTGCAGATGAAGTGCGAGAAGTATCGGCGCAGCATATTCAAAAGGTTATGAGCACTCAATCTGTCAATGTCGTAGACTATGCCAATATTCCAGATACTCCAGCAGGCGTCGGATCTGTAAAGTACGCTCTGCTTGCCGGTATCGTCGCAGTCTTCCTGGTGCTGGTGACGGTGACCGTAAAAGGCCTTGTAAATGATAAGATAAAAAGTACAGAGGATGTGGAACGGTATCTGAATATCAGCACGCTGGGCATGATACCGGCTATAAATAAAAAAATAGGAAAAAAGAAATAAAATGCTGAAAGGCGGAGAAAAAATGAAAATTAAATTAGCATTAAAACAGCTGGATTATTTCAGTGATGAGGCATATAAAAAACTGCGTACAAATATACAACTTTGTGGAGGAAACAAGAAAGTAATCGCATTTACAAGTAGTATACCAAATGAAGGGAAAAGTAGTGTTTCTCTGAATCTGGCTCTTTCTATGGCGGAGGCGGGCAAAGGAACCCTGTTTATCGATGCCGACCTGCGAAAATCTGTCTTGAAGGCTAGAGTTCGGGTTAAAGATAAAGTGGATGGTCTTACCAACTATCTGACAGAGCAGGCGGAAATCAAAGAGATTATCTATTCAACGGAATTTCCGGAATTGGATATTATTTTTTCAGGACCGGTTCCACCGAATCCGGCAGAGCTGCTGGGAGGGGAAAGGTTTCAGGAACTGGTGCATCAGGTGAGGAAAGAATATGATTATGTGATTATTGATACACCGCCCCTTGGGAGTGTCATAGACTGTGCAGTCATCGCTAAAGAATGTGACGGAGCAGTGCTTGTGATCGAGTCAGATAAGATCAGTTATAAGTTCGCTCAAGAGGTAAAGGAACAGCTAGAGAAGACAGGATGTCCCATCTTGGGAGCAATCTTAAATAAAGTCGATATGACCCAAAATAAGTATTATGTACAATACAAAGAGTATCAACACAAGGTAAGCAGAAAATGAAAATTTTATTCGTCAATAAATTTTTGTACCAGCGGGGTGGAGCGGAGTCCTATGTTTTGAGACTTGGGAAATATTTCGAAGAACACGGACATGAGGTCATGTATTTTGGAATGCTTGATCAGAAGAATGAGGTGGGAAATAAATGGGGACTGTATACCTCTCACATGGATTTTCACAGTACAGGTTTAAGAACTCTCTTATATCCTGTCAAAATCATATACTCTTTTGAAGCATACAGGAAATTTTCAGAGCTGCTGGAACGGTTCAGACCGGATATTGTGCATCTGAATAACATAAATTTTCAAATTACTCCCTCGGTCATTGATGCTGCCTGGAAGAAAAATATTCCTGTTGTCCAGACAGTCCATGATTCCCAGATGGTCTGTCCCAGTCATCTTCTGTACAATGCAGAAAAAGAAGAAATATGCAGAAAATGTATTGAAGGAAGCAAGTGGAATTGCGTGCGTTACAGATGTATCCACGGTTCAGTTTTAAAAAGCTTGATCGGATCTGTGGAAGGGCTCTTTTATAGCCTGAAAACAACTTACGATAAGGTGGCTCTGTATATCTGTCCGAGCTCTTTTATGGAGTCTGTTCTGTGCACCAAGAAACGGTATCAGGGGAAGACAAAAGTTATCCCCAATTTTATCATGGTTCCATCTCACATGGAGAACTTCATAAAGAAAGATTATATTTTATATTTTGGAAGACTATCACAGGAAAAAGGAATTCAACTATTTCTGCAGCTGGCGTCCAGACATCCTGAATTGCAGTTTAAAATTGCGGGGAGCGGTCCTTTGAAGGAAAGCTGCTGTGCCCGCTCTAATGTCCAATATCTAGGCGTACTTACAGGCGAAAAGCTATATGAGACAATTGCAGGGGCTAAGCTGGTCGTTTTTCCATCGGTCTGCTATGAAAATTGTCCTCTGTCAGTACTGGAGTCCATCTCCCTGGGGACTCCTGTTGTCGCAAGCGGGAGAGGAGGCACAAGGGATTTGATTCGTGATGGGGAAAACGGGGTGCTGGTCCGCGAGCCATTTGGAATCGATTCTCTGGACAGGTCTGTGAAGTCACTTCTGGAGCAACCGGGGCAGATAGAACGAATGAGCAGATATTGTGCAGAAACCAGGAAATGTCTCTGGTCTCTGGAGAAATATGGAAAGGAAATGGAGAAAATCTATAGGAGCTTTCTCTGATATACAGAAGATATGAAGGTTGCAATGATTGGACATAAGCAAATCCCATCCCGCAGTGGCGGTGTGGAGATCGTCGTAGAAAAATTATCGGAACATCTTATGAAACGGGGAATACAGATTGATATATATAACCGCAGAATGCCCGAGGGGGAGCAGATCAGAGAATATAAAGGCATGCGTATGTACTATTCGTTTACTGTTCACAGGAAAAATCTGGATGCCATTATTGCAGCATTCTTTTCTACTCTCCGTGCCCTGACCCGGGGGTATGACATTCTTCACTATCATGCAGAGGGATCCTGCTTAATGCTCTGGCTTCCGCATCTGTTCCACAAGAAGATAGCTGTGACTATACATGGATTGGACTGGAGGCGGGCAAAGTGGAGCAGGTTTGCGTCAAAAATGCTCCTTGTTGGTGAAAAGTTTGCAGTTAAATATGCGGATCAGATTATAGTCTTGTCAAAAGATGTTCAGAGATATTTCATGGAACAGTATGGGAGGCGAACAAACTATATTCCGAACGGAGTTGATCCGATGCCTAAGCGCAGACCGAATCTAATTCGGAAAAAATTCGGCCTGGAAAAAGAAGGGTATATCCTTTTTCTCGCCCGGATCGTACCTGAAAAAGGGCTCCATTATCTTATAAATGCCTACAAGAATATAGATACAGAGAAAAAGCTGGTGGTCGCTGGAAACTGCCCCTATGCACAGGAATACGGCAGGCAGATCTTGGAGCTTGCAGGAAACAGTGAGAAGATTATCTTTACCGGATTTGTGGAGGGAGAACTTTTGGAGGAACTGTTTAGTAACGCGGCTGTATATGTTCTGCCTAGTGAGATTGAGGGAATGCCGATAAGTCTTCTGGAAGCCATGAGCTATGGACGGTGCTGTCTTGTCAGTGATATTCCAGAGAATCTAAATGTGGCAGAGGGATGTGTGGAGAGCTTTTGCACTGGAAACACTGATGATCTGCAGAGACATTTGGAAGAATTGCTAAGAGATCCTGAAAAATGCTGCCGACTGGGAGAGAAGGCTGCTGATTATGTGGGCAGGTGTTACAACTGGGAAATGGTTGCGGAAAGAACGGTGGAAGTATATGAAAGTAAGTAAAAATATGATCGTAACGGATACTGTGCCTGGGCCCGGATGGAATTTTGACAGTATACTTGCAGAGCTGACTGGTGAAAGGTGGACAGCCTCCCACGGCGGGCTGAAGTATAAATTGTCCGGACGAAAGGAGAAAATCCGACGCTATATAAATTTTCTGATCTTCCCATTCCGGCTTTTTTTACACAGGAACGAGATTGACAATCTAATCGCATTGCAACAGTATTATGGAATTTTTTATGCGTTTTATTGTTTGCTCTTCCATGTGAAAAAAAAGAATTACTGTATGGTCATGACTTTTATCTATAATCGGAGAAAGGGCGCAGCAGGTGCTTTGCAATACAGATTTATAAAAAAGATCATCAATAGTAAGTATTTGGATTGTATTGTTGTTTATTCGGAGTATGAAAAAAAATATTACGAAAAATTATTTGGCGTTCCGGCAGGAAAGCTCCTAAGCTGCAGGCTGGGTCTGGAAGATCTGACCGGAGGTATAAAGAGGAAGAAGACGGAGCCCTATATTTTGTCTGCAGGGAGAAGTAACCGAGATTATGAATTCCTATTTCGGGCACTGAGAGGTCACCCATACGAGGTGAAAATTGTCTGTGACAGTATAGACAGGAAAACCGAAGAAAATTTTACGGTCTATAAAAATACCTACTATGAAGATTTTTTCCAGATGATTGCAGAGTGCTTTTGTGTTGTCATCGCCTTGAAAGACAAAAGAATCTCATCCGGTCAGCTTGTCATTTTACAGGCAAAACAATTTGCAAAGCCTGTAATTGTGACAGAATCACGGGCCGTGGAAGAATATATAAAAGATGGGGTTGACGGATTTATTATCAGAAAGAGTGAGGGGGAACTGGTGGAGAAAATCTGTATGCTTTCCGAGGATCCGATCTTGTACAGGCGCATGTGCGAGGCTTCCAGGAAAAGTTATGAAAACAGTTTTTCTTTGTATGCGTTGGGTGAGCAGATTGTAAATTGTTTAAAAAAGACAGGCAGGCTATATGATGAAAATACAAGGTAAAAAGAAAACGTTTCTTCTTTTCATAGCGGGATATGCAATCGTCTTTGCTATGATGTTTATAGGAATCAGAGAAGATTATATGATACTGGAGACAGCAGCGCTTTGTGGTGGGGGATGTATTCTTTTACTTTTGAGGCGTCCGGCCTGGATCATCTACCTGATGATCTTTTACTGCTGTGTGGAAAAATGGATGATTTCTCAGTTCGGGATGCCGGATAGCCTTGATTTAGCTATGGATCTTATGATGCTCCTGTGCCTGGGACTGGCTTTGAAAACTCTGTTTGAAAAAAACGATAGATACTATTTTGTGTTTCCACTTGTTCTGGCCGGCGCCTTTTTTGTGATAGGTACGCTGTCAGCACTTTTCCAGCAGGTGGATATACTGCTGATCTGTTGGTCCTACAGAAATCTAATGAGGTTTTTTCTGTTTTTCTTCTCCTGTGTTGTTATTCTAGATGTCGATGATGTGGAAAATCTTATGCGGCTTTTTTCCTGGCTTTTTCATGCCAATATTCTTATCGTATCTTTCCAGTTCTGGATACAGGGATACAGTCAGGATAATCTGGGAGGACTATTTGGAACGCAGATGGGATGTAATGGATATATGAACACTTATTTGTGTATATATGTCTCTTTTGTCTGCGTGATGTATATGGCTCGGAGACTTTCGTTTTGGATCTTTCTGTATGTCTCTGCGGGAAGTTTGTATATAGCTGCTCTGAGTGAGTTGAAATTCTGGTTTATGGAATATGTGCTGATCCTGGCAGTAAGTATACTTCTGACGCGGTTTTCTTCCAGAACAATCTTGATGCTGATAGGGGCGGCCGCAGGACTCTTTATAGGATTGCAGTTGTTTAATGCAGTCTTTCCGGGATGGGAGTTCTCTGTGAATCAGATTCTGGATTATACGGGACAGGGGGGATACAGTACGGAGACAGACTTGAACCGTCTGACGGCTATATCCCGGATTTGCAATGAATTTCTGCATACCATTTCGCAGCGGTTGTTTGGATTTGGTCTGGGAAGCTGTGAGACTTCCACATTTTTTAACAGCGGCTTTTTCCAGCAGTATGGCGAGACGATCCATTATACTTATCTGCTGCAGGCGTTTTTGTTTCTGGAGACAGGATTTGTCGGATTATTCCTGTACCTTGGATTTTATATAAGCATATCTGCAAAAGCACTTATTATGCGCCGTTTTCTGGATGAAACGGCCCAAATCTATTGCGGGACAGCAGCCATATGTGCTGTTACTTGTATTTTGCAGGTGTTTTATAACAGTGCTCTACGTGTGGAAAACAGTGGTTATCTCGCGTATTTTATGCTGGCAGTGCCTTTTATCTTTATGAAGGGAAGGAGTGGGGAAGAGAATGATGAGTCCATTAAAAAAGATTAGTATTATTGTACCTGTATATAACACTGGAATCTATCTGGATAGATGCATGGAAAGTCTTGTCAAACAGTCTTTGAGAGACTTTGAAATCATTATCGTAGATGACGGATCTGAAGAAATATGCAGCCGGCAGTGCGATCAGTGGGCTGTTAAGGATAACAGAATCTGTGTGATACATAAAAAAAATGAGGGCCTTGGGTATGCACGGAATACTGGTATAGCTGCGGCAGAGGGAGAGTATGTTGCCTTTGTGGATTCGGATGATTACATAGCACCTGATATGTGTGAAAAGCTGTATGACAGAGCAAAAGCATCCAACGCGGATTTGGTCGTGGGCGGTTATATAAAAAAATATGACAGCGGATATGAGCAGTGTTTCCGAAATGAAGGGATTCCTGATAAGATTATCGGCGAGGATGTTATCAGGATCCTGCTAGCCAATATGTTGGGCTCCCGGCCGGAAGACAGATATGATGATCGTATAGGGATGTCTGTTTGGAAAAATCTGTATTCCAGACAGTTGTTTGATAACGAAGATGTTCGGTTTCCGTCAGAAAGGGAATATATTTCTGAGGATATTATTTTTCACATCCGCTGCCTGAAATATGTAAGATGTGCGGAAGTGCTCCATGCCCCGGTATATTATTATTGCCAGAATGCGGGAAGCCTTTCAAAGTCATACAGAAGCGATAGATTTGAAAAGATAATCCGGCTATTCTGCTATGAGAAAAAGCTTCTGAAGGAGATGGGAGCATACCAGTATGGGAAGTTGCCATTGCAGCGCACTTTAATTGCAAATGTGCGTACCTGCATCATGATGGAGGCATCTGTCGGCAGGAGAAATGGTGAAGCGGGAAAGTCAAAAAGAAAGATACTTGCATATTGCCGTGAGAGTCATATTTCTGAGGTCCTGCGGGAATATCCCTGGCAGAAGCTGCCGGTCAAGCAGAGGATATTTTCATTGGCAATGCTTTTAAAATGGAAGAACATTTTGTATATCCTTGCCTGTCTTCAAAATAGATACAGAGGAGGAAACTGACTGTGATTGATACAAGAGAAAAGTTAAAGGCATGCCTGAAAAAGGAAAAAGCTTTTTATATTACTGGAAAAACAAAGCGTACTCGGCTTGTAGAATGGGTTGCGCAGGATCCCTGTGTCAGAATATGGAAGTATCAGAAAGCGCTGAGATATACAGAATTTTTTTGCAGTCAGTCCGGCATTGTGAAGTGGATCATGTATCCTTTGATGAGAAGAAAGAAAAACCGGCTTGGGCTGAAACTCGGATTGGAAATTGTGGAGAATTCTTTTGATGAGGGCCTGATTATCTATCATACAGGGAATATCGTGGTAAACGGATATGCCAGGATTGGGAAAGACTGCCGTCTTCACGGCTCGAACTGTATAGGAAATAATGGAGTATCTGAGGAAACACCAAGGATTGGAGAAAGGGTGGATATAGGTGCAGGAGCAATTCTGATAGGCGGAATTACGATTGCCGATGACATTACGGTGGGAGCAGGCGCTGTTGTGAATACTTCTTTTACAGAGCCGGGTATTGTGATAGCGGGAATTCCCGCCAGAAAGGTGAAAAACAAATGGACAGAGGCATAATGAGAGGGAAGGAACAGCCGGTTTTGTCCATCATTGTTCCTGTTTATAATGTTGAGAAGTATATTAGGGATTGCCTGGACAGCATCCTCGCACAATCTTTTCAGGAGTTTGAAGTAATCTTAATCGATGATGGATCCAGTGATCAGAGTGGAGCAATCTGTGATTTGTATGCGGAGAAGGATGAACGGATCCATGTGGTCCATAAGGAAAACGGAGGACTTTCCTCTGCTAGAAATACGGGATTGGATCTGGCAAAAGGTCTATATGTGGGGTTTGTCGATTCGGATGACTGGATCTCTGCCACTATGTATGAGCACCTTCTTCAGGCGGTGAGAACAGAGGACGCAGATATAGCCGCCTGTCGCTGGGTGGAAGAGGAACATATACAAAAGTTTAAGAGTGTACATACATATACCTGGAATAGCGAAGAGGTCCTCAGACATTTTTTCCTGCGTCAGATTACAGAGAGCGTATGTGACAAGGTGTTTGCCGTAGAAATGTGGAGGAATGTACGTTTCCCAGAAGGTGAGATCAATGAGGATACGATTACTTTGTTCAGTCTGCTCCTAAAGTGCCGTCGTGCTGTCTTTGTGGACACAGAGGAGTATTATTACCGTGCGAGAGAGGGAAGTATCACAAAGTCTGGGTATTCACGGAAATTCCGTATTGTAGAAAGCCATCTGAGGAAAATGCGAGAAAAGGTTTTAGATCGACTTCCTTCGCTGAAAAAATATGTGGACTATTTCCTAAGCGTACATTACTATTGTTTGCTCCTCTCTGTTTTGAAGAGCGGGGAATTCCATACTTTTAGGGATGACTACAGATATTACCGGAAAAGATTTGCAGAAGTATTTCCAGCTTTTATGTGGAGGGGAACTGGGAAAGAAAAGGACAGGGTGATAGGGCTGGCTTTGCGTTATAGTCCGGTTTGCTTGATCAGACCTCTGCTTCGGAGATAAGACAATGGAAAAAGTTACAATCATAATACCGGCCTATAATGCCGAGGGAACAATAGAAAAATGTATACGAAGCGCCTGCGGACAGACATATCCGGAATTGGAGATCATCGTAATCAATGACGGATCTTCCGATAGAACGGAGGAAATATGCAGGTGTTTTGGGGAGAAAGATTCCCGTCTTATTGTCAGGACGACAGAAAATCGTGGGGTAAGTGCGGCAAGAAATCTTGGACTAGAGTTGGCTTCAGGAACTTGGATCGTCTTTTTGGATGCAGATGACATTCTTTTGGAGGACGCAGTAAAAGAGCTGATGAAATACCGGACAGGCACAGATTGGGTTATCGGGAACTACTATATGTCAGAGCAGGGCGGCAAGGGAACAATTATGAGACATGCACAGTATTTTACGGAAGCTGTCCACAGGGGTATGAAAAGTGAACTTCCTGAGTTGTGCTGTAGCAGGAATTTTCACTGTGTGTGGGGAAAATTGTTCAAGGCGAAGCTGATCTCGGAGTATGGCCTCTACTTTCATGAGGACAAAAGCTATGGGGAGGATCTGCTGTTCAATATGGACTATTTTTCTTTTGTGCGCAATTTTACTATTCTGCGGAAGGAGGTATATGGGTACTGTTATACATATGGAAAGGGCCTGGGGACCAGACTGATTGACAATGAGTGGGAGATCCAGAAGGATATATTCCGCGAAATGGAGTACCGCATAAACAATGTCTATCGAATCGATGAGACAGCATACGAAAGGATCAATCATTTTTATTTTTCACAGGCGGTTTCGGTCATCCAGAGGATTGCAGGGGAAAAAAGACTTGAAAGATTAGAGAGAAAGAGGAGAATACAGACTGTAACGGACTCTTGGGAATTTCGGGAGATCGTTCAAAGAGAAGCTGCGTCCGGAAGATTGCATCCTTTGGATCGGATTCTGCTGAGGCACGGTTTTTTATACAGCAAAATTCATGAGTTTTATGCTGCTCATAAGCTTAGACGAAATCAGGAGGAAGCATGAAGACAATTCATATCAGTATTATCATACCTGTGTATAATGGGGAACTCTATTTTCAAAGATGTGTGGATTCCATATATAGACAAAAGGAAGATAGATATGAGGTCATACTTATAGATGACGGGTCCACAGACAATTTTTATGAAAAATGCAGGGAATACATAGAAGGAAACATGAAGTTCCGCCTTATCAGACAGAAAAACAGAGGGGTAGGCGCCGCAAGGAATCTGGGCATATCAAAGGCCCAGGGAGAGTGGATTTATTTTCTGGATATAGATGACGAGTTGGAGGATGGTGCTCTGGAGGAAATGCTGCAAATGACAGATTCTGACATTCAGTGGCTTGTCATGAATTTTTATAAGCATGTGGTGGGAGAAAAAAAGAAGGCACCGCTTGCACTTTCTGACTATATCATAGGCATGCACTCCGGATATGATAATCTTCCTAGAATGTTGAATGAAGAGCTCTTCATGTATCCGTGTGCCAAGTTATACAGTAGGCAGATTATTGTGGAAAACGGGCTTCAGTTTCCGCAGGGGATCAAGTATGGAGAGGATATCAGGTTCAACCTGGAATACTTCAGATACGTGCGAAATTACAGAGTGGAGAGCAAACCAGTCATGACCTATCATATTGATCAAGGAAAAGGTGCTGGTAGTGCTTACTATAAAAACTCATTTGAAATGCAGATGGATATAGACAAAAAAATACTGGAAATGGATCAGACATACTATCATATCAGTCTGAATGCACAAAAGGAACTGAATCACTATTTCTTTCGTCAGGGGATCAATACGGCAGCCGCCTATCTGACTGTATGGAAGAGCCTTCCTTTTTTGTATCGTATCGGTCAGATACAGGAGGTTCTGTCAGATAAAAGATTTCAAACATTTCTTGAGAGAGAAAGAGAAAATGGGAGAATAAAAAAACTGGATCATTATCTGTTGAAAAAGAAAAAATTCTTGGTTTATTATGTGATTCATTATATGTATACAAAGATAAAAGCAATCAGAAAAGGAAGATAGACTGTGAAAATAGGAATCATTACGATTACAAATGGAGAAAATTACGGGAACCGGCTGCAGAACTACGCTGTCCAGGAGGCATTAAAGGAGACAGGTGCCGAGGTCGAGACTGTGCATAAAGTGACCAATGTCTTTGATGCAGAGAATTTTGTTTATCTGAATAAATTGCGTCTCAAGAAACTCTTACATTATCATCTTACGGTGGAAGAGAGGAGGAGACTGAGTTTTTATAGATTTACGAAAAGATACATAAAGAGGAGCAGATATGTCATCAAAGATTCGGCGCCGGAGAAACTGGACTCCTCCTATGACTGTTTTGTGGCAGGGAGTGACCAGGTATGGAATCCTTATCTTGCATATGTGACGTGTGATAATTTCCTGACTTTTACAAGTGCGGAGAAGAAAGTTGCTTTTGCCCCCAGCATTGCTGTGGCGGACATACCGGAGGAAAAGAAAAAAGAGTATGCTGCCTGGATCCAGGATTTCCGCCTCCTTTCGGTCAGGGAAAAAGAGGGGGCGACATTGATCTATCGTTTGTGTGGGAGGAAGGCGGAAGTACTGCTGGATCCAACTTTTTATCTTTCTGCTTCACAGTGGAGAAGGATAGAGAAAAGAGTGAAGATGAGAGAAAATCGATATATACTGGCTTATTTTCTGGGTGAATATACGCCAGAATACAAAGAGCGTGTGGAGGAGTTCGCTCGCTTTGCAGGATGCGTGGTCTACCGTCTTCAGACAGAGGAACATTTTCAGATAGCACCGGATGAATTTCTCTATCTTGTGGACCACGCGTCAATAGTATGTACAGATTCTTTTC
>PPYE01585816.1_pt1 | contig 12284 bp, 14 predicted proteins | sample 1559881 | NCBI WGS metagenome assembly PPYE01 (sample SAMN08240022, study PRJNA423297) | Human gut metagenome, whole genome shotgun sequencing project.
AGACCGCAGAACAAGAACTGTAGTAGAGTCGCCTTCCTGATAGAGAGATTATCTCATAATTAGATGTGCAATAAAAGCCAGTCAGTTATTCATCGCTTACAATGAAAATTGCAGGAATGCTGACAGAACGAAAAAGAAAAACGGCATCAGGAATCGTGAAATGGAACGTATCTAATATTATGCGGGCAATCAAAATGCCACCTACACAGGAATGAAGTGCTACAACAAGTCAAGAAGCAATAATTTTCTGGAACAAAAGAGGATTAACAATCTGGATATGTCCACTTACGAATATGTAGAGGGCGATTTCCCTGCTATTGTTTCGCAGGAGGTATGGGACAAAGCTCAGAAGATAAGGGAAAGCAGAATGAAGCCGTCCTTAGTGTCAACGACAAAAACGACGCACAGCAAACGTGATTCCAAAGACATATGGGTAAACAAGATAGACCTTATTAAGCGTTACTATAAAGATGAAAGGCTTAGTGAAAATCAGCATGATGTAGTGTCTATCAGAGTCAAAATTGATAAGGCACAGACCCGTCTGACAAATCTTATTGCTATGCGGCAGACGGCGAGCTGTCAAAGGAAGAATACCAGACCATGCGGAAGCCCATTGATGATGAAATTCAACAGTTGCAGGAAAAGTTAAACCAAGCACCAAATGACGAACAGCCGAAAAGTGGACTTGAATTGGATGGGATAATCAATACGCTGCATACACTGATAGATTTTGGCGTACGAAAATCAGTGAGGAAGTTATCAATCAATTTGTATATAGGGTAACGCCAACATCGGACACTACTTTTGAATGGTATGTGAATCTAAATGGAATGGCTGATGTCAGAGCAACCTTTACAGCAGAGGGGAGGAAAAACAGAGCCGTAGTCAAATTAGAGGAAATCGAACAGATTTCCTCGTTACATAGGAAAGAGAATGAGGACAACGGAATGTTCCTCAAAAACCCCCTTGTTTTTACCTTTCTGCACAGGCTGCATTTAAAACAGGCGGAGATTGCAAAACGCAGTGGGAAGCCTGTACAGCAGATGGCAATGGCAGAAGATATGGAGCGTAGACGGAAATAATAAAAAGCGGGGGATATACATTTTTGAGGTGTGTACCCTCCGCTTTTTTATGTTTGAAATATGAAACTGCCGGAAGTGATTCCGCCGGTATTCTTCTGATTCAGAAATTGTTTAGATTTTGCGGAAAAAGTTGCTGTGGAATATCGGGGAGATCTGTGGTATGATGTACTTGAAAACAGGAAAGCTAGGGAGGATGTGCGACGGATGGAGATTGAAAATACACTTGCAAAAAATATTACTGCGGCTGGGGATAAGGCAGCTTATGACGCAGCCTGCAAACGGCTGCTTGCCAATAAAACCATCCTTGCGTGGATCATGAAGAGCTGCGTGGAAGAATACCGGGATTTTACGGTAAATGAAATTGCGCAGAAATATATAGAAGGCGAGCCGCAGATCGCACAGGCGGCGGTACATCCGGATGAAGAAACGGACAGCAGCGGGGAGCAGATCAAAGGGGCAAAAACAGAGGACAGTACCATAAAGGAAGGGACTGTTACTTATGACATCCGGTTTTACGCAACGGCCCCGCAGACGGGCGAGATGATAAGGCTGATCATAAATGTGGAAGCCCAGAATGATTTTTATCCCGGCTATCCAATCATCAAGAGGGGCATCTACTATTGCAGCCGTATGGTTTCGTCACAATATGGGGTGGAATTTACCGGTTCCCATTATGAGAAGATAAAAAAAGTCTACTCCATCTGGGTATGTGCAAACCCACCGAAATACCGGGAAAACACAGTTACACGATATACGATACAGGAAGAGAACCTGATCGGGGAGGTAAAGGAGAAAAAAGCCGACTATGACCTGCTCACAGCGGTCATGATCTGTTTGGGGCATTCCGGGGATGAAAAATATACCGGCATACTGAAATTGCTGGACGTCCTTCTCTCTTCCGAAAAGGAACCGGAGGAAAAAAAGAAGATCCTGCAGGAAGATTTTGATATTGAGATGACAAAAACATTGGAGAGCGAGGTGCTGAGCATGTGTAATCTGAGTAAAGGTGTAGAGCAAAGAGGAATTGAGATAGGTACGAAAATAGGTACGGAAATAGGTACGGAAATAGGTACGCTGAGAGCCATAGAGAACTTGATGGATACCCTGAAGATGACGGCAGAACAGGCGATGGCAGCATTGAAGGTGCCGGAAAACGAGAAAGCCAGATACGCCAGCAAGCTGAACAAATAGTGTTTTCAGGAGTCCCCCGGTAAGTTCTTGAGGCTGCCGGGGGATATTTCTGCTGTTAAGAATATAGGAAAATAGACTGGAGAACTGTTTTAAGTACATGGAGGATAAGAGAGTGACAGAGCAGGAACTGGCCGGGAAAATACATTCCGCAATTTACCAACAATGCCAGAAACGTGGATATGCAGCTCCGGCAGATGTCCTGGTGGATATAGGGGCGCTGCCAAAACAAAGATATGAGGACTGGCGGTTTGGAAGGGCTGATTATCTGGAGCAGGTATGTACCTGCAATCTGAAAAGACTGTCATTCATTATGAAGCAGATTCGCATATATGCGGAAAAATCGAATCTGAAGCCGTCATTTTGCTATTATAAGCGGTGGGGTGTTAAGAAGAAGCATGGCCATAAACCGACAATCCCGCTCCGGTTCAGTAAAAGTGGGAATCCGGAAATCGAAAGGGCTTATGCCACGCATTATGTGGATCGCCAAAGAGTGGCGCAGATAAAAGCGGAGAGAAAAAAGGAATCTCCGGGCGTGGGAGAAATCCATGTGTCCGTAGAGGGGGATTCTGCTGGAAAAAAGAAAAATATACAAGCAGGGGAGACAGGGAATGGGAGCGGAAACTGACGGAAGGGATGAAATAATAAGGCGGGTTATGGAGAGGCTGGATGAAATCCTGTGTTCGTACCAGGGAAGAGGGCATCAGACCGTATATATTGATCTGGATTCCCTTGCGCTTTTTTCCAGCCTTATCTTATATGGGCAGGTCAGGGCTGAAAATTATGAATATGAGTATGATCCGGCCATTGACAGGGACGGAGCCGCTGTCAGCATTTACAGGAAACTTGCGCCGCAGACCAGATGGCGTGTGGGACGCCACACGCAGATCGAGCAGGTCAGGCTGAATGCGCTGAGACAGTTTTCTGAAATGGGGGAACCGGAATATCGTGGGCAGATTTATTATCCGAATGCCAGGGCTTTTCTGATATGCGGGGAAATCCTTCCCTATGAGATTTTCCAGCTATTTATAGATACGCCGGAAGCAGAAAAACTATATATTTTCCCATATCCCTTCCGCAGTGATGGGGAAAAACCGAAATATTATTCCTTTGCCCCGGATGCGGGTGCAAAGGAACGGTTGAAGCAGTATGTAGAACGGAAATTTGAAGAAATGTGCCGGATCGTGAATGAAAAGAGCAAGGATACATATATAATTCCCCCGATAGTTTGAAAGCAGTTGTGAATATTATGATGCAGTTATATGATCAGGAAGAAATTATGGGTGTGCATGATATAGGGGTGGCAAAGGACGCCGCAATCCGTGCGATAGTTGAAGCATATAAGGAGTTAGGGCTGGCGTTTACGGAAGCGGTCAGGAAGATTGCGGAAAAATTTACAATGTCACAGGAAAATGCAGAGCGAGAAGTGGAAGAATACTGGAAAGAGTGAGGGCAGACTATGTTAAATCCAATTTCTGTGGAAAAATTTGCGGATATGGTAATGGAAAACAACAAAGGGTATCGGAGAAAAGATTTATTGCGTGATCTCCGCAATACTCTGGAGGAGAAAAAGAAGGGCGCTAAATGTATGATCTGCGGTGCGCCGATCTGGGCTGCGGGTAGCGCAATTACAGGTACAAACCTTTGCTTTACCTGCACGACAGGGGAAGCGGACGACAGCGAGGACTATGAAATTGAATAAAAATGTGTGCTGGAGGAATGGGAAAAGTACCCTTTTCTCCAGCGGGTTTTTATGTAATTAAGAAATAGCCTGGCTTTTTTCTGTCTGCCGGGAATGAGCTTTCCCTAAAATCACATCTACGTTTGAGCAGACGGTTCTCAATTCTTTCTCATACCCACGAAGGTTCCGATAGGCTTCATACTGGCTGCTTTTCAAAGCGGCCAATTTATCTTTTTCTGCTTTTAAGGCTTTCATGGAAGGAAGTTTCTTACCACCAGAGCGTTCCTGTAAAATTTTCCGGGCAGTCTCATAAAGGGCAATCTCTGTCTGGTGTTCCTGACGAAAAAGCTTCTTATTTTTAGATTTCAGGAACTGGCTGTAAACAGATTTATTTGCCAGATATTGTCCGGTATAGTGGATCTGTTCCTTCACTTCTTTTAATTTCTGCTCTGTGGAGCGCAGGGCCTTTCTGATTTCTGCGGTCTGTGACTGTGCTTCAGAGAAAGCAGAGCGTAAATCATCCTGTGTATCATATCCATGTTCCTGCACATAAGCGATGGTTTTTGCCATTTGCTGTAGATTGGACAGTTTTACCCGTTGCGCATACGCCTGACTTTGCTGTGCCTTCACACACTGCTGCAGATCAACTGCAAGCCGGAGATCAGATTTGATGAAAATGAAAGCCGCTGCATCTGCTGTCTGCTCCGGCATTGAAACAGGCAGAGCGGAGCGAATATCATTTTCTGGCAATGACGGTTCTTGCACAGGATCAGAAATTTGCTGCCCGGCATTTTTCTCAAACAGTGGGAGCAGATATTTTTCTTCGTAATGGGAGCCGAGGTTTCTCCCGGTGATCGGCTTGTTTCGTTCCGGATGGAGATAGCTGAAACGGCCACGGCTGATTTTCAGCGTAACGTGGTATTTCTCCATAAGCAGGTTTTGAAATTCTTCCAGACTGTGGGCAGAAGCGGCGGCGTCCTCAATCGCTGTACGGAGAAAATCTTTCTGCGTCTGGAACTTTGTTTTGCGAGGGGCAATCCCTTCGGAAACCATCTTCTCGTTGCGTTTCTCCATGTTTCGCTGTCCTCTGCGGCGGGCGTGGTACTCACGTTCCGTTATTTTCTTTTCTGCCGGAGTCAGCAAATCAATTTGATGAAGATGCTTCCGGCGGCACATATCCATAACAGATTGTTTTAAGTGGATCAGGTAATCTTTCGTTAAATGATGTTTGTACCCGGCACGGGAATCACAAGGACGCTCCATGAATGGCTCCCGTTCCACATCAAATTTCCGAAGGCTGTTGATGACGATATGTACATGGATGTTGCCGCTTTCGTTATTTCCGTCCATGTGGAAAATATCGTGTTGCTTTCAAAACTTCATGCAAAACAGAATATAGAAGTGGAACTTGCAATGAGTGAGATGGATTTAACGGCGGCGGAGAGTAAGACAACTTATGAGGAGATTAAGGAGTATGTACTGGAACATAAGGGATTGAAAGTCAGTAATTTATATATTGCACAGGTAAAGCAAAAATGCGGTATTATTGAGAGGGAAAACTATAATTTGCCGAAATCGGAAAATTACAGACGGCCGAAATGTCCGCCAGAGAAAGAAAAGGCGATAAGGGAGGCGTTGGAGTATTTTCGTATGATTTGAATAATGCTGCTAGAGATAAATGTTCCGATGTTCCTGCTCCGACCAGGGATGCCAGTTCCATTATAGTCGGTTGTGTTATTAAATGTAAAATAGAAGATGTGCAAATATAAATAAATGAATTGACAATAATGTGCAAATATGCAATTATTATAGAAAAATATAAAGATATATTGGGAGGAAAAATGAAAAGAAAGAAAATGTCAATGATCGCAATAATAATAGCAGCAGTGCTGATGATTACGGGATGCAGTGGGGAAAGTAAGGAGGAATATGCAGGTATGAGTATTGTAAACAACAACTTTTTTCCAGCACCGGAAGAAAGTTATGTGGGAGATCCCATGCCTTTCTATGACGAGGGTAAATTTCATGTGTTTTTTCTGGATGATTTGCGGGATGGACAGCAGGGATATCATCCATGGAGTGTTTACACAACGGAAAATTTTTACGATTACCAATATGGTAAAGAGGTTATTCCTTTTGCGGATACAACACAGGATCAGGATATCGCATTGGGTACGGGTAGCGTGATAAAGGATTCAAACGGATTATATCATGCTTTCTATACAGGGCATAATGATGCTGCAAGATCTGGAAAACCGAAAGAAGCAGTTATGCATGCTGTCAGCTCAGATTTAAAAGAATGGAGAAAGATTCCGAAAGATACTTTCGATGGTGCCGCTGCTTATTCTGAAAATGATTTCAGGGATCCTTATGTGTTATATGTTGAAAAGGAGCAGCGTTATTGGATGCTTATTACAACGCGAAAAGCTGATACGGGGGTAATTGCAAAATATACATCCGAGGATTTGAAAGAATGGAAGAATGAAGGGGTATTTTTTACCAATGATATGGGGACGGACTCTAATTTGGAATGTCCGAGTCTGCTTTGCTATCAGAATAAATGGTATCTTTTCTTTTCAGATCAATGGCCAGATAGACTGGTGCATTACAGAGTGAGTGATAAAATTGACGGTTCTTTTGATATACCGGAGAAGGATGTATTTGATTCCAATGGCTTTTATGCGGGGCGAGCTGAAACAGATGGAAAGAATTTATATCTTGTGGGTTGGAATGGTACAAAGGATACATACATGGATGACGGGAAATATGTTTGGGCGGGAAATCTTGTCACACATCAGTTACTTCAGAGAGAGGATGGCAGTCTGTATCCGATAGCTGTAAAATCACTTGTTAAAAAACTAAATCATGAAGTAAAACTAAAACCTATGGGCGCAACAGAAGAAATAGAACAAACAAAACAGGGATGTTCTTTTTCTGGAAACGGAGAGGAATTGTTGAATTTTAAAAAATTAAAAGGAAACTATATTCTGAAGGGAACCTTTGAGAAGAAAGAGGCTGACAAATTCGGTTTCACCTTTGATCTTGGTGAAAAGGGACTGGGGAATCTGAATCTGGTCTTCGATGTGAAGAATAATAAATTAAAATTTTATAACGGTAAAAATATCGAAGCAGGGGAACCTCAGTCAGAGATGATGTTGGAATTGGATGAGATGGACAGGATTCCCTTTATGCTGATGATATCGGATTCTGTAGTGAGTGTATACATAGAAGAAAGCTGTGTTTTGACAGCCAGAATGTATAATGTTCAGGAAAGGCCGTGGGGGATTTTTGGTATAAATGCAAAAATCAAAGTGACAAATCTGCAGATGTATAAATAAAGGCATAATAGAAGCCTCGTTGATAAGAAGGATAAATTCTTATCAACGAGGCTCTTTTACTGCTTTTTCTCTGTTGAACGGCGGTATATGATGTTTGTCTGCACATAGGTTGCGCGATAAGGCGTATCAGGATAGTTTATTCGATCCAGTAAAATATTAGATGCGATATAGCCCATCTCTGTTCCTGGATTTGCTACGGTTGTGAGTAGCGGTTCGATAATCTGGGATTCTCGAGAGTTGTCAAACCCTGCGACTTTAATGTCATCAGGCAAATTATAATTCAGGCTCTTTAAAGCCCGTATTGTACATATTGCCAGGAAATCATTGGCACAGAAGAAAGCATCCGGAAGATGTGGAAGAGCCTTTATTTTATCAGCAAGCCATAGCGAGTTTCCGTAAGGCTCTGAATCGTCCTCGAGAATACAGAATTTCTCGTAGTTTTGAAGATTATGGCTTTCCATTGCATTCCGGTATCCGCACCATCGTTCATAAAAGGACTGACAGTGAAAATGGTCCCCTACATAACCGATTGTCTTACATCCTGTTTCAAGAAGATTGGAGATAAGCTGATAAACGCTGTTGGTATTCTCCATATATAGAATATCAGAAGCAATTACTTCGTGATGAAGGTTTGCAAAGGAGTCTACGAACAAGGTTGGTATTTTTAAATGGCAGAGAAAATTTGTATATGCTTTATCAAACAATTCCATGATCAAAATAGCATCGGTAGAGGTTTTGTTAAAATTTTCGGGAAGTGTGCACATGGAAATAACATCACTGCGCAACATGTAAATGGTCAGGCGGTAACCTAATTGGCTTATTTTTTTTTGGAAAGAATCCAATAAGGTGGAACTCAGATGTTGGGTTCCTGGGACTGAACGTGTGAGTAAAGCAATCTCCCTGCTGATAATTGTTTTTTCCTGTACAGGCACGCTGACAGGCATCAGTCCGAATTGTTTATATCCTAATTCACCGGCTTTTTGAAAAATCATGTCTTTTGTTTCAGGAGCAACATTACCAGTATCATTAATGGCTTTTGAAACAGTATTTCTCGATAATCCTAAAGCATCGGCGATATCTTGAATCGTAACTCTTTTTTTCATGTGATAATAGCCTCCTCTAATATTATAATCATAAACCAAAAAGCATAAAGTGTCAAATGTAAACTTTAAAATGTGTAAATAAAGTTTCGTGTATTGTGAAATGTCACAAAAATTACATATGCACACTATTAAAAGTGTCAAATGTAATTTAAAGTGTGCAAAATAGTTGACAAGAAGGTGTGCATATGATACAGTATAGCTATGAAAGGAATTCGAATTCAAATCTAAGCTATGAATAATGCACAATACAAGCTTCTTAGGAATTTTGCAATGTGCAAATGTAAAAGAGGAGGAAAGATAGATGTTATGGCAAAAGTAAAAGAGAAAAAACTTCATCAACGGAGCTTGAAAAGCAAGCTGCTTTATGTGAGACAAAACTGGCAGTTGTACGTTATCTTTACACTACCGGCGTTGCTGTTGACAATTATTTTTAAATACATACCTATGGGCGGTGTACTTATTGCTTTTGAAAATTACAATCCGATGCAGGGGATTTTTGGAAGTGAATGGGTTGGACTTGAACATTTTCGCCGTTTTTTGTCCTCGCCGGATTTTATGAGATACCTGGCAAATACCTTAAAGCTTAGTGTGTATGGACTATTATGGGGATTTCCTGTGCCAATTATCCTGGCGTTACTGCTGAATAGAATAAGAAGCAAGGCAATACAGAAAAAAATACAGCTTGTCCTGTACGCACCGAATTTTATCTCCGTCATTGTATTGTGTGGTATGATATTTATTTTTCTGTCACCTATAGGGCCTGTTAATAAGCTGCTTGGCACATCCATTAATTTTATGACAATGCCGGAGGCATTCAGAAGTATTTATATCGTTTCCGGAATCTGGCAGGGTGCAGGCTGGGGTTCCATTATGTATACTGCAGCTTTGGCAAATTCCAGTGCGGAATTGACGGAAGCAGCTATTGTAGATGGTGCAAATGTTTTCCAACAGATTAAGAATGTTGATATTCCTGCAATCAAGCCAATCATTGTCATTCAGTTTATTCTGCAGGCTGGAAATATTATGAGTCTCGGTTTTGAGAAAGCTTTTGCATTACAGACATCTATGAACATACCTGCTTCCGAAATCCTGCCGACTTATGTGTATAAGCTGGGACTTCAGTTGGGAGATTATAGTTTTTCCACGGCTGTCGGTTTATTTAATTCGGTAATTAATGTGATTCTGCTCATTTTGGTGAACACAATTGTGAAAAAATTCAATGAAGGCGAAGGATTATAGGGGGTGTGACTGGTGGACAGAAAATTTTCAAAGCTATCAAAACAGGATAAGGCGCTGTTGGGCGGAGGCTATCTGCTTTTGGGAATATTTGTACTGCTGATTATCATTCCTTTGGCGTTTGTGGTAATTGCTTCCTTTATGGATCCGAATGTGCTGAATAATCAGGGAATTACCTTTGATTTTTCCAAGTGGTCATTAGGCGGATATAAGCGTGTGTTTGAGAACCAGATGATTTGGAGAGGTTTTTTCAACTCAATGGTTTACTCTATAAGTTTTGCAGTGTTTTCCGTATTTATTACATTACTGGCGGCCTATCCATTATCTAAGAAAGACTTTGTGGGAAAAGGATTTATCAATACCATTTATCTGATTACCATGTTCTTTGGCGGCGGATTGATGCCGACATATTTATTAGTCAGCAACCTGAATCTGATTGATACAGTGTGGGCACTGATTTTACCGGGGGCAGTCAATGTATGGAATATCATTTTAATAAGAACTTATTATCAGTCAATACCAACAGAGCTGAGAGAAGCCTCTGCAGTGGATGGAGCAACAGAACTGACGCACTTTTTTAAGATCTTGCTTCCGGTTTGTAAACCGATTATTGCTGTTATATTCCTGTGGCAGTTTGTGGGAATGTGGAACAGCTACTTTGATGCAATGATTTACTTAGAGGATGCATCTTTACAGCCATTGCAGTTGGTACTGCGTTCCATATTGATCCAGAATACCCCGGATCCGGGTATGGTTGCAGATATTCAGAGTGCAGCAGAAATGTCTAAAATTGCAGAACTGCTTAAATATTCGACAATTGTAATTTCCAGTGTGCCGCTTTTGGTTATGTATCCATTTTTCCAAAAATACTTTGATAAAGGTGTTATGGTAGGTTCTGTAAAAGGTTAAAAATTTTTTAGGAGGATAGAAAAATGAAGAATAGAAAAGTGAAAAGAATACTGTGTGCAGCACTAGCATGTGTGACTGCATTATCCCTGACAGCTTGCGGCGGCAGCAAAAAGCAGGAAGAGGTTTTGAAAGATGTATCCTTCCCGTTAGAAGAGGAAGCGACCTTGAAGATTATGACAAAGGCTGCTGCAATTTCCACACAGAATCCGGAAGAAAAATTGATTTTCCAGAGAATTAGAGAGAAAACAAATGTAAATGTGGAGTGGACATGTTATGTAGAGGATCAGTTCGTGGACAAAAGAAATCTGGCTCTTGCTAAAAAGAATTCCCTCCCAGATGTACTGTTTAATGCAGACATGGGAAATGTAGACCTTTTGAAATATGCAAAGCAGGGAGTTATCATTTCAGTAGAAGATTTGATAGAGGAACATATGCCGAATCTGAAAAAAATACTGGACGAAAATCCAGAATACAGGAAGCTGATTACAGCACCGGATGGACATATTTATTCATTCCCGTGGATTGAGCAGCTCGGTGTAGGTAAAGAAGCAATTCAGGCTATCGGGGGTATGCCTTATATTAATAAAGCATGGCTGGATGATCTGGGGTTAAAGGTTCCGGAGACAACAGAGGATTTGAAAAATGTGTTAATTGCATTCCGTGATAACCAGCCATGTGGAGTACAGGATGTTATTCCTATGTCATTCCGCATCAACGGTGGAAATGAGGATGTTGGATTCATTCTTGGAGCATTTGGTTATGGTGATAATGCTGATCATACCATGGTAAATGAAAACAATGAAGTAATATATTCTGTAACAGACGAAGGCTATAAAAAAGGAATTGCATGGCTGCATGAACTTCAGAAAGAGAACCTGATTGACCCTGAGGCATACACACAGGATTATGCAACATACACAGCGAAAGCTCAGAACGGAAGATATGGTTTATTCTTCGGATGGGATGCAAACAGCACTGCAAACCCGGATGATTTTATTCCTCTGCCCGCATTGGAAGGTCCTGACGGCATTGTAAATGCAACAAGACAGAGCGGAAGTGCTGATGGCGGGTTCCAGTCCGGGCGCTGTGTAATTACAAGTGCGTGTGCGAATCAGGAACTGGCTGCAAAATGGATCGACTTAATGTATGACCCGCTGCAGTCCGTACAGAACAACTGGGGTACCTATGGCGAGGAAGGAAAATCCAATATTTTTGAACTGACATCTGACAACATATTAAAGCATCTCGAAATTGTTGGGGAATCTCCATATGATGTGCGTGTACAGCAGATGGTAGGCGGACCGTTGGCAGTTCTGAATAGCTACTATGACAAATATACAACCTGCCCTCCGGATGCTCTGGAGAGAATGGAAGCAGTAAAGAGCTATGTACCGGATATGAAATACGATATGGTATATCCGAATGTATTTATGAGTCAAGAGGATGCGGAAGCTTTAGCAAGATATGAAACAGATTTGAAACAGTATGCAGAGCAGAAAAAGGCGGACTGGATTTTAAACGGTGGTGTAGAAGAGCAGTGGGCTGAATATATGGAAAAAATGAACAGCCTGGGACTGGAAGAATATTTAAAAATCAAACAGAAATACCTGGATGCTTTTTTAGCTGAGTAAGATGTATAAGGGCACTGTTTTGACAGTGCCCTTAGTAAAAGTGCGCCCGGCGGGCGCACGTTCTAACGGGTGAAAGTCCCGAATCCACCCGGCAGTGGGAAGGATATAGCTGAACA
>PPYE01108430.1_pt1 | contig 12282 bp, 9 predicted proteins | sample 1559881 | NCBI WGS metagenome assembly PPYE01 (sample SAMN08240022, study PRJNA423297) | Human gut metagenome, whole genome shotgun sequencing project.
ATTCGGCCAGCGGCTCGATGTGCTGTTGGTACAGAGGCCCGAATATGATGTCCATGTCCTTCATCTCGCTTTTGCCCAGAATGGAGTTCAGCGAGGCACTTTCGGGGCCCGAATTGTAAGTGTACAAGTCAATGGAAGTGCCGGTACGTTTCAGGCTGTCTACGGCCATCAGCAGGCCTTCGTAGTATTCCACCATACGGGAGGACTCACTCTTCGATACCCCGTCCAAAAAGGGGAGGATGACGGCAGCCTTGATGGTGCTGAAACGCTCTGTCTCTTTTCTGTTTTCGTGGAACAGCTCGCTGTTGGTAGGCGTGGCCTGCAACTGCGCGCTCTGCTCCGTCTGTGCCTTGGGGTAGGGGATGCAGAGGAAGGTTCCCTTCTTTATTTTGTTCTCGCCTTTCAGCTCCGGATTGGCGGCAATCAGCTCGGCTTCGCTGATGCCGTATTCGCGGCTGATGCTGAATACGGTTTCTTTTCGTTTCACCTTGTGCATGTCGCGGCAGCGCGACTCTATGGGACCGGGAATATTGTTGTTGGCAACCACTGTGTTGTTGCTCAGTGTCTCGGTCGGGGCCATGGTTTCGGCCTCGGTTGTGGAAGGAATGAGGATGACTTGTCCGATACGGAAATTCTCGGCGCTCAGTCCAGGGTTGGCGTCACAGATGGCTTTGGCAGATACGTTGTATTTCACAGTCAGCCGGTAGAGGGTCTCGCCGGATGCGATGGTGTGGTATGTTTCTTTTTGTGCGTTGGCGGCACTGCGGGGGATACGCAGCGTGCGTCCGATGAATATTCTCTCGTCACTGCCGGGATTCAGTTTGATGATGTCTGCCTGGCTGACGCCGTACATGCTGGCGATGGAGTAGAGACTTTGTCCTTTTTCGATGGTATGCAGGAAATAAGATTGGTTCTCTTGTGCCACTGCACCCAGCGTGCATGCACTGGCAAGCAGCAGGGAGCAGATAATGCGGTTAATCGTTTTCATTCAGTAATCGTTGGTTTATGTTTACAATATCAATGTATATGGTGCGCGCGTGCACAACCTCAAGAATATCGATGCCGAGATTCCCCGTAACAGCCTGACTGTGATTACAGGCCTGAGCGGAAGCGGCAAGTCCTCTTTGGCATTCGATACTATTTTTGCCGAAGGGCAGCGCCGCTATATCGAGACCTTTTCAGCCTATGCCCGTAACTTCCTGGGAAATTTGGAACGTCCGGACGTGGATAAGATAACGGGACTGAGTCCGGTTATCTCCATCGAGCAGAAAACCACGAATAAGAATCCACGTTCCACGGTGGGTACAACGACAGAGGTTTATGATTACCTTCGTTTGTTGTATGCCCGTGCAGGAGAGGCTTATTCTTATCTCTCCGGCGAGAAGATGGTGAAGTATACCGAGGAACAGATACTCGATCTTATCCTGAAGGATTACAAAGGAAAACGCATTTATATCCTTGCTCCACTGGTGCGCAGCCGTAAGGGGCATTACAAGGAGCTCTTCGAGCAGGTGCGCAAGAAAGGCTATCTCTACGTACGTGTGGATGGTGAGGTGTGCGAAGCCTTGCCAGGCATGAAGCTGGACCGCTATAAGAACCATGATGTGGAGGTGGTGATAGACAAGCTGGTGGTGACGGACAAGGATGACACACGCCTGAAGAACAGCGTGGCCACTGCCATGCGCCAAGGTGACGGATTGCTGATGATACTCGATGTGCAGACGGATAGCGTGCGCCATTACAGCAAACGGCTGATGTGTCCCGTGACGGGGTTGTCCTATCGGGAACCGGCGCCGCACAACTTTTCCTTCAATTCGCCGCAAGGTGCATGTCCTAAATGCAAAGGGTTGGGGGTGGTCAGCCAGATTGATATTGACAAGGTGATTCCCGACCGTGAGCTCTCCATTGCCGGAGGTGCCATCGCACCGTTGGGGAAAGCCAAGAACAGCATGATTTTCTGGCAGATTACCGCCTTGCTGGAGAAATATGAAGCAACGCTGAAAACACCGGTCAAAGACTTACCGGAGGATGCCATCGACGAGATTCTCTATGGCTCGGACGAGCGTATCAAGATAAAGAGTTCACTGATAGGCACCTCTTCTGATTATTTTGTGACGTTTGAGGGGGTTGTAAAGTATATCCAGATGCTGCAGGAGAAGGATGCTTCTGCCACGGCACAGAAGTGGGCGGACCAGTTTGCCAAGACTGCCGTTTGTTCGGAGTGTCATGGCGCCAAGTTGAATAAGGAAGCGCTTTCATTCCGCATTCACGACAAGAACATCTACGAATTGTCTACGATGGACATCAATGAACTGTATGACTGGCTGGTAAACGTAGACCCGTATCTTAGTAGCAAGCAACAGCAGATTGCCGGTGAAATCCTGAAGGAAATCCGTACACGGCTCAAATTTCTGCTTGATGTAGGTCTGGATTATCTTTCGCTGAACCGTAGTTCCGTCAGCCTTTCCGGTGGTGAAAGCCAGCGTATCCGCCTGGCTACGCAGATAGGTTCACAGCTGGTGAATGTGCTGTATATATTGGATGAGCCGAGTATCGGCCTGCACCAACGCGACAACCAGCGCTTGATACACTCTTTGAAGGAACTGCGTGACATTGGCAACTCCGTCATTGTGGTGGAGCATGACAAGGATATGATGCTCGCCGCCGATTATGTCATTGATATGGGGCCGAAAGCCGGTAGGCTGGGAGGGGATGTTGTCTTTGCCGGTACTCCCCGTGAAATGCTACGGACGCATACGCTGACTTCCCAATACTTGAATGGTGAGCGTGCCATTGAGGTGCCTGCCAAGCGTCGCGAGGGCAATGGACACAGTCTGTGGCTGCGTGGCGCCAAGGGTAATAATCTGAAGGATGTGGATGTGGAGTTCCCGCTGGGCAAGCTGATTTGCGTTACCGGTGTTTCCGGCAGTGGCAAGTCCACGCTTATCAACGAGACGTTGCAGCCTATTCTTTCGCAGAAGTTCTATCGTTCACTGCAGGATCCTTTGGACTATGATAGTATTGAAGGGCTGGAATATATAGACAAGGTGGTGAATGTGGACCAGTCTCCTTTGGGACGAACGCCGCGTTCCAATCCTGCCACTTATACCGGTGTGTTTTCCGATATCCGCAATCTGTTTGTCGGCTTGCCCGAAGCGAAGATACGCGGGTACAAGCCGGGACGCTTCTCCTTCAACGTCAGTGGCGGACGCTGCGAGGCTTGCCAGGGCAACGGCTACAAATGCATTGAGATGAATTTCCTGCCGGATGTGTATGTGCCTTGCGAGGTGTGCCACGGCAAACGCTATAACCGCGAGACGCTGGAAGTGCGCTTTAAAGGCAAGTCCATTGCCGATGTGCTGGATATGACCATCAACCGTGCGGTGGAGTTCTTCGAGAATGTGCCCCAGATATTGAATAAGATTAAGGTTATCCAGGAAGTGGGATTGGGCTATATCAAGCTGGGACAGTCCTCCACCACGCTCTCCGGAGGTGAGAGCCAGCGCGTAAAGTTGGCTACGGAACTCTCCAAGCGTGATACGGGCAAGACACTCTATATCCTCGACGAACCTACCACCGGACTTCATTTTGAAGATATCCGTGTACTGATGAATGTACTGAACAAACTTGTTGACAAAGGAAACACCGTCATCGTCATAGAGCATAATCTCGATGTCATCAAGATGGCGGACTACATCATTGATATGGGTCCCGAAGGTGGCAAGGGGGGAGGGGAACTCCTCTCCTGCGGAACACCCGAAGAGGTGGCGAAGAGCGAGAAAGGCTATACTCCGAAATTCCTGCGTGAAGAGCTGGGGGATAATTACTAATTTTGTAACTTGTTATGGTGAAAATTAATAAGACGAATGCAGCGCGGTTGCTCGACAAAGCCAAGATAGCCTATGAACTCATTCCCTACGAGGTGGATGAGAACGATTTGAGCGCCGTACATGTAGCCGCCAGTTTGGGCGAGGACATCAACTGCGTGTTCAAGACACTTATTCTTCACGGTGATAAATCCGGTTATTTTGTCTGTGTCATCCCGGGTGAGCACGAAGTGGATTTGAAGCTGGCGGCAAAAGCGTCAGGAAACAAAAAATGTGACCTTATCCCGGTTAAGGAACTTTTACCTCTGACTGGCTATATCCGGGGTGGGTGTTCACCCATCGGCATGAAGAAACCTTTCCCTACCTATATCCATGAAACGTGCCTGCGGTTTCCGTATATCTATATCAGTGCCGGACAACGCGGTTTGCAGCTTAAGTTGGATCCGAAGGATTTGGTAAGGGAAGTGCATGCAGAGGTTTGTATTCTTTTTAATGAATAAATCTTCTATTTCTGCCGAGATATTTTAATTTTATAAGGAAATCTTCAATAGAATTTATATATTTGCAGGAATTATTCAAGAAATCAATCCAATTACTAATTCTAAAAACTAATTTTTATGTTCAACAAACACCCTAAAGGTCTGATTGCCGCATCTTTTGCTAATTTGGGCGAGCGTTTCGGCTTTTATACCATGATGGCCATTCTTGTACTTTTTCTGCAAGCCAAGTTCGGACTGGATGGAAAAGAGGCAGGTTTGATCTACTCAACATTTTATTTTTCTATTTACATTCTAGCATTGATAGGTGGTATTATTGCCGACAGAACCCGTAATTACAAAGGTACCATCTTTGCCGGTATTGTTTTGATGGCGGTAGGTTACTTGATGCTGGCCATCCCGTCTCCTACACCGGTTGCCAATAAGACCTTGTTTCTGGTGATTACTTGTGCAGCCTTGTTTGTCATTGCTTTCGGAAATGGTCTTTTCAAGGGAAATCTTCAAGCGCTCGTAGGGCAGATGTACGACAATCCTCAGTACTCCAGCATGCGCGATTCCGGTTTCTCCTTATTCTATATGTTCATCAATGTAGGTGCCATCTTTGCCCCGTTTGCCGCAGTAGGCGTGCGTAACTGGTGGTTGTCCACATTCGGCTACAATTATGATGCCGACCTGCCTGCCCTTTGCCACGGACATCTGGCAGGAACGCTGACTCCCGAGGCTGTGGACACTTATAGCGCATTGGCAGCCAAAGCCACTATTTCCGGAACACCCGTAACGGATATGACGGTATTTGCCAATGAATATCTGAACGTGTTCACCACTGGTTTCCATTATGCATTCGGTGTAGCTATCCTGGCTATGGTTCTCTCTTTGGTAATTTTCGTCATCAACAGAAAGAAATTCCCCGATCCCAGCAAGAAGGTTGCTGCAAAAGCGGGCGATGCCACTGCAGTGGAGATGAATGCACAAGAGGTAAGACAGCGCATGTATGCATTGTTTGCCGTATTCGGTGTGGTAATTTTCTTCTGGTTCTCGTTCCATCAGAATGGATTGACACTGACTTATTTTGCCAAGGAATATACAGATTTGAATTTGTTCGGCATGGCTATTTCAGCTGAGCTGTTCCAGTCTTTGAACCCGATTTTCGTTGTGTCTCTCACTCCGGTCATCATGGCTGTCTTTGCAGCACAGCGTGCCAAGGGTAAAGAGCCTTCCACTCCGCGGAAGATTGCCATCGGTATGGGTATTGCTGCCACTGGCTTCCTTATAATGGCTATCGGTTCTTATGTAAGCAACTTGCCGATGCACAAGGATATTATCGCTTTGGGTACCTCTCCGGTGAAGGTGACTCCGCTGTTGCTGATGGTTACCTATCTGATATTGACTGTTGCCGAGTTGTACATTTCTCCGTTGGGCATTTCATTCGTATCCAAGGTGGCTCCTCCCAAATATCAGGGTATCATGCAGGGCGGTTGGCTCGGTGCTACTGCCATTGGTAATCAGTTGCTCGTTATCGGTGCTATCCTCTACGAAAGTATTCCTATCTGGATGACGTGGACGGTATTTGTAGTAGCGTGCTGCATTTCCATGTTCACCATGCTGTTCATGCTGAAATGGCTTGAAAAGGTGGCGAAGTAATCGGAAACGAAAGATAAAACTAAAGGCTGCGCAATGTTCGTAATGAACTGCGCAGCCTTTAGTTTTTGGAGGGCTTTTAATGCCGGGACTCAGATTTCCAGTCCCATGATGTAGTCATTCATGTAATATCCGTTTCCTATCGGGAAATCCCCTTCACGGAGTTTTCGCATTCCCATATGTTCGTAAAACTGCAGTGCCTTGTTGTTGCGGTTTACATTCAATTCCATCAGACAAGGGCCGGGATGTACTTCCTTGATGTACTTGATGGCTTCTCGAAAGAGGAAACTGCCGCAATGTGCACCCTGGTAATAGGGGAGCACATAAATCTTTTGCAGGTGGAATAAATCTTCTCCTTGCTGCTGTACGGACACATAGCCCGCCGCTTCACATTCTTCGTAGGCCAGGAAGTAGACGTGGCCTTCCTCTTCCATTTGCTTGCGGATATTGTCCAATGAATACATCCATTCCATCATGTAGTCGGTCTGTTCGGGAGTAAGGATATCCTTATACGTGACGGGGAATATTTGCTGCGCAAGTTTCTGAATCAGTGCGCAGTCTGCTGTCGTTGCTTTTCTTATGGTAAACATATCGGTTGTATTTATACTGTTTGGGGTGTAAAGTTAAGCCTTTTTTGTGAAACAATCGTTATCTTTGCAGACCGTTACCGAACTAACTAATTTTGATTTTAAAAATTATGGCATTTACGAGCAACATTATGATTGTCCGCCACAGATTACTGAAGGAACTGGTAAAGTTGTGGAATAACAACGAACTTGTGGATAAAATAGACCGGCTGCCCATCGAGCTGAGTCCGAAGAGGTCCAAGCACGCGGGACGCTGCTGTGTGCACAAAGAGCGCGCGGTGTGGAAGTACAAGTCATTGCCGCTTCTGGGACTCGATATGGAGGACGAGACGGATGAGCTGACCCCCTTGTCGGAGTACGCTGCCCGTGCACTGGACAGAGCGGAAAATGGCAGGCCGAAAGACAACATCATGTGTGTGATTGACGAAGCTTGTTCGGCATGTGTGCAGATTAACTACGAGATTACGAACCTCTGCCGCGGATGTACGGCACGCAGTTGCCAGGTGAATTGTCCCAAGAAGGCAGTGCATGTCAAGGAGAGCGGTCAGGCATGGATTGACCATGATGCATGTATCAGTTGCGGCATCTGCCATAAGAGTTGTCCCTACCATGCCATTGTTTATATTCCCGTACCTTGTGAGGAAGCTTGTCCCGTGAAAGCCATCAGTAAGGATGAGAAGGGGATAGAGCATATTGACGAAAGCAAATGTATCTATTGCGGAAAGTGTCTCAATGCATGTCCATTCGGAGCAATTTTCGAAATATCGCAGGTGTTCGACGTGTTGCACAGAATCCGCAAGGGTGAGCAGGTGGTGGCTATCGTGGCTCCGTCCATCCTGGGGCAGTTCAAGACGACTATTGAACAAGTATATGGCGCATTGAAACAAGTCGGTTTTACGGATGTCATTGAGGTGGCTCAGGGTGCGATGGATACCGTCAGCAACGAGGCGCACGAGCTGATTGAGAAGCTGGAGGAGGGTCAGAAGTTTATGACGACTTCCTGTTGTCCGTCTTATATAGAGTTGGTGAACAAGCATATTCCTGCCATGAAGCCTTACGTGTCGGGCACCGGTTCGCCAATGTATTATGCTGCCCGCATTGCTAAAGAGAAGTATCCGGATGCGAAGGTGGTCTTCATAGGTCCTTGCGTTGCCAAGCGCAAAGAGGCGCAGCGCGACGAGGCGGTGGACTTTATCATGACTTTCGAGGAGGTGGCTTCCGTGCTTGCCGGGCTGGATATTCAGATGGAGCAGGCAAAGCCCTATTCCATGAGTTTCACTTCCGTGCGCGAGGCGCATGGTTTTGCGCAGGCAGGAGGCGTGATGGGTGCCGTGAAAGCCTATCTGAAGGAAGAGGCAGATAAAATCAATGCCGTACAAGTGGCTAATCTGGATAAGAAGGCTATCGGTGCGTTGCGTGCTTACGCCAAGTCGGGCAAGGCTCCGGGGCAATTTATTGAAGTGATGGCTTGCGAGGGCGGTTGTATTACCGGGCCATGTTCGCATAATGAAATAACTGCCGGAAAGCGCCAGCTGACGCAGGAGTTGGCAAAGAGAAAAGAGACGTATTAGCCCTTTGTCCGTTTATATGAAGCATTTGATTGACAAACTGCGGAGCAATCGCAGGCTGGATGCCGAAGAGTATAAAGCCTTGCTTCTTTGTCGGGACACAGCCCTTGCAGCCTACCTGCAAGGGCTTGCCCGGGAAGAAGCGCTTGCTCGCTTTGGCAATAAAATCTTCATTCGCGGACTGATTGAGATAACCAACCGTTGCCGCAATAACTGCTACTATTGCGGCATACGGAAGGAGAACCGGAACATAGTCCGTTATGAGCTGACGCAGGAGGAGATTCTTTCGTGTTGCCATGAAGGCTATCGGTTGGGCTTCCGTACCTTTGTGCTGCAAGGGGGCGAAGCGCCGGCGGTGAAGGATGAGGGGATGGTGGAGACAGTTGCCGCCATCCGGCAATCCTTCCCGGATTGTGCCATTACCTTATCCTTGGGCGAGAAATCGCGGGAAGCCTACGAACGTTTCTTCCTGGCAGGTGCCAACCGCTATCTGTTGCGGCACGAAACCTGCAACGAAGGGCATTATCACCGGCTTCATCCTGCGGAGATGTCTCTTTCCCATCGGTTGCAATGCTTGGACTGGCTGAAAGAGATAGGCTATCAAGTGGGAACCGGAATCATGGTGGGCAGTCCTTATCAGACGGTGGACCATTTGGTAGAAGACATTCTCTTCATCGAACGGTTTCAGCCGGAGATGATAGGAATGGGACCTTTTCTTCCGCATCACGATACTCCGTTTGCCTCTTTTCCGCCGGGAGATATGGAGTTGACGTTGAAGTTGCTTTCTATCTTCCGGTTGATGCATCCCGCGGCACTGATACCTGCTACCACTGCCCTGGCCACACTTGCTCCGGACGGACGGGAACGGGGAATATTGGCTGGCGCCAATGTCGTGATGCCTAATCTTTCGCCTTCTCATCAGCGGGCGAAGTACTCCCTCTATGATAACAAAGCTTCTGCGGGTGCCGAAGCGGCAGAAGGTTTGCTAAAATTGGAGGAACAACTGAAAGGGATAGGCTACGAGGTATCAAGAGAGAGAGGAGATTATGAGAATGGAGAATTGACCGTTGATAATTGATAATTTTCAAATCTTCATTCTTTATTTTAATTACCAATTATCAATTTACGAAGTGTATAACATAAAGTCAAGACAAGCAGAAGAATTCATCAATCACCAGGAGATATTGGATACATTGGAGTATGCGCAGGCAAACCGCAACAACCGTCCGCTCATCGAAAGTTTGATTGACAAGGCTGCTTTGTGCCAGGGGCTTTCCCATCGGGAGGCGGCCCTGCTGCTGGAATGTGACGAGCCGGAACTGGTGGAGCGCATCTTCCATCTGGCACGCGAAATCAAACAAAAATTCTATGGCAACCGTATCGTGATGTTTGCCCCGCTTTACCTTTCCAACTATTGCGTGAACGGCTGCGTCTATTGCCCGTATCATGCCAAGAACCGTACCATCTCCCGCAAGAAACTCTCGCAAGAGGAGATACGCCGCGAGGTTATCGCCTTGCAGGACATGGGACATAAACGCCTGGCGCTGGAAGCCGGAGAAGACCCTCGAAACAACCCTATCGACTATATTTTAGAGTCCATCCGCACCATCTACAGCATTCATCACAAGAATGGGGCCATCCGCCGGGTGAATGTCAACATAGCCGCCACTACAGTGGAGAACTACCGGCTGCTGAAGGAGGCTGGCATCGGTACCTATATACTTTTTCAGGAGACTTACAGCAAAGAGCATTACGAAGCCTTGCATCCCACGGGACCGAAAAGTAATTATGCCTACCACACCGAAGCGATGGACCGCGCTATGGAGGGTGGCATCGACGATGTAGGTATCGGTGTATTGTTCGGTCTGAATACCTATCGTTACGACTTCGTAGGATTGCTGATGCATGCCGAACATCTGGAAGCTACCTTTGGCGTGGGTCCGCATACCATCAGCGTGCCGCGTATCTGTCCGGCAGCCAAAGAGGAAGATTCCTCCCAATTCGATGTGAGCGACCGGCGCACGCTGGATGAAGTGGTGAGCTGGCTGCTCGACCTGGGGCATATCCCCAGCTTCTGCACCGCCTGCTACCGCGAGGGACGTACCGGAGACCGCTTCATGTCGCTCGTCAAGCGCGGACAGATAGCAAACTGCTGCCAGCCCAATGCACTGATGACATTAAAAGAATATCTGGAGGACTATGCCTCCTCCGAAACCAAGGAGAAGGGCATGCGGCTGATTCGTGAGGAGATGGAGCATATCCCGAACCCCAAGATACGGGCGATAGCCGAACGTAATCTTCAGGAGATAGGGGAGGGGAAAAGAGACTTTAGATTTTAGATTTCGGATTTATGAATAATACACCTCGTTCCAACCGCCTGCACATTGCCGTCTTTGGACGACGGAACAGCGGAAAGTCCAGCCTTGTCAATGCCTTGACCGGGCAAGACACGGCATTGGTATCCGCAACGCCCGGCACTACTACCGACCCCGTGACCAAAGCCATGGAAGTATATCCTTTGGGCCCGTGCCTCTTTATCGATACCCCCGGTTTTGATGACGACGAAGGCGAACTGGGCGGTATGCGCGTGGAGCGTACCTTAAAGACGGTGGAGAAAGCGGACATCGCCCTCTTGCTTTATGAAGCTGACGGAACGCTGGAACAGCAATGGCTAAAGCTGCTGGCAGCGCGCGAAATCCCCGTGATACTGATACTGAATAAAGCCGATTCCCGTCAAGACACCGCTTCCGTGGTGCTTCGGATTGAAAAGGAGTGCGGGCAGGCTCCCGTTGTGGTCAGTGCCAAAGAGGGTACCGGCATTCAAGGTATCTTCGATGCTATCCTCGAAAAGCTTCCCGAGAATTTTGGTGAGCAGACTATCACGGGCGATTTGGTGCGTGAAGGAGATGTCGTCCTGCTGGTGATGCCCCAGGATATACAAGCCCCCAAAGGTCGTCTCATTCTTCCGCAAGTGCAGACCATCCGCGAACTGTTGGATAAAAAGTGCTTAGTGATGAGCTGCACCACCGACAAGCTGCAAGCCTCCCTGCAAGCCCTTGTCCGTCCGCCTAAGCTGATAATCACAGACTCTCAGGTGTTCCCCATCGTCTATCAACAAAAGCCTGCCGAGAGTAGTCTTACTTCCTTCTCGGTTCTTTTTGCCGGTTACAAAGGAGACATCAATGCCTTTGTAGAGGGAGCTGCCGCTATTCATAGCCTGACACCCCAATCGCGTGTACTGATAGCCGAAGCCTGCACCCACGCCCCGCTGACCGAGGACATCGGCACCGTCAAAATTCCCCGCCTGTTACGAAAGCGCATCGGCGAGGAATTGCAGATAGACTTTGTATCTGGAAATGACTTTCCCAAAGACTTGTCCCGATATGATTTAATTATCCATTGCGGCGCTTGCATGTTCAACCGGAAGTACGTTCTCAATCGTATAGCCCATGCCCGCGCACAGCACATCCCCATAACCAACTACGGAGTAGCAATTGCGAGTCTGACCGGTATATTGGATAAAATTGTTATCCATCGGTAAATATACCTCTTCCTCTCTGTTCACGTTACTGATGTTATAGAGTAGCGTGAACTACTTTTCTTGTTAATAATATTTAATATAAGGTACTTTGTAATGCAAGGTACTGATATAATACATATATTTGTGCCATACAAGGAACAACAATAGAATGAATGAGGACACTCATTACTCTATTGCGCAGCCAAATAGTAAATCGTAAATTGTCAAATAGTAAATACCATTATGGATGTAAACAATGTAAAGTCGCAAATGCGCAAGGGCATGCTTGAATATTGCATCATGCTGCTGCTTCACAAGGAGCCGGCTTACGCTTCGGATATCATTCAGAAGTTGAAAGAAGCCAGACTGATTGTAGTGGAAGGTACACTTTATCCGTTGCTCACCCGTCTGAAGAACGACGACTTGCTGGGTTATGAATGGATTGAGTCTACGCAAGGTCCTCCACGTAAGTATTACCGGTTGACGGAAAAAGGAGAAGTCTTTCTCGGTGAACTGGAAATGTCCTGGAAAGAGTTGAACGAGACGGTGAATCACATCAGCAATTCTTGAAATGACCACAGAGAATATGCTGCATTCGCCGAATGGTAAATAGTAAATCGTAAATAGTCAAATTGTAAATAAATA
>PPYE01359018.1_pt1 | contig 12281 bp, 8 predicted proteins | sample 1559881 | NCBI WGS metagenome assembly PPYE01 (sample SAMN08240022, study PRJNA423297) | Human gut metagenome, whole genome shotgun sequencing project.
GAATAGTCAATCTTGCCATCCTCGGTCTTCTTCAGGTTGTAGAGATTCTTGGTAGTTACCTGGAACATCTGACCAGCACCCTCGCAGTCGCTGGCTGTGATGAGCGGAGTATTGAAATAGAAATATCCATGCTCATGGAAGTAAGTGTGGATAGCCATTGCCATGTTATGGCGGATACGCATCACGGCACCAAAGGTATTGGTACGGAGACGGAGGTGAGCATACTGACGCATGTATTCGAAGCTCTGTCCCTTCTTCTGCATAGGATAGTCGCTGCCGCAGAGACCGTAAATCTCGATGCTCTCGCACTGGATCTCAACACTCTGTCCGGCACCCTGGCTTTCTACCAGCGTACCTACGGCGCTGATACAAGCACCAGTAGTAATCTGACGGAGCTGATTCTCATCGACCTTTGATGGGTCGACTACTATCTGAATATTATTAATAGTAGAACCATCGTTAAGAGCGATAAAATCGACTGCTTTGCTACTACGATGGGTACGAACCCATCCCTTGACATTCACGATTGAGCCGTAGGCTGTACTCTTGAGCAAGTCTACAACTTTAGTTCTTTTTACTTTTTCCATTGTTAATTAATAGGTTAAAAAGGAGACTAAACAGATAGTCTCCTTTCTTATTATATCTTATTATCCTTATTCAAAAGCACCCATGCGGAGCATGTCTACCTCCTTCTCAGTAAGGAAGCGCCAGTCACCGCGACGGAGATTTTTCTTAGTCAAACCTGCGAACTGTACACGGTCGAGCTTGGTAACACGATAGCCGAGGCTCTCGAAGATACGGCGCACGATACGGTTCTTGCCACTATGAATCTCGATGCCAACCTGTGCCTTGTCGCGATCATCAGCATACTCTACAGCATCTGCCTTGATCTCACCATCTTCCAAGGTGATACCCTCACGGATCTGATCCATATCGTGAGCTGTCAGGTTCTTATCGAGGTGAACGTGATAAACCTTCTTCTTCAGGAACTTAGGGTGAGTAAGCTTAGAAGCCAGGTCACCATCGTTGGTCAAGAGAAGTACACCTGTTGTATTACGGTCGAGACGACCTACAGGATAGATACGCTCAGGACAAACATCCTTTACGAGGTCCATCACAGTCTTGCGCTGCTGAGGATCATCGCTGGTTGTAACATAATCCTTTGGTTTGTTGAGCAATACGTATACCTTCTTCTCCAAAGTTACAGGAGCGTCGTGGAACTTCACCTCATCGGTACGAAGGATCTTGGTACCCAACTCGGTAACTACCTCACCATTGACAGTTACCAGACCAGCCTGGATGAACTCATCAGCCTCACGGCGAGAGCATACACCAGCATTGGCGAGGAACTTGTTCAAGCGCAATGGCTCTGTTGGGTCGATGTTTTCCTCCTTATATTCGATACGCTTCTTCATGCTATACTTAGCATTTGGATCGTAACCAGGAGTGTGCTGACGGAAACCGCCACCACGGTTGTTGCCATACCTGCTGACGTGGCTGGTAGCCACCACGGTTGCTGTTACCATAACCACCACGGCTCTGATAGCTGCTGCGCTGTGGACGCTCGCTGCTGCCTGTACTCTGCAAGCCAGCACCGAAACCTTCAGGACGGAAACCGCCTTCGCTGTTACTGCTACTTCTGTCGCTGCTGTATGCGCGATGTGAATTGATACGAGGACGCTGTGTGCGACCTACTGGTCGATAACTCTTCTGATAACCACCTGCTGGGTTGTAGCCCTCACGGGTTCTCTCATTCTCAGAAGACTGATCTTGAGGTTTGTTTTCAAATTCTGAATCCATTTTCTTAAAATACTTAATAGCCTCACGGCTGGGTTAATAAATCTAATTTTTACTTTTATATATATGTACTAAAACTACAAAATTCCTTTATGCATATTAGATACCTGTATAATTGCTTGGTGTGATTGCCATCAGTTCTGCCTTAACACTATCACTCACATTCAATCCCTGGATAAACTCATGAATAGTTTCCTCAGTCATGTGCTGATTGGTACGTGTCAACGCCTTCAATGCCTCGTAAGGATGTGGATATGCCTCACGGCGAAGAATAGTCTGGATAGCCTCAGCTACAACTGCCCATGTATTATTCAAATCTTCCTGCAGTTTCTCCTCGTGAAGAATCAGTTTACGCAAGCCCTTCAATGTACTCTGGATAGCAATGACGCTATGACCGAGAGGCACACCGATGTTACGGAGTACGGTACTGTCAGTAAGGTCGCGCTGCAAGCGGCTAACCGGAAGTTTCTGTGCCAGGAACTGAAGAATGGCATTGGCTATGCCCAGGTTACCTTCACTGTTCTCATAATCGATAGGATTCACCTTGTGGGGCATCGCACTTGAGCCTACCTCACCTGCCTTGATCTTCTGCTTGAAGTAATCCATAGAGATATACATCCAGAAGTCACGGTCTAAGTCGATGATAATGGTGTTGATACGACGGATGGCGTCAAAGATAGCGCCAAGGTAGTCATAGTTACTGATCTGTGTGGTATACTGCTCGCGTTCCAAACCGAGTTTTTCGCTGACGAACTTGTTACCGAATACTTTCCAGTCATACTGTGGATAAGCTACATGGTGAGCATTGTAATTACCGGTAGCACCACCGAACTTAGCTGTAATCTTGCAAGCCTTGAGCGAATTAAGCTGCTCGGTAAGACGGTAAACATAAACCATGATTTCCTTGCCCAGGCGGGTAGGTGAAGCAGGCTGTCCGTGAGTCTTAGCCAGCATAGGCACATCCTTCCACTCATCAGCATAAGTCTGGAGCTGTGCAATCAGCTCTTCAACCTGCGGATTGAAGCACTCTTCCAAAGCCTCTTTTACAGAGAGAGGCACACTTGTGTTGTTGATATCCTGAGATGTCAAACCAAAATGGATAAACTCCTTGTAAGCATCCAAGCCTCCGATCTTATCGAATTCTTCCTTGATAAAATACTCTACAGCCTTTACATCGTGATTGGTAATCTTCTCGATGTCTTTTACGCGCTGTGCTTCATTTTCGTCAAAATTACGATAAATGTCACGCAGACGTTCGAACAGCGACTTGTCGAAAGAAGCAAGCTGTGGCAAAGGTAACTCGCATAGAGTAATGAAGTATTCAATCTCTACGCGTACACGATAACGAATGAGAGCATACTCTGAGAAGTAGTTAGCGAGCTGCTCTGTTTTTCCCCTATAACGACCATCAATTGGTGATATGGCAGTCAATAAATCTAAATTCATAACAATACGTATTATATATAGGGTGCAAAATTAATGAATTATCGTGAGAAAACAGAGAAAATAGTGATAAATAAATTTAAAAGCATAAAAAAAGTCTCTCAACATTTGTTGAGAGACCTTCACCATTGTGGGCGTTGACGGATTCGAACCGCCGACCCTCTGCTTGTAAGGCAGATGCTCTAAACCAGCTGAGCTAAACGCCCTTTAAAAAGTCCCTGCAACCACAAAAGTGAATCACAGGGAACACCCCCGTGGGCGCTGACGGATTCGAACCGCCGACCCTCTGCTTGTAAGGCAGATGCTCTAAACCAGCTGAGCTAAGCGCCCTTAAAACCTATTTCAACCCCAAAAGGTACTTATTGAGAAAGAAAAGTTCTTTTTAAGAAATTCAAAGAAACAAAAAAGGCATTCTTCACGAGGAAGAATGCCCTATTCTATTTTTATACCTTATATTATATATACTGTATAATTACTCACCAACCTGAACAGTTGCACGACGGTTGTAAGAAGCAGGAGTTAAATCCTTAACACCACCGTTAGCCTTAACTACGATGTTCTCCTTAGCGACACCCAACTTAACGAGCTCATCAGCTACCTTCTCAGCACGAGCCTTAGAAATCTTCTGGTTAACAGCTGCAGAACCAGTAGCGCTGTCAGCATAACCGTTAACTACCAACTTAGCGTTGTTGTCCTTAGCATACTGAGCGAGAGCCTGTACGTTTACAAGATCCTTCTTAGAAGCAACCTTAGACTTGCCGATGTTGAAGAATACAGAAACTGGAGTAGCAACATACTCCTTAACTGCCTTATCCTCTACAGGCTTCTGGTTGTTCAAGAGATTCTTCAAACGGTCGTTCTCTGCATTAGCATCGTTCAACTTAGCATTGAGAGCGTCAAGTTCTGACTGATGAAGAGCGTTGATAGCATCAACATCTGGAACCTTGTTCCAAGTAGCCTTACCCAAGTTGTATGTAACACCGACCTCAACATTCAAAGAACGGTCGTGTCTTGCAATCACCTTGTCGATAGAGCGAGATGTGCTAGGCTTAGCACCTGCCAATACACCTGTGTAACCATCATAGTCGTTAGCACCTACTGCATAGTTTACATCGAGGTTGACAGCCCACTTGTTATTGATCTTGAACTCGTTCAAGATACCAACACCAACTACAGGAGCATAGCAGTTAGCGCTCATGTTACGGTTAATACCAAAACCTGCGTAAGGGATGCAATCCCAAACACGAGCCTCGTTGTAACCACACAACATATTGCTAACATTGAACAAAACCTGCTCATTCAAAGTCCAATACTTATTTGCATTTGTTGACTTATTCTCAGAAACTACTGTACGGCCCCAAACGCCATTGAACTTGGTACGGAGACCGAGACCTGGTGTGAACCACTTACCTACAGCAACAGAGAAACCGAGATTGTTTCTGAAACCCTTGAATGGGCTCTTAGAGAAACCATTGCCCTCTTCCTGGTTGCCCCAGAATGCAGAACCAGCAACGTTTGCCTGAACAAACCAATTGCTCCAAAAAGAATTTGTTGCAACACTATACTTCTCAGTAGTTGCTGCATCCTGAGCCATACTGCCCATTGTTACGCTAGCCAATGCTAGCACTGCTAATAACTTTTTCATAACTTTATAATTTAAAAATCAATTTATATATATATCTTCTGAATGACGGAGCAAAGATAATACTATTTTTTGAAATAACCTTCATTTTCTAAAAAAAATAGCATTTTTCGTTAACTTTTTTAAGAAAAACGGGATTTTTCCCCGCTTTTACCCTAAAAGATGCTCAATTTCCTGCTGACGGAGGATACAAAGTACCGACTTTCCGTCGGGCGTATAATTGATATTCTGGCAGGCAAAAAGATCATTCACCAGCCCCTCCATCTCTTCATTACTCAATATCTGCCCCTGAGGTATTGCAGCCTGGCGAGCCAGACTCAAAGCCAAAGTCTGATTGATTTCATCAATGGCTGATACGCCCTTTTCTACTGCAGAAGAAACCATGTCCTGTACCAGTTTAAGAGGATTCAATCCTTCAAGTCCGCCAGGAACTGAATTAACGGCATAGCTTCCGCCTCCAAGATCTTCCAGTTCAAAGCCCATCGATTCCATTTCAGGCAGGATCTTTTCAAAGATTACCTTCTCAGACATCGGGAACTGCACAACCTCAGGAAAGAGGACTTTCTGTGAATGAAAGGTCCGGTCAGCCAACTGGCGCAAATACTGTTCGAACAAGACACGCACATGGGCACGATGCTGGTCGATAATCATCAATCCCGATTTTACCGCAGTCATGATATACTTACCTTTATACTGGTAATGGGCTGGCGATTTCTCTGCAATGATACTGTCTGGCGTATTATCCTGACTAGAATCATCGGAAAACACCATGGTCTGCTCCATCCCCTGCACATCATCCTGATCTTTGAGTCCTTCATAAAGCTGTTCCCATTTTTCATCCACCTGAGGCTTTGACTTAGGAACAGAGAAGCCTGCTCCCATAGGAACTGCTCCTGTGGAAGAGGAAGACTTGAACGGATTATAACCAGGATTCAAACTGATCTTCGGTGCCACAGCAGCAGTGCTCATCTCCGGATTATAAACAGGGATGTCCGGTTTATCCTCGGTATCGAAATCAATGGTAGGTACATCATTGAACATACCGATGGACTCCTTGACCGAAGCCGAGAGGATTTGCCAGATAGCCTGCTCATTCTCGAATTTGATTTCAGTCTTCGTAGGATGGATATTCACATCAATATCCTTCGGATCTACATCAAAATACAGAAAGTAAGGTACCTGTTCACCCTGAGGAACCAGACGGTCATAAGCAGCCATCACAGCCTTATTGAAATAAGGATGTTTCATATATCTCCCGTTGACAAAGAAGAACTGATGCACACCTTTCTTTCTGGCAGATTCCGGTTTGCCCACAAATCCAGACACCTTACACATAGTGGTTTCTACATTTACCGGCAGGAGTTCCTGATTGAAACGCTTGCCGAAGACATCGAGAATGCGCTGACGCAAATTAGCGGCACGCAAATTGAATACTTCGGTACCATTGCTATGGAAAGTAAAGGTGATTTGAGGATTTACCAATGCAATCCGCTCGAAAGCCGTCAGAATATTGTTCAACTCTGTAGAATTGGACTTCAGGAACTTCCTTCGCGCGGGTACATTATAAAAGATATTGCTGACAGAGAAGATGCTTCCCACAGCACAGGAGCATGGTTCCTGTTTCTCATATCGGGAACCAGAAATCTGTATCAGGGTTCCTATCTCATCGGTAGCCTGTCGTGACTTCAGTTCTACCTGAGCCACAGCAGCTATAGACGCCAAAGCTTCGCCACGGAAGCCCATGGTGCGAAGCGCAAACAAATCATCAGCCTTACGGATTTTGGAAGTAGAATGACGTTCGAAAGCCAAACGAGCATCTGTTTCAGACATACCTTTTCCATCATCTATCACCTGGATGTTGGTACGGCCAGCATCGGTAACTGTGACATGGATATTCCTGGCACACGCATCGACTGCATTTTCGACCAGCTCCTTGATAACTGAAGCCGGACGCTGTATAACCTCACCTGCTGCTATCTGATTGGCAACAGAATCGGGTAAAAGTTGAATAATATCACTCATCTCTAAATATTAATCATATAAGAAAATGATGCTTCATTATAATCAGTCAGTCAGTTTCTGAAGTGGAGCTTCATGACGCTTAATGTTCTTGAGTTCGGAGCCCTTGGATTTACCACGCCATACAAAGATATCATTCTTATCTTTAGGACGCAAGTCCTCGAACCAGGCAAAATTGTTAAGTTTATATTTTGCCGGCGGAATCTGCGTCATAGGATACATGGTAGATGTAAACTTATTGGTCCAGATTTTCTCCATCTTCCTGCCCGGTCCCATATACATGCGCATAGTATCGGTCTCCAGAAAATTCAAGCCAATGAGCGAACTGTCCTTATCATCCGTCATATAATAGATGGTCTGCACATTACCGATAGACTCTCCTTGTTTAATCTCACCTTTTTCAAAGTAAGATTTCATCTCAGAAGAACTGATCTGATTGAAATGAACACTATCCGGCATCTGCTCTACAGACAGCGCCTGTCCGATGACATGGGCAAAACGAACGGTAGAGTCGTTCATGAAGACCAGAATCTTCTCGCCCAGCAACTGACGGTTTCCATTCCAGACGATAGGATCCTTATACATGGTCATGCAGGAATCCTGAGAATTGAAAACCAGGGAATCGCAAATGGCCTGCATATCCAGGCGATAGGCACGGACCTTAGGATAAGCATGCACCTTACGGTATACCGAATCGGTATTGATATGGAAGGTATTGATACGCATGGTATCAGAATGAACCCAAAGGGTATCTTTCTGCGAATAGTCGATTGCTACAGGATTGCGGGTGGCAAAGCCATTACCGGTTTTCTCGTTGTAACGCAGATAATTGCAAGTAAGGGAATTCTTGCTCTTCTTATCTACATAAACCACATTACCATATCCGGTACTCTCTCCATCCTTTACATAATAGAGCGTATCACCCGTAAGTGTCTTGTCTTTATCTATAACCGTAGAACGGCCGTAAAGCTGTGCTCTATCGGTCTTGGTATCATAATATCCGTCTTCTGTCTTGACAACACTTGCACCAGAAACAATCTTAGAAGGTCCTACCATGTGAGCCTTTGACTTACGGACATCGTAATACAAAGTATCAGTAGTAACAACCTCCTTGCCGCTGCGCAACTTAACATTATAGACAAACTTAGCCTCACGCGTTTCGGTATGATACTCACCCCAATCGGCAACCAGCTTATCTTTACCATCAATCAGCGTTCCGCCGTCAAAGAAGTTTGCCATATTATACAAGCGGTCGAAATCCAAGCTATCAGTACGCAAAGTCTGCCGACGATGATGCAAGACCACATTCTTGCGTGCTCTCATCATCTGCATCTGCCCATCATACTCTGCTCTATCACAAGTGAGTGACAAGGTGTCTCCCTGCCGGTAATGAACATGTCCGAAAGCTTTCACGGAATTAGAAGCCTGATAGAAATACGCGCTGTCACAGGTAAGATGACTGCCCTGATGCAAGAAAGAGACCTTACCTTTCAATATTTGGGCATCAGGATTATTACCGAACATATCATAGTACAATTCATCTGCATGCAAAAGATATACGCGGTCACCATGAGGGCGTTTTCTGGCATGCTTCTTTGGAGCCTGCATGGCTTGCATCAGACAAAACCCAAACAGGCATAGAACCATAACCGATATGATTCTATGCCCTCTGATATGATTATTTAATCTTTTATTTATCATTTAATCCAACCTTGATATTCAAACTTACAATCCTTATAGCGATCGTTCATACGAACATAAGTCTGCTTGATTTTATTGACTACCCAATCGTGCAAGGTCTGGGCACGCTCCTTAGCCAACACTACATCCTTCATCACCTGAAAATCTTCGGTAATAGTAGCTCTATGTCCGTCAACACGGCTTACCAGTTTTACCAAAGCACAAGTGGTTTTACCCTTGGAATTCACCATCGTGAAAGGTGCAGAAACCTCACCAACCTTCATTGTATCTACCGTACGGGCAACCTCGGTAGGTAGATCCTTCATCTGGAAGCGGGAAGTTCTTGACTGGTCAGGAGTAACATTGGCCATCAACCCCTTGTTGTTGCGGGTATCCTTATCATCAGACAATGCTTCAACAGCCTGCTCAAAGGTAAACTTAGCGGCACGGATATCATTACCGATAGAATCCAGACGGCCGATAGACTTATCAATAGCATCTTGAGAAACCTGAGGCTTGAGCAGGATATGGCGACACTTAATCTTATCACCACGCTTATCTATCAACTGGATGATATGATAACCAAACTCAGACTCAACAATCTTTGAGATTTTCTTAGGATCGGTAAGATTGAATGCTACATTTGCAAACGCAGGATCCAACATACCTCTACCGATATAATCCATCTCGCCACCCATACGGGCTGAACCCGGATCCTCAGAATAAAGACGAGCCAAAGTAGCAAAAGAAGTCTCACCCTTATTCACACGGTCAGTAAACTCACGCAACTGATTTTTCACACGGTTAATCTCCTCAAGAGGAATACGTGGCTGCATGGTAAGAATCTCAACCTCTACCTCTGTAGGAACAAAAGGGATACTGTCGGCAGGTAAATCCTTAAAGTATTTACGTACCTGAGCTGGAGACACCTTGATATCCTTCACCAGTTCCTGCTTCATCTTCTGAATCAGCTGTTGGTTTTTGAAATCATCATGCATCTGCTGGCGCATCTGGGTGATACTTTGCTTGCGATACTCCTCCAGTTTTTCACGAGAACCAATCATGGAAACCCAACTGTTGATCTGTTCGTCGATACCATTCATGACTTCTGACTCAGATACTTCGATACTATCAATAGCTGCTTGATGGAGAAACAGTTTCTGAACGGCAATCTGCTCAGGAATAGAGCAGTCTGGGTCACCAGTATATTTAATACCTTCAGCCTCAGCCTGCAAACGGGTTACCTCGACGTCTGACTTCAGGATAGCCTCATCGCCGACAACCCAAATTACCTCATCAACCACACTACCCTCATTGATTTTCTGAGAATCAGCAGCAGCTTGTTGCTTGATATTTGCAGAATCAGCCTCATGAGCCAAAGCACTACGGCTTGCTCTAGTTGCACTAGCACTTATTCCTACTATCATCAGCAGGGCTATAAATGCCATTGTCATTTTATATTCAGTATTCATGTATTGTTTCTATAATATATTAATGTATATTGAGAGTGGTCAACATGCTATGGAAAACCACCACTTTATATTTCTTCTTCAATTGTGCGACCCATTGTTTCTCTAACGAGTCTTGATAGTCAGCAAGTACCACATCCGGGTATTCGCCATTCCGGGGCAGATTAACCTTCATCTTATTCAGGCGCTTCATTTCCCATTTGTATTTTTTCTTATTCTTGGCATAGAAGGCAGCCAGACCTTTTTTATCAGCAGCAGCCTTATACCAAATATTACGCTGGCAGATTTCATTCAGCAAAAGGTTTTCTACTTCCTCCTGCTGCTGGTAGGTTCCCCGCCAATTTTCTACCTTAGCATCAGCAACATATTTTTTCTGATTACCATCATCATGCTTATCCAGCAACTTGACGATGTGATAACCAAACTCAGACATAAACGGTCTACTAATCTCACCCTTTCGCAGAGAGAAAGCTACTTTTTCAAAAGCCTGCACAGTCTGACCTTTTGTAAACCATGCCAAAGTACCCCCATTGACCGCAGACCCTTTATCATCAGAACACTTTTTTGCCAGGTCTGCAAAATCTGCACCTTTGCAAAGAGCCTGATAAATAGAATCGATTCTTCTTTCCACCACCTCCTGTTCGTGGTAAGATGCTTTCTGTCCCAATCTCAAGAGGATATGTGCAACATGAACACTGCCTTTATCGGGCATCAACTCGCATGACTCGACATCATCATATCGTTTCAACACACGCCTGATATTAGGCAAAGTATCGAGATGAGCATCCTTAGCAGCTTGCACTTTCAGCTTATAATTAACAAAGCCATCGGCAAACACCTTGACACTTTTAGAATCAACCGTATTTCCCAAATGATTTTTCTGATAAAAGTACTCAAATTCCGACTTCTTGACAGATTGACCATCAATAATCATAACAATTGGGTCGGTATGAGCAAAAGCAATGCTCCCCGAAAGGAGCATTGCCGCTATAAGTGCATAAAACTTCATATTTCCTAATTATATTATTCAGGACGGCTATAGTTAGGAGCCTCACTAGTGATAGTGATATCATGTGGATGACTCTCCAACACACCTGCATTTGTGATACGAGCGAACTTGGCATTGTGTAAGTTCTCGATGGTAGCAGCACCACAATATCCCATACCAGAACGCAAACCACCAATCAGCTGGTAGATGACCTCCTGGACAGTTCCCTTATAAGGCACACGACCAGCGATACCCTCTGGAACCAATTTCTTGACATCCTTGGTATCACCCTGGAAGTAACGGTCCTTAGAACCATTCTTCTGTTCCATAGCCTCCAAAGAACCCATACCACGATAGCTCTTAAACTTACGGCCATTGAAGATAATGGTATCACCAGGACTCTCCTCGGTACCAGCAACCAAAGAACCGATCATGACGCAGCTACCACCGGCAGCCAAAGCCTTCACAACATCACCTGAGTAACGAAGACCGCCATCAGCTATCAAAGGCACACCAGTACCCTTAAGAGCAGAATATACATCATAAACAGCACTCAACTGTGGAACACCAACACCGGCAACCACACGAGTAGTACAGATAGAACCAGGACCGATACCTACCTTAACACCATCAGCACCATTCTCTACCAAATACTTGGCAGCCTCACCAGTAGCCACATTACCTACCACAACATCAACCTGTGGGAAGGCAGCCTTAACTTGCTTGAGTTTCTCAATTACACCCTTAGAGTGACCATGAGCAGTATCGATAACGATAGCATCAGCACCAGCCTCAACCAAAGCCTTGGCACGATCCAATGTATCTACAGTAACACCCACACCGGCAGCCACACGAAGACGTCCCTTGGCATCCTTGCAAGCCATAGGTTTGTCCTTAGCCTTTGTGATGTCCTTGTAAGTAATCAAACCTACCAGGTGATTCTCGTTGTCAACTACAGGGAGTTTCTCAATCTTATTCTCCTGCAGGATGGCAGCAGCAGCAACCAAGTCGGTCTGGATGTGAGTGGTAACCAAATTCTCGCTAGTCATTACCTCATCAATCTTCTTGTCCATGTGGCGCTCAAAACGAAGATCACGGTTGGTAACAATACCTACAAGATGATTTTCATCATCTACCACAGGAATACCACCGATATGATAATCATGCATCATATCAAGAGCATCCTTCACTGTACTGCCACGACGGATGGTGACAGGGTCATAAATCATACCATTCTCAGCAC
>PPYE01540814.1_pt1 | contig 12280 bp, 9 predicted proteins | sample 1559881 | NCBI WGS metagenome assembly PPYE01 (sample SAMN08240022, study PRJNA423297) | Human gut metagenome, whole genome shotgun sequencing project.
GAAATATATCCTGCCATATTTACTTTAATTTATAAAAAACGGCTGCAAAGGTAGATGTTTTAGTTGACATTACCTCATCATATTCTTCATTTTTTCGAAACTGAATCCATTAAAGTCCTGAATAACAGCATTTGCCTTGTCGCGTATTTGCTCTTCAGAATTGGTGGTAGCCAGTCCTATCACAGTCATTCCGGCACGATTCCCCGCCTCAAGGCCATGAAACGAGTCCTCGAAAACCACACAGTTCTCCGGCACGGTGTCAAAAACTGTCGCACCTAACAGAAAGCATTCGGGGTCAGGCTTGGAATGAGTAAACATTTCAGCAGTGAGGATACGGTCCACACTTTGCTTCAATTCCGGGTGTGCTTTATATACGTTGCTCATCTTCATCTCATTTGAACTTGTGACTATAGCTATCTTTACCCCGTTTTCCCTCAATTCTTTCAGGAAAGCCTCTACGCCCGGGATATAATTATATAACATATTTTTTTCAAATTTGTTCAAATCTTCTGTAATTTCATGCTGCACCTCTTCCATTCCGGCAAAATAGTTGGCATAAATCTGTGTCAAGGTCTGTCCTTTTATCAACCGGCCGAATTCGGGAAGCTCCGGATGGTATTTCCGTCCTTGTTCATTCCAGAAGATACTATACTGAGTCTCAGTGTCCATTACCACTCCGTCAAAATCGAATAAAGCTGCTATGCTTTTTGTTGAATTCATATTACTTTTAGTTTGATTTAACGCCACAAAGGTCCGAATAATCCTCCATATTCCTAACTTTGCAAAGCTTAAAAATAACAAAAACGCGAATGAAAGAAAACAACCCGCACATACTGGGTACAGAAAAGGTCGGAAAGCTGCTTTTAGAGTACTCTATCCCTGCCATCATAGGGATGACACTGACATCACTGTACAACATTATTGATAGTGTATTTATCGGTCATGGTGTCGGCGCCATGGCCATATCGGGCTTGGCTATTTCTTTTCCGCTGATGAATCTGCTGGTGGCATTCTGTACACTGGTCGGGGTGGGTGGCGCTACCATTTCTTCTATCCGCCTGGGGCAGAAGGATACGGACGGTGCCGAGAAGGTGCTGGGAAACGTAACGGTGCTCTGTGTGATAAATTCTATTTTCTACGGAGGCATCACCCTGCTGTTTCTGGACCGGATTCTGTTCTTCTTCGGGGCAAGCCATGACACGTTGCCATACGCCCGCGACTTTATGCAGATTATATTAATAGGAAGTCCTGTCACCTATGTAATGATCGGACTGAATAATATCATGCGTGCCACCGGTTATCCCCGAAAGGCGATGCTGTCCTCCATGCTGACAGTGGGATGCAACATTATTCTGGCTCCTGTCTTTATTTTCTGGCTCGGTTGGGGAATCCGCGGAGCAGCCACGGCAACCATCCTTTCACAGTTTGCCGGCATGATATGGGTGCTGAGCCATTTCATGCAGGAAAAAAGTTATATCCGCTTCAAGAAAGGGATATTCAAATTAAGGAAACGGATCGTAGAGAATATCTTCAGTATCGGTATGTCGCCGTTCCTGATGAATGTCTGCGCTTCGGCCATTGTCATTATATTCAACAAGAGCCTGCTGCTCTACGGGGGCGATCTGGCTATCGGCGCATACGGCATATTAAACCGTCTGCTGATGCTGTTTGTAATGGTTATCATGGGGCTGACTATGGGAATGCAACCGATTGTGGGCTATAATCATGGCGCACACAAATTCGGCCGGGTGAAGCAGACTTTGAAATATTGCATGATTGCAGGGGGGTGCATCACTTCGTTGGGATTTGCTTTCAGCGAACTTTTCCCTAATTTGGTTGTTAATATGTTTACAGACGATAAAGAACTTACAGCATTGGCACGCACCGGGTTACAAATCGGAGTACTGATGTTTCCTTTCGTGGGAATACAAATTGTAATTTCCAGTTTCTTCCAATCTATCGGGAAAGCGAAAATTTCTATCTTCCTCTCCTTGTCCCGCCAACTGTTGTATTTATTACCCTGCCTGCTGTTACTACCTCATTGGTGGGGACTGAACGGTATCTGGCTCAGTATGCCTGTATCCGATCTGTTAGCGTTTATCACAGCCTGCCTGATGCTGGCACATCATATTAAAAAATTAAACAAGATCACAGAAGTATGATATTTAATGCAGAAAACATTCTCTTGATAGGTTCCATCCTATTGTTCGTAAGTATTGTAGTGAGTAAGACCGGATACCGGTTCGGAATCCCTACGTTACTTGTTTTTTTATTGGTCGGCATGCTGTTCGGAAGCGATGGTCTGGGACTCCAGTTCCATGATGCGGGCGAAGCCCAGTTCATCGGCATGATGGCCCTTAGCATCATTCTGTTCTCAGGGGGTATGGATACCAAATACTCGGATATCAAGCCTGTATTGCCACAAGGCATACTGCTTTCCACCTTCGGTGTGTTGCTTACTACTATTTTCACCGGATTCTTTATTTATTGGATTTCCGGATTCTCGAATGTCAGCATTACCATGTCCCTGATGACGGCCATGCTGCTGGCGGCTACCATGTCCTCTACGGACTCTGCTTCCGTGTTCAACATCCTGCGCTCGCAAAGCATGAATCTGAAACATAACCTCCGACCGATGCTGGAACTGGAAAGCGGAAGTAATGACCCTATGGCGTATATGCTTACTATCGTCCTGATACAGTTCATCACGTCGGCAGGCATGGGGGCAGACGATATTCTGATTTCATTCCTGATTCAGTTTGCTGTGGGTGGCACATCAGGATTCCTGCTGGGAAAACTGGCGGTAGCAATCATCAACAAGATTGACTTGAAGAACCAGTCACTCTATCCTATCTTGCTGCTGAGCTTTATTTTCTTCACATTCACCATGACCGACCTGTGTAAAGGAAACGGCTATCTGGCTGTCTATATAGCAGGGATGATGGTGGGTAACGCACGCATTGTAAACCGTAAGGAGATCGCTACTTTTATGAGCGGCATGACCTGGCTCTTCCAAATTATCATGTTCCTGAGCCTGGGATTGCTGGTGAATCCCCATGAAATGTTGTCCATCGCCATACCGGCAACCTTGATCGGCATTTTCATGATTGTCCTCGCCCGCCCGCTCAGTGTCCTGCTCTGCCTCCTTCCCTTTAAAAAGATGAACATCAACTCACGGCTGTTTATTTCCTGGGTGGGATTGCGCGGAGCAGTACCTATCATATTCGCCACTTATCCAGTAGTAGCTGATGTGCCGGGATCTACTCAGATTTTCAATATCGTATTCTTCATTACCATATTGTCTTTAGTGGTTCAGGGAACGACCATTTCATGGATGGCCAAATTACTCCATCTGGATACCCCACTGGAAAAAACAGGAAATGATTTCGGAGTAGAGATACCGGAGGAAATCAATACAGACCTCCGCGATATCGTACTGACGGAAGAAATGCTGGCAAAAGGAAACAGACTAATGGATATGAACCTACCTAAAGGTATGCTGGTGATGCTGATAAAAAGAGGAAACGAGTTCATGATTCCCAATGGCTCTCTGCAACTGCACGCCGGTGACAAGCTGCTGATTATCTCGGAAAGCAAAACGAAATAAAAAATTTGCCCATGTGCCCACGTGCTGCGCTATGGTCCCGCATGGCAATTGGCAAATCAAAATACCGACCTTAGAGTGGATATCCTTGATATGATAAGACTCACCGAAAATACCCGCAAAGATAGAACCTGCCGCCATACCACTGGTTATGGTGGAGGAAATCCCCGCCATCAGCAATGCCAGGGCAAAGATGATTCCGGCATGGCTGCCCAGCAACGGGTCAAGCAACGACTTCGCCTGCTGCAACTCTTCCACCGGAGTCCGGGTACGGAAGAAAGTAGCGGCTGCCAGTAAGATCATGGCACTATTGATGGCCCATCCTACAATCATGGAGAACAAAGTATCATAGAATTCATATTTCAATACTTTACGAATGGAGCTCTCGTCCTGCTTGTTGTACTCGTGGCTCTGTATCACCTCTGAATGCAAGAAAAGGTTATGCGGCATAACCACTGCCCCAAGTACGCTCATGATAATCAGCATACTGCCCTGGGGTATCTCAGGAACCACCCAGGAACGGATCGCCACAGGCCAGTCAATATCTACCAAAAACAACTCATACAGAAACGAAAGGCCGATTACGGATACAAAAGCAATGATGGCTCTTTCTATCTTTTTATATGAATTGGAAAAAAGCATAATGACGACAAACATCGTAGTAAGGACAGATCCCCAGGCAATGGGAATTTCCAAAAGCATCTGCAAGGCAATGGCTCCTCCCAGTATCTCCGCCAGCGAAGTGGATATGGAGGCCAGCACCGCGCTGCCCAAAATGGGACGGGATATCCACTTGGGACAATACTGCGTGGCTGCTTCACTCAGGCACAATCCCGTCACAATGCCCAGGTGGGCCACATTGTGCTGCAACACAATCAACATAATGGTAGACAAGGTCACCACCCACAACAACGCGTAACCAAATTCGGAACCGGCCGCAAAATTCGAGGCCCAGTTTCCCGGATCAATAAAACCTACAGTAACCAGTAATCCGGGACCAATATATTTAAAGAAATCAAGACCACCCAGATAACGCTTGTGGTCTGTACGTTTTAATTCATCTATAATGCGAGACATGTTTTACTTTTTTTGTTTGCACAAACTTACTAATAAAAAACAAAAATCCATTTGCTTTGTTCAAACTTATAGTTTACTTTCGCTTCAAAATACCGATTTATAATGAAAAGAGAAACAGTTATAATAGCGGCCCTAGGCATCCTTACTTTGGCAGGATGTAATAATAACCACCGTTCACAAGTCCGTAAATTCAAACAGACAGCCGAAAAGACCAACCGGTCCTGCCCCACACGCATGAACGAAACGATTACACTGGACAGCACCTGTTATAATGAGAAAGATAATAGTGTGAGCTATTTCTACAGTGTTACAGGAGAACTGGACAACGCCACTTATATGAACACCCATTATGCCGCCTTTAAACAAGCCCTGCAGGATGCAGTAGACAACTCGGTGGAAATGGAGGAATACCGGAAATTCGGTACTTCCATCCGCTATATCTATTATTCGGGATCAAGTAAAAGGCAACTGGCTGCATTCTCCTTCAATTCCCCCAAATAGATTCCGTTTCAGCCCATCCGGATGCATGATACCACGCTATGGAAGACTTGAAATAATTGTTCCAAAGCAAATATTTGGGAGTGGTGAATGAATTGGGGATATACATACCCATTCCACTGTAGTTATCCCCATCTATTCTGTACAAGGATGAGGTGGGATCATGAGTATAACCTGTATAAACGACCGTCTTCTTTAATTGTTGCGTAAAATCGTCCGGAGCCATTCCTCCACACAATTTTTCAATAAACTGTAACATATCATAGGCATATCCTTTGAAGTTGCTGCTGCCTTTGCCATATTGCTGCAAATCAGCTGTATCCACGTTCTTCAGGCTATCCTGATTGGACAAAATCACACTTCTGACCGCTTCCGCCAGGCCTTCCATCTGATTGCAATCCACTGCCGAAATGGTTCCCCAACCATTATAGTTATAATAATCTATATAATCTTTACAGATTGGCCCCAAATAATCCTTGATCGCATTTTCATACAAATAAGGCATCACACTTGCATAAGGAAATCCGGCTGCCGGTATATCAAGTACAGAAGCGATACAGTATCTGGCAGCATCCTTCAGCTCATAATACACCTCGGCACACCCCATCATACACGCATCAAACAAGACAAAATCAAACTTTTGAGGATTTACCGTACGCAACACTTCCGCCAATTCCGGTATCAACGCTGTGTCACTGGAATACCGCCCGCCATCTTGTCCTATAGAACGGGTGCCGGTAATAGTGGGCAACCATCCCGAACCGTGAGATCCAAAGATTATTCCATAACTTTCCGACGGGTAAGCACTCATCATATCACCTATCACTGTCTGCATGACGGTTTTCTCCGTCGATGTCTGAGGGGGATATTTTTTTCTGATGTTACCAATACCAATCAAATCATAGATAGATGTATTCTTATCAGCCATCATTGCATCTATCGTTCCTTTAGACAGGCTGTTGATACCCCCCTGACCATTGGTTACATATTCTACGATACAAGGCTCCGGCCAACTGATATCCGAAGCCTCACCATCCCAATATACCAATAAAGCAGCCGAATCCTTCATAGCCTGAAGTCCTTGCATCATCGTCTGAATATTATTACGCAAACTGGAATTCAAACTGTTATCCGCCCAAAAGAATGCCAGAACCGTTCTTCCGGCATGTTGCTGAGGAATCACGATTGTTTCCTTCTCACAAGAGAAGAAAAAGCAGGCTGCCAAGAATAGAAATAGAATCTTTTTCATAAGAAAAGGATTACTCTTCCGGTTTCTTGAACTTGAACGCATTGGGGTTCACTTCGCGAATCAGCAAGGTCTTTCCTTTTTGATACTTGGTCTTCATCTTGTTGATGGTCTTCTGCAGTTTCTTTCTGCTGTTCGAGAAATAAACAAAGCAAGTACGGTTCGTCAGCCCTTCCTCGTTTTCCAGATAATTTTTCAGCTGATAACTGTATTGTGAGCGTTCCGGCAACATCTTATTCTTATCCAGACTCACACTGTCCAGCAACTGGATTTCCGTGAAATAAACCAATGAATCTGTAAACGATGCGGATACGCCTACTATATAAACAGATTTACTTCCTTTCAATGAGAATGCCGAGCATACCGTCAGTACCAATAATAAAGAGCACAGAATCTTTATGGATTTCATAATTCTAATTTTATAATTTTATTAGAGGACAAAAGTAGTTATTTACGGACAAATACGAAAAAGTAATAGATTAATTAACTATAATAATTTGCTGATGTGCCCATTACCATGCGGCACATAGTGCAGCCGATAGGCATTATTGGTATATTATGAACAAAAGCACAAGACGGAAGCAACCTTCCATCTTGTGCTTTGTTTTCTTTTCGGAAACCGAATCTTTCTTACCCTAAATAAGACTTAAGCAGCTTGCTACGCGAATTTTGTCTCAATCTTCTAATGGCTTTCTCTTTAATCTGGCGTACGCGCTCACGAGTGAGGCCGAATTTATCGCCGATTTCTTCCAACGTCATTTCCTGCGTATTAATACCGAAAAACATCTGGATAATATCCTTCTCCCTTTCGGTCAGCGTAGAGAGTGCTCTATCAATTTCCCTCGCAAGTGACTCATTAACCAAGGAACGGTCTGCCATAGGCGAGTCGTCGTTCACAAGCACATCCAGCAAGCTGTTGTCTTCTCCTTCCACAAAAGGAGCGTCTACAGAAATGTGGCGTCCTGAAACCTTCAACGTGTCCGAGATTTTGTCTACAGGTATTTCCAGTTCATCGGCCAGTTCTTCCGGAGAAGGACGACGTTCGTTTTCCTGTTCGAATTTAGAGAAGGCTTTGCTGATCTTGTTCAACGAGCCTACCTGATTCAACGGCAAACGGACAATACGTGACTGTTCTGCCAATGCCTGGAGAATAGACTGACGAATCCACCATACGGCGTAACTGATAAACTTGAAGCCTCGGGTTTCATCGAACTTTTCGGCTGCTTTAATCAATCCCAGGTTGCCTTCATTAATCAAGTCAGGAAGACTTAACCCCTGATTTTGATACTGCTTGGCTACAGACACGACGAAACGCAAGTTGGCACGTGTCAGTTTTTCCAATGCTACCCGGTCGCCTTTACGGATACGCTGAGCGAGCTCTACCTCTTCCTCTACAGTAATCAGGTCTTCACGGCCTATTTCCTGTAAATACTTATCCAGAGATGCGCTCTCTCGGTTAGTGATACTTTTGGTAATCTTTAATTGTCTCATTCTCTATAAAACAAATTTGGGATGCAAATTTACAACATTAAATGGAATACATCCATTTTTGTTTGAAAAATATTAGCTAATAAATCAAAAAAGACTATCTTTGTCCTTCTTTTCCTAAATATTTTGCGAAAATAAGGTTATCAGTCCTGTTTGACTATAAAATCAGGATGCACGGAAGTAACCCTTACCGTGCATCCTCTAAACTTTACCTATTGAAACTTTCTACCTTAAAAATCTTCTTATTCCTGTGTCAAATCCACTGCATAGTTCGCACGTTTACCTGATGGGAACATACCACTCAGGAACAATACCTGATCCGGTGACTGGGTAGCAGCTTTCAGCACATCTTCCAAATCATTTACTGATTTGACAGGTTGTCCGTTTGCCTTCAGGATGATGAAGCCTTTACGGATACCGGCAGCCTTCATCTTACCGTCTGTCACACCTGTGACTTCCACACCATATCCCAAATTCAATTGTCTCTTCAATTCCTGAGGAACTTCACGGAATGCTGCGCCCAAGATATCCATGCCCGCACTCTTCACCACTTTCGTTGTTCCCTGTGCATTCTTCAAGGTCATCTCGATATCCTTTTCTTTCTTGTCACGCAACACCTTGACGGTTACTTTGTCACCCGGACGGTGTTTAGCCAACCCCTCCTGCAACTCTGCAAAGTTCTTCACACGTTTTCCGTCAATACCGATAATGACATCATCTACTTCCAAGTTGCCGGCCGCAGAACCTCCCTCAATTATCTCAGCAATCAACACACCGTCGGTGGCGCCCAGTTCCTTCACCTTCTTCTTGATTTCTTCCGGCATCATCTGCTGGTCATCATTAATCGGAGTACCCTTGATGCCCAATACCGCACGCTGAACGGTTCCATATTCTTTCAAGTCGGCTATAACTTTCGTCATAATACTGGTTGGAATAGCAAACCCATAACCCGAATAAGCTCCTGTAGGTGAATAAAGTACGGAATTGATACCTACCAGTTCACCCCTTGCATTCACCAATGCACCACCACTGTTGCCTTGGTTGATCGCAGCATCTGTCTGGATGAAAGATTCCACACCATTATTATATACCCCTAAAGAACGGGCTTTGGCACTCACAATACCGGCTGTTACCGTAGAAGTCATATTAAAGGGATTACCCACAGCCAATACCCACTCACCTACTTTCAAAGCCTCCGAATTGCCCACGGGAATCGTAGGAAGCTCATCCGCTTCAATTTTAACCAACGCTAAATCCGTGCTGGGGTCTGTGCCGATTACACGTCCCTTGTATTCACGTCCGTCATTCAGTTTGACACTGATCACATCAGCATTATCGATTACATGGTTATTCGTTACAATATATCCATCTTTCGAGATGATCACTCCGGAACCGAATCCCACTCTTTCAGGAGTCTGCACCTGACGCTGCTGACCGCCGCCTCTGCCATTTCCAAAAATATCACCAAAGAAATCATAGAACGGATCACGAACGGTAACCGTCTGAGTCTTTGATTCTTGAGTTGACTTTATATGAACTACTGCATGCACTGAATTTTCCGCTGCCTGAGTCAAATCCACCGGTTGCATTTGAGTGGCGTCCAACGCGGCGAGTCTTGTATTCGGATTTTGTTGGAACACATCATTAAAAGCCACGCTTTTGTTTGGCTCGGGTTTCAACATAGAATAAGCCGTTACTCCTGCTACACCTGCGCTGACTGCTACAATTGCTGCTGCGCCTAGTACCATTTTAGTTGCTTGTTTCATAACTTAATATCTATTAATTTGTTAATTTCAAGTTTGGTTTAACATTTATGACGCTAATGTAATGACAAATATTGTACGGTTGTACCGTTTGTCAGAGTTTTTTTTCCTCTTTTAACACAGACAGATAAGCACTTAACAGGGGTTAACCGCAGAATCTGCCAAATTTGCATTCATTATCAATAGCTGACAGACAGCAAGATGACACAGGATGCAACTTGCCTCATAGATAGTTATGTCTTGCAGGAAATACTTGCCTCTCGCCGGAATGCATCCATATACCCCCCTATAAAAGAGCATGTCCGTGACCGGTCTTTCCAACTTTACTTTTTCAACTGGTTCAATACCCTTCCCGCACTATCCGAAAGAACGACAACAGCTCCTGCCAGAATAGCAATATCCTTAATGACCAGACGACCGGCGCCCGTCAGCAGAGGGAATCCCTGTTCGCCACTTCCCAAATCGGGGACCCACACCTCGGGCGTTGTTACAAGGAAAGACAAAGTGCCCAATGTCATGACAATAGCCAGTCCGGCCCCCACCAAACCGGTTTTCGGAGAGAAGATGCCTAAAAACGTCAAGATACCGATCCCCATAATCAAAATACCCAATCCATGAGAGAACCCATAAGTATTGTTCTCTTCATGCCACAGGTGCTTCGTTTCATCGAGTTCGCCTTCTTTCAGCTTATATTCTTTATATTCAGGAGCATCCTTAGTATAAAAGAAACTCATAAAGGGACTGTTCGCCACAAAAGGCACAATTCCTTCGGCTTCATAGTTCCAGAATTTCAGACCACCAATCCATACAAAAATTACAAGGATTGCCACACGGATAAGATTGATACCCAGTTTTTGGGCAGATGCTGCTATTGTTAAAAACGCAACAAACAGAGATTTTAATTTTGCCATCATTGCTTTCATTATTAAAAGATTTAACTTCCTGGTGCAAAGGTCGGTGGTTTTCCCCCTCCGGTAAATGGCAATTTCCCCATATAGGTTGGCAATTATTCCCGCTTCTCTCTTTTCCGGTATTCCGAAAGGCTCTCCTTGTTCATTTTCTTAAAGAAACGGCTGAACGTAGCCAAATCCTCAAATCCCAGAATCTCACTGATTTCTTTCGCACTCTTACCCGTATAAAGCAACAAGCGCTTGGCTTCCGCATCCACGCGTTCATGAATGACACGCAAAGGAGAAGAAAGTCCGTAAAGGGAAAAGAGATTAGAAATAGTCTTGGGAGAACGGCACAACATATCAGCATAATCCTGTACTTGCTTCTTCTCCTTAAAATGACTGTCAACCAGTACATAAAACTGACGAATCACATCAAACATGTTCTCACGTCCCGGGTCCACATCAAACTTTTCACGGGCTATGCGGGTACAAGTGATAATGAAACGTTTCAGAATAATACGCAACATTTCTTCCTGCAAGTTGTCTTGTATTCCACACTCCCCCCTGAAAATATCGACAATACTGTCAAGACAGGCCGACTGGGAAGGCGAAAGCTTCAAACGCATGACACGGGAAGAACCGTTAAACAGGAATCCGTTACAAGACACCTCGCTGTCATGCCTGTAAATACAATAAAAGTTACTATTGAATAAAAAAGTGAGGTATTCACCGCCCACTCCCCTTATCTGCACATGATGCAAAGGAGTAAGCGAAATCATTTCCTCTTTTTCCAGATGCATCACCACATGATCCACTTCCACATCCAACGTTCCATGCCGCACCCATATAAATTTATAAAGACTCCTGTCACGCTGCAAAAAGGAGTTTTCATGGAAACAGGAAGTCATTGCTATATTTCCATTCAATTTAGTACGTAAGTGATATTCCATAACTACTTCTGATTAAGTGATGTTCCCCTACTTTTTCAAAAATAAGATGACGGGATAAATATAAGACTATTCCTTTATATAAAAAAGAAATAGAACAAAAGAATGACTTCCCCTCCCACTCCCTTTATCAGCATTCGCGCCCCACTGCCATATCGGCCGGCAGGAATTCCCATCCAATCATCTCCCATTTGCCTATACGAAAACTTTCCATCCCGTCCTGTCTCTTTTAATATTTGTTAAACATTTCCATTTCTTCGTCCACTCATTAATTTAATAGTACATTTGTTGCATCACAAGCATCGTAGCTATATAATAAAAGAAGAGTAGGACATCAATAATGAACAGAAATCTTAAAAGAACGTGTGTAGCCCATATACAACGGTTACTGATATGTACCTGTATATTCACCCTCTTTGCAACCATCGGCAAAGCCTCCCATGTACAGGAAAACACCGAGACGGGGAACTATATTCTGATTCTGAACAGCTACAACGAATCCTCTCCCTGGAGCAACAGCATCACCACCCCCATTGTTCATAAAATAGCTGGAATAGAGAACATGGACGCTTACATAGAGCATCTGAATCTTTTTATGGTAGGCGACTCCACTAAAATCGAGAGATTCCCAGAAATTCTTTCCTCGAAATATGGTTCCACCCCTCCCCGCCTGCTGGTATTCATCGGGAGCATGAGCCTGATTTTCAGAGAAGAGATTCAATCTTTATGGGGTAAAGTACCTGCCATTGTATGCGGAGCCGACC
>PPYE01627962.1_pt1 | contig 12278 bp, 10 predicted proteins | sample 1559881 | NCBI WGS metagenome assembly PPYE01 (sample SAMN08240022, study PRJNA423297) | Human gut metagenome, whole genome shotgun sequencing project.
TCATAGCTTCGCTCCACTCGCTTGCTATAAGCTCGGCGCGCTCTTTAGCAAATGATTTCGACAACGCTTCTCCGTCCGGCTTATAGGTGACGGCAAATCGTACATTGCCGACTCTGTCCCAGTTGGATTTGGTGGCTTCGAATATTTTAAGCAGTACCGAGCTTACAAACGGCAGGCCGTAAAGCACCGAGGTACCGTAGAGCGAGCCGGGCTCTGCGTCAAGTGCCGTAAACAGTATTCTCTCCTGATGCTTTACCGGAGTCGGCACCGCGTCTGCGCGGCATACGAGAATCCTTGAAAAGTCGTTAGGATCTCTTAAAAGACTGACATCGTCCGGTCTTGCATTGTAGAGATAGCGTATGTTTCCGTATTCGTCCGTAAGCATTTCGCCGACTGCCGTGCCGTAAATCAAGAGCTGCTCAAAATAAGTATCCAAAAACGAATAAATGCTTCTTTCGCCCGAGTCGCATGGTATGTCGGACAAAAATTCGGCAAGAGCTTTATCGCAGGCGTCGCTTCCGGTCTCCACCGAGAAGCCGCCCGTCAATCGGATTATCTTGTGAACAGCCGCATTTATTATGGGAACCGCCTCCATAAGGCTTTTATAAAGCGTGTTCTGGCACAGCACAAGCGGCGTGTAGCTGTTGACGGCGGGAAAAAGCCCCGAGGCTGTGCCTTGTGCGGCGGCGGTAACCGGAGCCTCAATGCGCTTGCCTCTTCTGAATAGCTTCAAGCATAATTACCTCCCTTCATCGTTCCACCGAAACGGCAAAAAAGCCGTCGGCGGAGTTTTCGAGTGACATAACGAAATATCTTATGTCGTCCATGGCGTGGTCGTTTTCTTTGCGCGGGGCGTCGTATTTTGCACTCTCGTCCCAGCGGTATAATGAAAACTCACGTATGGCGTCGCGGCACGGCTTGCAGATTTTTATCCTGCCGGATTTCAGCGCGTCCGACGTTTTGCGTATGCCCTTTACAACGTCGTTGTCGGCACGCACCACGCGTATTTTGCCGTGCCTTTTTATACATTCAATGAAGCTTGCGGCCGAGGGGTCAACTACCGCGTATTCCACTTTTCTGTCGCCGATAAGAGCTGTAAGCGAACAATAGTACTCCTCATCGGTCATCTGAAAGCCTTTTTGCTTTGAATCGTGGTAGAATTCATCCACTCTGAAAAAGGTGCCGTCTTTTTCGCCCCAAAGCCCCATGGATGTCGGATTTACCGTGCCGTAGTCGCAGGAAACAAAATATTTCGTGATTCCCACAGGCACGTCGTATATATATGAGCTGTCGAAAAAAGGGTAAACCGCGCCGTCACAGCTGACCCATTTACCTTCAATAAATCGCTCGTAAAATGAACCGCTGTAAAGATTTTTATAACGCTGTTTAATCTCCTCCGACAGCGAGGGATTGTCGTCCATTGTGAAATGCAGGTATAGACAATTTTTATCTACCGCCTTTTTTATCCATTCCGTGTAGAACCAGTGCGCCGGATTTTCGGGGTTGCAGTTGAACCAAAGACGCGAATTATCGACGGAGCAGCGAGCTATTGCCTGCTCGCAAAAGGAGCGCGGCATAAGAGCCGTCTCATCGAGCATGACGCCCGAAAGAGTCATACCCTGTATCAGCGCCGCTGAGCCTTCATCCTTACCTCCGAAAATGTAAAAACGGTTTTCTCGCCCGTCTTTTTTTATGATTATCATATTTTTTGAAACAAGCTCCTCGTATGTGAAGCCGAGAGAGCGCAGCATCGGGAGCATCGGCGTTATTATGTTACGTCGCAGAGAGGTGATGGTTTTTCCGCAAACGGCAAAGCTGCTGTCTGAAAACATATAAAATGCCCAAAATATAAATGAGAGAAACATACACACCGTCTTACCGCTTCTGACAGAGCCGTCGCAGATTATCGCATCTCGGTTTTTATACGGCGAAGAGTCCGTCCACCAATTCAGCAGTATAAGCTGCTTTTTCGAGAAGCTTTTAAAGGCGTCAACAGTCATCGTCGTTCCCTCCGGCGGAAGCCTTTGCCGAATTTTCGATAGCCTTATAAAGTGAAACGGAATATTTGTCGCTTTCTGATAATGACAGCTGCTCGATTTTTTCAAGTGCCTTCAAACGGTCAAAAAACTTGATTTCCATTCCTCCGCCGCGCGGCTTTTTGATTTCCGCCACATTGAAAAGGTCAAGCTTTTCGGCGTCAAGCCTGTCACCGTCACTTTCGAGTATGAGCTTTACAGCGTCCGAAATGTTACCGAACGCAATACGGCGGTAACCGCAAAGCGCCTCGGCTCTTGTAGCGGCAAGCTTGCCTTCAAGCTCGGCTATCTCATCTTTGATACGTTTCTCCGTTAGGAGTCGAATACCGCACATTTCCGGGAAGACGGTGTATCCGGCTCTCAGCGCCGCATCTTTCGGATTACCGCAGTAAACGTATTCGCGGCAAAAATCTTTTTCGCGTTTTTTAAGACTTTTTCTGTCCGTAATAATTCCTCCCTTGTGATTTTGTATAAGTTTTTTCATACATAACGGCAAAAAGGGAGCAATGCTCCGAAAACGCTGCGACACATTTCCGATATATGTCTATTAACGGCTCGGAAGCGTTGATGCAGGCGGACTTTAATGATTCGAGATTTTTTTGAAATGTTATTGACAATAAAAAAAATCGGTATTACAATAAGTAAACCGATTAACAATTAACCGACTAACTATAAATCGGTTATCTTATATTTAAAAAGGAGGAAAAGGCTTTGGCTTCGGAACTTAAAGAATTGGTCTTTAAGATGAACAGGCTTGACTGCTATAAACGCTATGCCATGCATAAAATGCTTCGCGACAGCGGCGTGTATTTCGGCCAGCCGCCGGTGCTCGATTATCTAAGTGAGCACGGCGAATGCTCGCAAAAAGAGCTTTCCGACGGCATAAATGTTTCGCCGGCATCGGTGGCGGTATCCGTAAAACGAATGCAAAAGAGCGGACTTATCACAAAAATTTCAGACGAAAACGACCTGCGCTGCAACCGGATAGCTCTTACCGAAAATGGCAAGCAACGTACGGAATATATACACAGTCAGTTTGACAAGCTTGACAAAAGGATGTTCAAAGGCTTCACAAAAGAGGAGCTTTCACTTCTCAACAGCTTTTTGAATCGTCTTATTGACAATATTTCGGAGGACGCTCCGAGCGAAAAAGCAATTTTTGAAATGATGATGAAATCACACGAAAAAGGAGGCGACGACAATGTGTAAGCTTATGAAATACGCAAAGCAGTACACTTGGCAGTCGATAATCTGCCCTATACTTATGGTTGGCGAGGTAGTGCTTGAGCTTATGCTGCCGTATTATATGTCGTATATAATCGACGTGGGCATACCGAACGGCGACAGGAAGTACATTATCGAAATCGGCGTCAAAATGGTTGCTATGGCATTGGGCTCGCTTTTCTGCGGTGCCACCGCGGCAAGGCTTGCGTCTGTTGCGAGTATGGGCTTCGGCACAAATCTCCGCACAGCTATGTATGAGAGCATCCAGAATTTCTCATTCTCGAATATCGACAAGTTCAGCACTGCTTCTCTTGTAACGCGAATGACAACGGACGTAACTCAGATACAGAATATGTATATGATGATGCTGCGAATTTTCTTCAGAGCACCGCTTATGTTTGCAATAGCACTCACCATGAGCTTCAAGATAAGCAGAACGGTATCAAATACCTTTCTTGTGGTTATACCGATAATCCTGATATTCCTCGCGCTGTTCGGACCTATTGCCGTAAAGCGCTTTAAGAAGGTATTCAATATGTTTGACGGGCTCAATGCGTCCGTTCAGGAAAACCTTATCGCAATGCGCGTTGTAAAGGCGTTTGTCCGCGAGGATTACGAAAAGAAAAAGTTCAAAAAGGCAAACGACGACCTTATGGATGCGTCGGTAAGCGCGGAAAAAATGATGGTTATGGCACAGCCGCTGATGATGTTTTTGATGTTCGGCACCATACTCACTATTACCTATATCAGCTCAAAGCTCATTTTGAGGGGCGAAATGGAAATAGGCAAATTCAGCACGCTTACGACCTATGTTATGATGATACTTATGTCTGTCATAATGATAGCCATGATATTGGTACAGTATGTTATGTCGAGAGCCGCCGCAGCACGTATAGCCGAGGTCATTGAGGAAAAGCCCGACATAAACGACGATGACGCTCAGCCGGACCTCAAGGTTAAGGATGGCTCCGTAGAGTTTAAAAATGTCAGCTTTAAGTACAGCTCGGACGGCAAAAAGAATGTTATAGACGGGGCGAGCTTTAAAATAAATTCCGGCGAAACCGTAGGCGTTATAGGCGGTACGGGAAGCGCAAAGACAACGCTCGTAAGCCTTATTCCGAGACTTTACGACGTGACCGGCGGCGAGGTTCTCGTCGGCGGCGAAAACGTAAAAAAATACAAGCTTTTTGAGCTTCGTGAAGCCGTAAGTATGGTGCTTCAGAAAAATGTACTTTTCTCGGGCACAATTATTGATAACCTCCGCTGGGGTAACGAAAACGCCACAGAGCAGGAGGTAATAGACGCCTGTAAGGCAGCTCAGGCTCACGACTTTGTAATGAGCTTCCCCGACGGCTACAACACCGACCTCGGCCAGGGCGGCGTTAATGTTTCGGGAGGTCAGAAGCAGCGTCTTTGTATTGCGCGTGCTCTCTTGAAGAAGCCTAAAATACTCATTTTGGATGACTCCACAAGCGCGGTAGATACGTTTACGGACTCCAAAATTCGCGAGGCGTTCAAAAATGACATACCGAATACCACAAAAATCATAATCGCTCAGAGAATAAGCTCCGTTGAGGACGCCGACAAAATCATAGTTCTCGACGACGGTAAAATAACCGATATGGGTTCGCACTCGGAGCTTATGGAGAGAAGCGAAATATACCGTGAGGTCTATACCTCGCAGCAAAAGGGTAACAAAGACGAAGGAGGCGAAAACTGATGCCGAAACCTAAAAACGGACCGGGCGGCCACGGCGGAGCCCCGAGAGGCGGCTTCCAAAAGCCGAAAAATATGGGCAAAACCGTTTCAAAGCTTTTTTCTTATCTCGGTAAGTCAAAGGGCCTGTTGGTGCTTGTCGTAATTTTCGTCCTTTTAAGTTCGGTCGGAATGATTGCGTCCTCGTACTTCATTAAAATTGTAATAGATAACTATCTTGTTCCCATGACAAACGGTACGATGACGCCGGATATAGGTGCTATTGCGTTATCTCTTTCCAAAATGGCTATGCTTTTCATATTCAGTGCGATATCAGCCTATGCGTATGCAAGAATTATGATAAAGGTGTCGCAGGGAACGGTAAATACGATAAGGCGCGACCTCTTTGACAAGATGCAGGATTTGCCTATAAGCTATTTTGACACGCATACTCACGGCGACCTTATGAGCCGCTATACAAACGACGTCGATACCGTCCGAAATTTCCTGAGCAACGGCTTTGTGCAGGTGATTTCCTCGGTTATCAGCGTTATCGCAACCTTTGCCATGATGCTGTATCTCAGCTGGCAGCTCACTCTTCTTGTAATTCTGATGCTTATAATTATGCTGATTGTAATTAAGGTTATAGGCGGCAAGAGCGCGCTGTACTTCAAGAAGCAGCAAAAGGATCTCGGAGCTGCAAACGGATATATCGAAGAGACCATAGAGGGACAAAAGGTCATAAAGGTATTCAATCACGAGGAAAATGTCAAGGAGGAGTTTGCCGCACTTAACGGTGCGCTTAAGCATTCCTCTACCAACGCCAATACCTTTGCAAGTGTTCTGATGCCGATAATGGGTAACCTCTCAAATATCAATTATGCCGTGATTGCCATGGCAGGCGGACTTCTCTGCATAGGCGGCTTTACCACAATCGGTACAATAAGCTCGTTTTTGCAGTATTCAAAATCGTTTTCTCAGCCCATAGCAAATCTCTCTCAGCAGTTCAACAATATTCTTGCGGCCTTAGCCGGTGCCGAGCGTATATTTGACGTTATCGACAGAGAGCCGGAAGAGGACAACGGCTATGTAAAGCTCGTAAACGCAAAATATGACGAGAACGGAAATTTGACCGAGTGCAAGGAGCATACGGGCCTTTGGGCTTGGAAGCATCCGCACAGCGGCGACAATACCGTAACCTATCAAAAGCTTGAGGGCGACGTTGTGTTTGAAAACGTGTATTTCAGCTATGACGGCAAAAAGACGGTTCTCGACGACATTTCGCTCTATGCAAAGCCGGGTCAGAAAATTGCGTTTGTCGGCTCAACGGGCGCAGGTAAAACCACGATAACCAATTTGCTCAACCGCTTTTATGAGATACAAAAGGGAAAAATCCGTTATGACGGAATAAATATACAAAAGATTTGCAAGGGTGACCTTCGCTCTTCGCTTTCGATGGTGCTTCAGGATACACACCTGTTTACGGGTACAATCGAAGACAATATACGATACGGCAAGCTTGACGCAACTCACGAAGAGGTTGTAAAAGCCGCTAAGCTCGCCAATGCCGATTCGTTTATAACAAGACTTCCCGACGGTTACGACACGGTTATAACAGGCGACGGCGCAAACCTGAGTCAGGGGCAAAGACAGCTCATAGCGATTGCGAGAGCGGCTGTGGCAGACCCGCCCGTGCTCGTGCTTGACGAGGCTACAAGCTCCATAGATACACGCACCGAGCATCTTATAGAAAAGGGCATGGATAAGCTTATGAACGGCAGAACCACCTTTGTGATAGCTCACCGTTTGTCCACGGTACGCAATGCGGACGCCATAATGGTGCTTGAGCACGGTAAAATAATAGAGCGCGGCAGTCATGATGACCTTATTAAGCAGCACGGGAAATATTATCAGCTGTATACCGGTCAATTTGAATTGTCATAATAAAAATCCGCGGTTTTTACGGGGAAGCATCGCTTTGAGCCTTGCTTCCCCTTAATTTTTATAGGCTTGAGACAAAAAGGGAAGTTTTACACGGCAAACTTTGTTAATTTTCAAACTTTGCTTGAACTAACCCTTGAAATATTGTATATTTAATTGTAGTGTCGTCGAATTAGGCAGTTGTGAGGTGAAACAAGCTTGGCAAGGTCGTTAAAAAAACTTATTGCCGCTGTGTTTTGCCTTGTTTTACTGTTTGAGCTGTCTTCGTGCGCGGTAAACACAAAATCAGCGGAGCAGACGGGCTTTTCTATGGGGTCCCTTGTGGGCATTAAGCTTTACGGGAAAAACTCCGAGGCGTTGGAAAACGCAAACCTTTTGGCTGAAGTGGTTAAAACAGACGAGCGCATTTCAAAAAATTATGAGGGCAGCGATATATGCAGAGTAAATTCATCGGGCGAGCACGGAGAAACGGTGAGCTCTAAGACGTATGATGAGCTTCGCACAGTTTGCGACGTGTATTCCGATTCCCACGGCAAGGCTGCCGCTTTATCGGGGGCGCTGACTGAGCTTTGGCAAAGGGATAGCACTTGACGAGGCGGTTAAGAGAATAGACGAAATAAATTCGCAGGGCGGCAAAATAACGGGTGCCGTAATTTCCGTCGGCGGCAGCGTAGCGACATACGGCTTACCTAAAAAAGGCAAAAGCTGGAATGTAGGAATACGCGACCCGTACAAAACGGAAAACGATTATTTTGCGGTGTTGTCGCTTACAGATGCTTTTATATCAACCTCGGGCGATTATGAAAAGAGATTTACCGCCGAGGACGGAAAAACATATTTTCACATTTTGGATTTGACCACCGGCTATCCGGTGCAAACGGAGCTTACAAGTGTTACGATAAAGGCTCCTACGGGGCTTTTGAGCGACGCTCTATCAACACTCTGTTTTATTCTCGGAAAGGAAGAGTCTCTGCCGATACTCGAAAAGTACAATGCGGACGCGGTGTTTGTCTATAAGGACAGAACCGTCTTTGCGACGGACGGCATAAAGCCGTATTTAAAAATAACAAACGGCGATTACTCTCTTGTCTGATATGGAAAGAAAGCTTTTGGGAAAGCACGGAGCGGCGCTTATAATAATTACGGTTATGGTAATTGCGGTGCTTACGGCGTATAAATACACAAGGGCGAAAACATCACTCACTGCCGTTGTCACGTCGGACGGCGTGACCGTTTTGACGCTGTCTCTTGATGAGATTGCGGAAAAGCGAGAGTTTACGCTCGACAACGGTATTGTAATAGCCGCCGAAAACGGCGAAATATGGGTAGAAAGCTCTCCGTGTAAAGACAAGATATGTATGAGAACGGGTAAGCTGTGCCGCGCGGGGGAAAGTGCCGTGTGCGTGCCGCTTAAAACAGTCGTAAGCATAAAGGGCACTACCGAAAATATAGACGTGATTACATATTGATATGAAGATAACTAAGACAAAATCATATAAGGCCGCATTTACGGGTATAGCTGCGGCTGTGGCAATAACACTCTCGTTTCTTGAGGGGCTGATACCGACAGCTGCGTTTATGCCGCCCGGAGCCAAGGCAGGTTTTTCCAATATAGCGGTTATGTTTGCCGCCTCGGAATTCGGGCTTATACCGGCACTGTCGGTGACGCTTTTAAAGTCGCTGTTTGTTTTCCTTACGCGCGGTGCCACGGCATTTTTTATGTCACTCGCAGGCGGAGTGCTCAGCACCCTTGTGATGTATTTGTTTTTTAGATTTTCAAAAAACGCAGGATATATAGAAATAGGTATTTTGTCGGCTTTGGCTCATAATGCAGGGCAGTTTTCGGTTGCCGCGATTATGGTTTCCGGAGAGTCGGTTATAGGCTATGCCCCGGTGCTTCTTTTGTCGGCTCTTGTTACGGGGGCCGTCACGGGAAGCATATTGAGGGCCGTTATGCCAAAGCTTCATAATATAGATAAAGCTGTAAAGGGAGGAAGATGAATGCGCTCTGAAATAATAAAACCTGTAAAAAAAGTCAGAGGCGGTGTAAGTGTCTCGCACGAAAAGCACACCAAGGATATGCAGGTTAAACGCATTCCGGCTCCGGAAACGGTCACGCTTCCGATGAGCCAGCACATCGGCGCGCCGTGTACGCCAACGGTAAAGGTCGGCGACAGAGTTCTTGTAGGTCAGGTAGTAGGCGATACCGATAAGTACGTAAGCGCACCCGTGCACGCGTCCGTGTCGGGTAAGGTTACGGCGGTAAAGGAAATCAGAACCGCTCAAGGTATTGTGTCTCAAGCCGTCATTATCGAAAACGACGGGCTTATGGAGGAGGCGGAGTTTACACCGCCAAAGGTCGAAACTCACGATGACCTGATAAAGGCCGTCAGAGCTTCCGGCGCGGTAGGACTCGGCGGAGCGGGCTTTCCGACTCATGTAAAGCTCAATTTCCCACAGGACGGCAGCGTTGACACACTTATAATAAACGCGGCGGAATGTGAGCCGTATATAACGGTTGACTACCGCGAATGTCTCGATAATTCGTGGGACGTAATGAGCGGAGTACATCTTTTAAAGGATATGCTCAATTTCAAGAAGGTCATAATAGCGGTTGAGGACAACAAGCCGGATGCCATCAAAATTCTTGAGAGAATAGCCGAAAAGGACGACCCCGACGACGTAATCAAGGTTATGCCTCTTCGCTCAAAATACCCGCAGGGTGCAGAGAAAATGATGATACTCTCCGCAACTGGCAGACGCGTTCCCCCCGGAAAGCTTCCCTCGGACGTGGGCTGTGTTGTTATGAACGTGACCTCGGCGGCATTTATTTCACGCTATTTAAAATCGGGCAAGCCGCTTGTATCGCGTTCTCTTACGGTTGACGGTTCTGCCATAACCGCTCCGCAGAATGTGCGCGTTCCGATAGGCACCGAGATAGATTACATCATCAAGGCGTGCGGCGGTTTCCGCGAGCCCCCGGTTAAAATAATTACCGGCGGACCCATGATGGGTACCTCGATAGTCGATACGCACCACCCGATATTAAAATGCAATAACGCAATTCTTGCCTTCACCGATGACGATATGAGCCTTAAGACGGAAACGGCTTGTATACATTGCGGCAGATGCGCTAAGGCCTGCCCCATGTATCTTCAGCCGACGGTAATACATAAGTACGCGGTGCAAAAGGATGTAAAGAATCTTTTAAAGGCGGGCGCAATGGTTTGTATGGAGTGCGGTTCGTGCGCGTATACGTGCCCTGCCGGCAAACCGCTTGTTCAGTTTATGCGTGACGCAAAATCAATTGTAAGATCGGAGGCGCAGAAAAAATGAGTGAAGAAAATATAAAGCTTACCGTATCTCCTTCGCCTCACAAGCGTTCAGTCGATACAACAAGAAGCATAATGCTCGACGTAATTATCGCCCTTATGCCGGCACTTATAATGTCGGTGGTGCTGTTCGGATTCCGTTCGCTGCTCGTTACGGCGGTGAGCGTCCTCTCATGTGTTTTGTTTGAATACATAGCGCGCAAGGTTATGAAAAGAGATAATACCATAGGCGATTTAAGTGCTGTTGTAACCGGTATCCTTTTAGCTTTCAATTTGCCGTCCACAATGCCGATCTGGATGGTAATAATCGGCGACGCAGTTGCAATTATCGTCGCAAAGCAGTTCTTCGGCGGCATAGGTCAGAACTTTGTAAACCCTGCGCTTGCAGGCAGAATTGTGCTTATGACGTCGTTTGCAAATGCGATGTCCGACTATCCGGCTCCGTTTGCTTGGAGAAATGCCGCGGTTGACGCGGTCACGTCCGCAACACCTCTTTCACAGATGACAAGCGTGTATAAAGCAGGCGATATAGATGCCGCAATAAATGCCGCGGGGCTTCCCACGCTCACAAATATGTTCTTCGGCGTAAGGGAGGGCTGCCTCGGCGAAACGTGCGCCGTCGCGTTGCTGCTCGGATTTATCTATCTCTTAATACGTAAGGTAATATCTCCCGTAATTCCGCTCTGTTTTGTCGGCACAGTTGCCGTAATAATGCTGATAGCGGGCAAGGGCAGTCTTACCTTTACGGCATATCAGCTCTTGTCGGGCGGCCTTTTGCTCGGTGCTGTATTTATGGCTACCGATTACAGCACCTCGCCGATAAGCGCAAAGGGAAAAATAATATTTGCCGTGGGATGCGGAATTGTAACGTCTCTCATTAGAATATTCGGAAATTTGCCCGAGGGCGTTTCATTCTCAATAATTCTTATGAATATTCTCGTTCCGCATATTGAGCATCTCACAGCTCCAAAGCCCTTCGGAACTCTCAAGGAGAAAAAAGAGAAAAAGGAGGCGGCAGCGTGATGAAAAAGAAATTCACCGCAAAGGACATTTTGATTCCTACCGTTTCACTCTTTGTGATTTGCCTTGTGGTCACCGCTCTTCTGGCGGTCACAAATATGCTTACGGCACCGCAGATACAAAAGCTGTCAAAAGAGACAGAGGATAAAACAAAGGCAGAGGTCTTAGCCTCGGCAGACGAGTTTTCGGACACTCTTACGGTGAGTGCCGACGGCAAGGACTACACCTACTATGAGGGAACTGCTTCCGGCGACACAATAGGTTATGTGTTCAAAACCTCGGCAAAGGGCTACGGCGGCGACATTGACCTTATGGTAGGCATTGATACGAGCGGAAAGGTTACGGGCGTGTCAATACTCTCGATAAGCGAGACGGCAGGTCTCGGTATGAATGCCAAAAACGAGAGCTTTATAAATCAGTACATAGGAAAATCCGGTACGATAGGCGTTTCCAAAAACGGCGCGTCCGATACCGAAATTCAAGCTCTTACGGGAGCTACGATAACATCAAAGGCGGTCACGTCGGCGGTTAATACGGCGCTCAGTCTTTATTCACAGATAGGAGGCGAGAAGGTTGGCTGAAAAGAAAACGATATTTCAGGAGTTTTCCAAGGGACTTTTAAAGGAAAACCCGGTTTTAAGACTTGTTCTCGGAACGTGTCCCACACTCGCCACCACCACATCGCTTGAGAGTGCCATAGGTATGGGGCTTTCGGCTGCCATAGTTTTGGTCTGCTCAAACATAGTAATTTCGGCACTTCGCAAGGTAATTCCTTCAAAGGTAAGAATTCCCTGCTACATAGTTGTCATAGCCGGCTTTGTAACGATAGTGCAAATGCTTGTTAAGGCGTATTTGCCGGCGCTTAATGATATGCTCGGCGTGTATTTGCCCCTTATAGTCGTTAACTGTATAATTCTCGGCAGAGCCGAGGCGTTCGCAGGCAAAAACAGCGTTATACGTTCGGCTGCCGACGGTCTCGGTATGGGCATAGGCTTTACCTGCGCGCTCATAATAATGGGCGGTGTCAGAG
>PPYE01131101.1_pt1 | contig 12277 bp, 9 predicted proteins | sample 1559881 | NCBI WGS metagenome assembly PPYE01 (sample SAMN08240022, study PRJNA423297) | Human gut metagenome, whole genome shotgun sequencing project.
CAAGAGAGGGGAAATACCAATTGTTAAAAACACTCGGACGTGAAACCAAGGGCTTCCGCCTGGTCTCCGTGCTGACGCCGATCTTTATGATCGCGGAGGTCATCATGGAAATGATCATCCCGAAGATGATGGCCTCCATCATTGACAACGGCGTCACGCCGGGCAATATGCAGGTCATCTACACCGTCGGCGCACAGATGGTCGTCGCGGCGCTGTTCGGCCTGCTGTTCGGCATTCTGGGCGCGGTGGCCGGCTCCCACGCAGCCACGGGCTTTGCCCGCAACCTGCGCCGCGGCATGTTCCGCAACATCCAGACCTTCAGCTTTGCCAACATTGACAAGTACTCCACCGCGGGCCTGGTCACCCGCATGACCACCGACGTCACCAACATCCAGAACGCCTACCAGATGATGCTGCGCATGTCGGTGCGTGCGCCCGCCAGCATGATCGTGGCGCTGATCATGTCCTACACGATCAACCGTCGGCTGGCAAACATCTATTTGATCGCCGTCATCCTGCTGGGCTGCGCGCTCGCCTTTATTATGAGCCGCGCCACCAAGTACTTCGGCGAGGCATTCCGCAAGTACGACGACCTGAACGAGAGCGTGCAGGAGAATGTCTCCGCCATCCGCGTTGTCAAGGCCTATGTGCGCGAAAAGTTTGAGGGCGAGAAGTTCCGCAAGGCCAGCGAGAATGTCCGCCGCCTGTTTATGCGTGCCGAGCTGATCCTGGCCTGGAACGCCCCGCTCATGCAGCTGACCGTCTACAGCTGCATCCTGCTCATCTCCTGGATCGGTGCCCAGCTCATCGTCAGCTCCGGCGCAACGACCTTCACCACCGGCGACCTGATGAGCATGCTGAGCTACTGCATGAACATCCTTATGAGCCTGATGATGCTGTCCACGGTGTTCGTCATGATCACGATGTCTGCAGCCTCCGCCAAGCGCGTGGCCGAGGTGCTGGACGAGCAGTCCGACCTAACGAACGGTGAGGATCCCGTTATGGAGGTCAGGGACGGCTCCGTCAAGTTCGACCACGTCAGCTTTGCCTATAAAAAGGATGGCGAGAAGGCCCTCGAGGACATTGACCTCGACATCAAGTCCGGCGAGACCATCGGCATCATTGGCGGCACCGGTTCGGCTAAGTCCAGCCTTGTGCAGCTGCTGCCGCGTCTGTACGACGTGACCGAGGGCAGCGTGACCATCGGCGGCGTTGATGTGCGCAGATATGACCTCGACACCCTGCGCAACAACGTCGCCATGGTGCTGCAGAAGAACGAGCTGTTCAGCGGCACGATTGCCGAGAACCTGCGCTGGGGCAACCCCGACGCCACCGACGCCGAGATCGAGGATGCCTGCAAGCAGGCCTGCGCCGATGAGTTTATCGAGCGCTTCCCCGACAAGTACCAGACCCACATCGAGCAGGGCGGCAACAACGTCTCCGGCGGCCAGAAGCAGCGCCTCTGCATTGCCCGCGCACTGCTGAAAAAGCCCCGCATCCTGATCCTGGACGACTCCACCTCCGCCGTCGATACCGCGACGGACGCAAAGATCCGCCATTCGTTTGCGGAAAAAATCCCCGGCACGACGGTGTTCATCATCGCCCAGCGCATTTCCTCCGTGGAAAATGCGGACAAGGTCCTCGTGCTCGACAACGGCAGGGTCAGCGGCTTTGACACCCCGGCCAACCTGCTGAAAACAAATGCCATCTACCAGGATGTCTACAACAGCCAGACCAAAGGCTCCGGTGACTTTGATGAGAAGGGAGGGGAGGCATAATGGCACAGCAGCCTAAAGTCGTAAAGGTCGGCCCCGGCGGGCGCAGCAATGGCCCTCGCCCCAAGGTCGAAAACCCCGGCAAGGTGTTCAAGCGCATCCTCGCCTATGTCATGAGCCGCTATAAGGCACAGGTCATTGTGGTGCTCTGCTGCATTCTGCTGGCCGTGTTCGCCCAGCTGCAGGGCGTCATGTTCTCCCAGACGCTGATCGACAGCTACATTCTGCCGCTGCTCAAGGCGGGCAGCACGGACTTCAGCGGCCTGGCCGCGGCTATCCTGCGCGTGGCAGTCATCTACTGCGTCGGCATCGCCGCTGTCTTTGTGCAGAACCGCCTGATGGCAAGGATCACCCAGGGCACGCTGAAGGACCTGCGTGACGAGACGTTCACCCACATGCAGACGCTGCCCATCAAATACTTTGACACCCACGCCCACGGTGATATTATGTCGGTCTACACGAACGACATTGACACGCTGCGCCAGATGATCAGCCAGAGCCTGCCGCAGCTCGTCAACACGGTTGTGACCCTCGTCGGCGTGCTGGCCTCGATGCTCTATCTGAACGTCCCCCTGACGGTGCTGGCCCTCGCGATGGTCGGCATCATGCTGCTGGCGACGAAGTACCTGACCGGCAACTCCGGCAAATACTTCATCAAGCAGCAGCAGGAGCTGGGCAAGGTCAATGGCTACATTGAGGAAATGATGAACGGTCAGAAGGTCATCAAGGTCTTTTGCCATGAGGAAATTGCCATTGAGGAGTTCGACAGGCTCAACGATGAGCTGTTCCACAGCGCCGACAAGGCAAACTCCTATTCGCTGGTAGCAATGCCCGTCAACGGCCAGCTTGGCAACCTGTCCTACGTGTTCTGCGCCATCCTCGGCGGTGCGCTGGCTATCAACGGCTTCGGCGGCTTTACGCTGGGCGGCCTCGCCAGCTTCCTTGTGCTGACCCGCCAGTTCAACCAGCCCATCAGCCAGATCTCCATGCAGCTGAACTCCGTCGTTATGGCGCTGGCCGGCGGTGCGCGTATCTTTGCACTGCTGGATGAAAAGCCCGAGGTCAACGAGGGCGACATCACCCTGGTCCACGCCAAGTACGAAGCGGACGATACTGTCACCGAGGCGAACGAGTCCACCGGCATGTGGGCGTGGAAACGCATGGATGCCGACGGCAATCCCCGGTACACCAAGCTGGAGGGCGACATCGTCTTTAAGGATGTGGACTTCGGCTACGACGAGAAGAAGATCGTCCTGCATGACATCAACCTGTATGGCCGTCCGGGGCAGAAGATCGCCTTTGTCGGCTCCACCGGCGCGGGCAAGACGACGATCACGAACCTTATCAACCGCTTCTACGACATCCAGAAGGGCCGGATCCTGTACGACGGCCACGACATCAAGTCCATTGAGAAGGACGCGCTGCGCTCCTCTCTGGGCATCGTCCTGCAGGATACCCACCTGTTCACCGGCACGGTCATGGAGAACATCCGTTATGGCCGCCTGACCGCCACCGATGAGGAGTGCATGGCCGCCGCGAAGCTCGCGAATGCGGATACCTTCATCAAGCATCTGCCCGACGGCTACAACACGATGCTGACCGGCGACGGCACGAACCTGAGCCAGGGCCAGCGCCAGCTGCTGGCGATTGCCCGCGCGGCTGTCGCAGACCCGCCGGTGCTGATCCTGGACGAGGCAACGTCCTCCATCGACACCCGCACCGAGAAGCTTGTGCAGGACGGCATGGACGGCCTGATGTATGGCCGCACGACCTTCGTCATTGCCCACCGTCTGTCCACCGTGCGCAACTCGGACTGCATCATGGTGCTGGAGCAGGGCCGTATCATTGAGCGCGGCACCCACGACGAGCTGATCGCCCAGAAGGGCCGCTATTACCGCTTGTACACCGGCAACTTTGCCGAGAACTCTTAAGCGCAGAGATGTCGAAAAAAGCCGCAAAACGGCATAAAATCAATCAAAACTGCCGGGATAGCATCTGCCGTTCCGGCGGTTTTTGTGCAAAATGCCGCAACAGCGCCAAAAAGTTGACGGGAAGGTAAAAAGTGGTTATAATAGGATACGTAGACACGCAAAAAGCGGTGTTTGACCACGCGGCATGAGGGAAACTACAAACAAGATTTGCCGCATAATATACATGATATACCTATAGGAGGAACAAATATGGCACCGAAGAAGATTGCACAGACCGTACTTACCGAGGGTAAGTTCTATACCATCAGCGCCGCCAACGGCAAGGTTATTGAGGTCGCTGACTATAACATTGACAATGGCGCGAAGATCCAGCTGATGGACAACGCCAACTTTGAGTGGCAGCAGTGGAACTTCGTCGCAGCAGGCGACGGCGTTTACCGCATCCAGAACCGCTTCACCGGCAAGATGATGGATCTGGACATGGGCGGCGTCAGCGACGGCACCCGCGTCCACCAGTGGGAGGGTGCCCAGGCATCCAGCCAGCTGTGGGTCGTGGAGCCTACCAACGATGGCCGCGTCAAGATCAAGTCCAATCTGGCCGGCAAGCTGCTGGACCCCGGCATGGCTACCGAGAACGGCACCGTGCTGCAGATCTGGGCTGACGTCAACGGTGACAACCAGTTCTGGACCATCAACGAGGTCACCCGCAAGCCCAAGACCAGCGTGAAGGCCACCACCGTTAAGGCCAAGGCCGCTGCCGAGAAGGCCGCCACCGAGGTCGTCAAGGCTGCTGAGCCTGTCGTCGAGAAGGCCGTCAAGGCTGCCAAGCCTGCCGCTGAGAAGGCCGTCAAGGCTGCCAAGCCCGTCGTCGAGAAGGCCGTCAAGGCTGCCGAGCCCGTCGTTGAGAAAACCGTCGAGGCTGCGAAGCCCGTCGTCGAGAAGGCCGTCAAGGCTGCCGAGCCTGTCGTTGAGAAGGCTGTTGAGGCTGCCAAGCCTGCAGCCGAGAAGGCCGTCGAGGCCGTCAAGACCGCCGCTGCCAAGACCAACACCCGCAAGGGCGGCAAGGGCAAGCGCCGCAAGTAATTTGCTTTGAACTTTTTCCCTGCAATTTTTGTGCTGTAACGAGAAAACCCCGCCCCGTCAGGATGCAGTTCCTGACGGGGCGGGGTTATTTTTTGTTTGTGGCTGAAAAGCCTTCCCCTACGGGGGAAGGTGGCCCGAAGGGCCGGATGAGGGGCGGGTGTGCCAGTATTGCCCGTGAACGAGCTGCGGCGGAAACGCTGCCCTCATCAGTCACCTGCGGTGACAGCTTCCCCCACGGGGGAAGCCTTCAGACTTACCCCAGCGCCGCAATGCTCTCCTTGATCTTGGCGGCCTTGTCCTGGGCGGCAGCCAGCTTGGCGCGGGTCTCCTCGACGAGCTTCGCCGGGGCCTTCTCGACGAACTTCGGGTTGTTCAGCTGGTTCGTGAACATGCCCAGCTCCTTCTCGGCCTTGGTCAGCTCCTTGTTCAGGCGGGCCAGCTCCTTGTCGCGGTCGATCAGCTCCATCATCGGGATAAAGCCCTTCGCGTCGGGGGTCGCCACGTTGACCATGCCGTCGGTGCTGCCCTCGTACTTTGCCGTGACCGTCACGTCGGTGGCAAAGGCAAAGCGGGCCAGATACGCGCCGCCCTTCTCAAACGCGGCGGGGGAGGCAGTCTCAATGACCATGCTCGTCTTTTTGGCGGGGTGGACGTTCATCTCGGCACGCATGGCGCGGACAGCCTTGATGTAGTCCATCAGCTTTTCAAAGTCGGCGCAGTCCTCGGCCCAGACCTTCATGTTCTCGTCGCCGGGCCACTTCTCGTTCATGATGGTCTCGGCGCTGCCGGGCAGAGCCTGATAGATCTCCTCGGTGATGAACGGCATGAAGGGGTGCAGCAGCTTGAGCGCCTTGTCCAGCACGTAGACCAGCACCTTGCGGGCCGCGTCGGCGGCTGCCGCGTCCTCGCCGTTCAGGCGGGTCTTGCAGATCTCGATATACCAGTCGCAGTAGACCTCCCAGATGAAGTTCTCGACCTTCTCGGCGGCCAGACCCAGCTCGTACTTGTCGAGGTTGGCGGTAGCCTCGGCGGCGACCTTGGCAAGCTCGGACAAAATCCACTTGTCGCTCATGTCGAGCAGGCTTTCCTCGGGCAGACCCGGCTCAAAGTCCTCGGGCAGGTTCATCTGCACAAAGCGGGAGGCGTTCCATAGCTTGTTGGCAAAGTTGCGGCAGGCAAGGACTTTTTCATCGCTGTAGCGCATATCGTTGCCTGCGGTGGAGCCGATGATCAGCATCATGCGCAGCGCGTCCGCGCCGTACTGCTCAATGACCTCCAGCGGGTCAATGCCGTTGCCCAGGGATTTGGACATTTTGCGGCCCTGGCTGTCGCGGACAATGCCATGAATCAGTACCGTGTCAAACGGTGCCTTGCCGGTGTAGGCCAGACCCGAGAAGATCATGCGGGACACCCAGAAGCCGATGATGTCATAGCCGGTGACCAGCGTGTTCGTGGGGTAGAAGTAGTTGTAATCCTCGGCGTTCTCGTTGGGCCAGCCCAGCGTGGAGAACGGCCACAGGGCAGAGCTGAACCAGGTGTCCAGCGTGTCGGGGTCCTGGGTCATGTTGGAGCTGCCGCACTTGGGGCAGGTGCAGGGGGCTTGCTTGGCCACGACGGTCTCGCCGCAGTCGTCGCAGTACCAGGCGGGGATCTGATGGCCCCACCACAGTTGGCGGCTGATGCACCAGTCACGGCCGCCCTTCATCCAGTTGATATAGTTCTTGGTGAAGCGCTCGGGCACGAACTTGATCTCGCCCTTCTCGACGCTCTCGATGGCGGGCTTGGCCAGCGGCTCCATCTTGACGAACCACTGCTTGGAGACCATCGGCTCAATGACCGAGTGGCAGCGGTAGCAGGTGCCCACGTCGTGGGTCAGCGGCTCGGTCTCCTTCAGCGCACCGCAGGCCTCCAAATCGGCCAAAATGGCCTTGCGGGCCTCCAGCGCGGTCATGCCGGCATACTTGCCGCAGTCCAGCACGTCCGGCTCGTCGGCGGCAGCGCGGCCCGCCGCCTTCTCGGCATCGACGGCAGCCTTGTCGGCGGCGCCGGTCATGTGGCCGTCGTAGGTCAGCACACGGATCATCGGCAGGTCGTGGCGCTTGCCGACCTCAAAGTCGTTGGGGTCGTGGGCGGGGGTGATCTTCACAACGCCGGTGCCCTTCTCCATGTCGGCGTGCTCGTCGCAGACGATGGGAATTTCGCGGCCCAGCAGCGGCAGCACGACATGGCAGCCGTGCAGGTGCTTGTAGCGCGGGTCCTCGGCGTTGATGGCAACAGCGGTATCACCCAGCATCGTCTCGGGGCGGGTCGTGGCCAGCTCCAGCATTTCGCCGGTCTCCTTGACGGGGTAGAGCAGATGCCAGAAGCTGCCCTCCTTGGCCTCATACTCGACCTCGGCGTCGGAAATCGAGGTGTTGCAGTGGGGGCACCAGTTGACCATGCGGTTGCCGCGGTAGATCAGCCCCTCGTTGTACAGACGGACAAAGACTTCCTTGACGGCGTCGGAGCAGCCCTCGTCCATCGTGAAGCGCTCGCGCTGCCAGTCGCAGGAGCAGCCCAGCTTCTTCAGCTGGCTGACGATGCGGTTGCCATAGGTGTTCTTCCAGTCCCAGGCACGCTCCAGAAAGCCGTCGCGGCCCACCATCTCCTTGGTCAGGCCCTCCTCGCGCATCTTGGCGACGACCTTGGCCTCGGTGGCAATGGACGCATGGTCGGTGCCGGGCACCCACAGCGCGGCATAGCCCTGCATCCGCTTGTAGCGGGTCAGGATGTCCTGCCAGGTCTCATCCATGGCGTGGCCCATGTGCAGCTGGCCGGTGACGTTCGGCGGCGGCATGACGATGGTAAACGGCTTTTTGCTGCGGTCGATCTGGGTATGGAAATACCCCTTGTCGCACCAGTTCTGATAGATGCGATCCTCGGTGCCCTGCGGGGCATACTGTTTGGCGAGTTCCTTCGGCATAGTGTAAACCTCCTCGTGAATGTGCGGGGCGTGATTTTTACATTTGGACAAAATAAAAAAGGCCGCCCCATGAGTTTATCATGGGACGGCCTGAAAAGCTCAAGTCGCGGTACCACCCAAGTTGCCCGATCGGGCCGCTTTGCGGCAGGCCGACAAGCCCGCCTGCCCTGATAACGGCGGCAACCCCGTGCGCGGCTGGCAGGGGAGAAGCCCCTCTCACCGCGCCTGCTTGAAAGTGACAGCACCCACCGCACCGTACCGGGCTTGCATCCTCCCCGGCTTGCTGCAAAGGTACGACGCGGGCACACTCTTTCGCACTGCATTTATACCTTATAATGTACCGCAATGCGGCGGATTTGTCAAGGGCGGGTGCGCAAATCTGTTGGGCCCCTAGGCTCCTGCAGAGAGAGGTGAGCTGTCTGTCTTACTCCCACTTCTCCCACACATCGGGGCAGTAGCCTACGGTGGCCTGTCTGCCGTTGCGCACAATGGGCTGGCGGAAGAGCTGCTGGTTCTCGAACAGCTTGTCGGCCTGCTGGCTCTCGTCGAGCCATTTCAAAAGCGCCAGCGTGTCCTTGTCCTTTGCGTTCTCGTCGACGAGCTTTGCCCAGCCGCCCACGGCGCGGCAGACGTTGTCAAACTCGCCGCGGCTCATGCCTTTTTCCTTCATGTCGATCATCTGGAATTTGATACCGCGCTCCTTGAACCACCGCTGTGCCTTTTTGGTGTCAAAGCTCTTGTTCGTGCCGAAAATCTGGATGTTCATGGCCGTTCCCCCCGCAAAATACATTCTTTTCATTAGAATACCACAAAAACCGTACCTTGACAACTTACAAGGCCGGGCCTATAGTATGAGGGAAACTGCGGCAGGGCGCTTGCTCTTATGCGGGCTGCGTGCTATAATACAGGTTTATAGAGGAGTATCTATAAAGGAGTATTATGGAAAAAGAAAGAACCAGTCCGTGGCTGATCTTGTTCCGCGTAGTATTTACGGCGGCGCTGATCGCCTGCATTATGTTTATCTTTCGTAACTCACTGGAAAACGGTGCCCAGTCGTCCGCACGCAGCCAGGCCGTCATGCAGCTGGTCAACAGTGCACTGGCCAAGGTGCATCTCGGCCCGTTGTCGGAGCATCTGATCCGTAAGCTCGCGCACTTTTCGGAGTTTGCGCTGGAGGGCTTTCTGCTGATGCTCTGCATCCGCGTGTACACAAAGCATTTTGTGCGCCACATGAGCTGGCCGCTGCTGGGCGGCATGACAACGGCGCTGATGGATGAGACCATCCAGCTGCACAGCCCCAACCGCACCTCGTCGGTGGTGGATGTCTGGATCGATATGTCCGGCGTCGTGGCGGGACTGCTGTTTGCACTCATCATCCTGCTGATTGTGCGCGGTGTTACCGCATTCATCCGCGTCAAGCAGGAGAACCGCGCTCTGCGCGCCGAGAGCGAGGAGCTGCGCCGCCGCGAGCATGAGCGGCTGGCCCGCCGCGCCGCCCACCGTGCCCACGAGGCACAGCTGAACCGCCCCGAACCCGACGAGGATAACTATGAGGAGGACGAAGAATGACGACCCAACAGGCAATTGAAGCCCTGCACGCCCTGCCGCGCATGGGGCAGGGCGCACCCGGTCTGGCCCGGATGCAGAACCTGTGCGACCATCTGGGAAACCCCGAAAAGGAGCTGCAGTGCATCCACATTGCGGGCACGAACGGCAAGGGCAGCCTTGCGGCCATGACGTCCTCCATCCTGACGGCAGCGGGCTACAAGACCGGTCTGACCATCAGCCCGTATGTGGTGGACTTCCGTGAGCGGTTTCAGATCGACGGCGAGATGATCCCGCCCCGCACGCTGGCAAACCTGACGGAGAAGGTGCTCGACGCGATTGACGCCATCGAGGCCGAGGGCGGCGAGAAGCCGGTGGAGTTTGAGGCCGTCACTGCGCTGGCATTCCTCTGGTTTGCCCGCGAAAAGTGTGACCTGGTCGTGCTGGAGACCGGCCTTGGCGGGCGCTGCGACGCAACGAACGTCGTGCCCCACAAGCTCGTGGCAGCCATCACAAAGATCGGCTATGACCACATGGAAGTCCTGGGAGATACCCTTGATAAAATTGCCGCCGAGAAGGCCGGTATTATAAAAGAAGGAACCGTCGTCGTCAACTATCCCGACCAGCCTGCGGAGGCTATGGGGCCGATCCTGACCGCCGCTGCCGAGGCGCACACGAGCATCATCACGCCCGATAAGGACGATTTGACGCTGCTGCGCGGCAAGCGGCTGGAAAACCGCATCGACTACGGCGGCTATCGCGCCGCACTGGGCCTGCCCGGCACGCACCAGGCTAACCACGCCGCCATGGCTGTCGAGATCGCGCTGGCTCTCTGGCGCGAGTTCGGCTATGATATTTCGGACGACGCCATTCTGCAGGGCCTTGCCGATGCCCGGATGCCTGCCCGCATCGAGGTGCTGCGCCGCCATCCACTGCTGCTGCTCGACGGCTGCCACAACCCGGACGGCGCTAAAATGCTGGCCGCGACCCTGACCCGCGCCGACTTTGAGGAAAACCTCGTCGGTGTGCTGGGCGTGCTGGCCGACAAGGACTATAAGGATATGCTGTCCGATCTGGCCCCCTGCTTTGCCAAGGTCTACACCGTCACGCCCAACTGCCCCCGCGCATTGAGCGCCGAGGAATTGCAGAAGGAGGCACGCTTCCACACCGACGCCGAGGCCGCCGACAGTGTCGCCGATGCCATCCGCAAGGCCGTGGACTACGCCGATGAGAACAACCTCGCGGGCGTTGTTGTCTGCGGTTCGCTCTACCTTGCCGCCGAGGCCCGCCCGCTGCTTCTCAAAGAAGCAGAAAAATAACCGGCCATCGCCATTTCAACAAAATACGCACCCGTAAGCCTGTATCATAACGATACGGGCTTTTTATTTTGTCTCAACACCCCGGGGGCCGGGCATGTCAGGCCCGCAACCTTCCCAACACTACCCTGTATACCCTTATAAATGAAAAAAGAGGACAACTCTATGGCCAAAGTAACCTTCGTGCCCGGCAGCGGCACACTGGCCGCCTATTTGAGCGGCGAGATCGACCACCACGCCGCCCAGACACTGCGGCGGGAGATCGATGCCCAGGTCGATGACCGCCTGCCTGAGCTGCTGACGCTCGACTTCTCGGGCGTCACCTTCATGGATTCCTCGGGCGTCGGCCTGATTTTGGGCCGCGGACGCCACGTAAGCGCACTGGGCGGGCGGCTGACCGTCCAGAACCCGCCGCGCGCCGTGCGGCGGATGCTCGACCTGGCCCACATAACCTACGCCTGAACGGAGGTGAACACCGATGAAGATGCTCAATCAGGTAAAAATTACGTTTGCGGGCCGCTCCGTCAACGAGGGCTTCGCCCGCGCGGCGCTGGCCGCGTTTCTTGTGCAGCTTGATCCCACCGTGCCCCAGCTCGCCGATATGAAAACCGCTGTCTCCGAGGCCGTGACCAACTGTATCGTCCACGCCTACCCGGACAAGATCGGCCCCATCACAATGACGGCGGCCATCTATGAGGGCGGCATTGTGCGTATTACCATCACGGACCGCGGCGTCGGCATCCCGGATATTGCGAAGGCGATGGAGCCGATGTTCACCACCGGCGACGCCGAGGAGCGCGCGGGTCTGGGTTTTGCCGTCATGCAGAGCTTCATGGACAAGGTCAAGGTCTCCTCCACGCCGGGCCGCGGCACCCGCGTGACCCTGACCAAGCGGCTGGATGCCCGCGCGTGATCCCCTACATATATAAGAGGAGGGGACAATCATGCCCACGGATATGCACCAGCTGCCGCGCGAAGAATTTATTGAGAGAAACCTCGGCCTTGTCCACGCCTGCGCCGGGCGGTTCAAGGGGCGGGGCATCGAGTATGAGGAACTCTACGCCGCGGGCTGTCTGGGCCTTGTGAAGGCCTGCGACGGGTTTGATACCGGGCGCGGCGTCTGCTTTTCCACCTATGCCGTGCCGGTCATCCTGGGCGAGATCAAAAAGCTGTTCCGAGATGGCGGCACAGTCAAGGTCAGCCGTTCGTTAAAGGAGCTGAGCCTTAAAATCAATGCCGAGCGTGAGCGCTGCCTCAAGCGCACCGGCCAGGAGCCCGGCGTGACCGAGCTGGCCGAGACGCTTGGCACGACCCCGGAGCAGATTGCACTGGCTATCCGCGCGGCCCTGCCGACCCTGAGCCTGACGCCCGTGGACGACGAGGACGGCCTGCGGGAGTTTGACGTGCCGGTGGAGTCCCCGGAGGAAGCACTCTCGGACCGCATCGGTCTGGCCGAGGTGATGGACAGGTTGGACAGCGGTGACCGCCAGCTCATCCGTCTGCGCTTTTTCGCGGGCCGCACCCAGAGCGAAACCGCCCGCGTCCTCGGTACGACCCAGGTCCAGATCTCCCGCCGCGAGCGCCGCATCCTGAAATGGATGCGCGAACAGCTGTTAGAGGCCTAATGATACCCCTCCACCGGCACCCGCTCACCCTTCCACCACC
>PPYE01171215.1_pt1 | contig 12276 bp, 10 predicted proteins | sample 1559881 | NCBI WGS metagenome assembly PPYE01 (sample SAMN08240022, study PRJNA423297) | Human gut metagenome, whole genome shotgun sequencing project.
ACCCATGCCCGCCCCGCTGGGCCTGTATATCCACATTCCCTTCTGCAAGAGCAAGTGCGTCTACTGCGACTTCTACTCCCTGCCCCGGTCCGAGAGCCGGATGGACGACTACACGGATGCCCTGTGCGCCCATCTGGCGGAGACCGCCCCCTTCGCGGCGGGCCATCTGGTCGACACCGTGTACTTCGGCGGCGGCACCCCCAGCTATCTGGGGACCAAGCGGCTGGTGAAGATCCTGAAGACCATTCTGAAAAAATACAAGGTGGACAAGCAGGCGGAGATCACCCTGGAGGCCAATCCCGACTCCGCCGGGGACTGGAAAGAGCTGCGCACCCTGCGCCGGTGCGGGTTCAACCGCCTCTCCCTGGGAATGCAGTCCGCCGATGACGAAGAGCTCTCGGAGATCGGCCGGGTGCACACCATGGCTCAGACGGAAGCCGCCGTGGAGGCCGCCCGGAAGGCCAAGTTCCAGAATCTCTCCCTGGATTTGATTTACGGCCTGCCCCATCAGACGCTGGAGGGGTGGCAGAAAAACCTTTCCGCTGCCTTGGACCTGACGCCGGAGCATCTCTCCTGCTATGGGTTGAAGGTAGAGGAGGGTACGCCCCTTTTTGCCCGGCGGGGGACCGCGGGTCTGCCGGGGGACGACGCCCAGGCGGACATGTATCTCTACACGGTGGAGTTCCTGAAGGCCCAGGGGTATGAGCAGTATGAGATCTCCAACTTCGCAAAGCCGGGCTGCGCCTCCCGGCACAATCTGAAATACTGGACCCTGGGGGAGTACGCCGGCTTCGGCCCCGGCGCCCACTCGGACTTCGGCGGCGTGCGGTACGCCTACACAAAGGATCTGGAGGGCTATATCCGGGGCGTGCGGGACCACGCCCCCATGCTGTCGGAGAGCGACCGCATCCCACCCCTGGACCGGGACACCGAATGGGTAATGCTGGGCCTGCGGACCACGGCGGGTTTGGACCCCAAGGCATTTGAGCGCCGCTTCCGCCGCCGGTTCACCTGCTTTCTGCCCTTCCTGGACCAGTGCGCCAGGGCCGGCTATGCGGTGGAGGAGGACGGCCGCTGGCACCTGACGCCCCGGGGCTTTCTGGTGTCCAACCAGATCATCGGTGGGATGCTGGATGCCCTGGCCGCGGACAAACAGCGGCGGGCCGATGCCGCCGCCCGGGGAGATTTCCGGGTGAACCTGGATTGAATGAAAAAAGCCGCCCGCTGGAATGCTCCGGCGGGCGGTTCTTTCTCATGCCTTCCGGGCCCGGATGGCATTGACCGGGCAGCCGTTGGCCGCGTCGAAGGCCCCCGCCTCCTCCGCCGGGGTCCGGGGCTGGGCCTGCACCACGGACACCCGCCCCTGGATCTGAAACACGGCCGGCACCGCCGCCGCGCACATCCCGCAGCCGATACACCGGGAGGCGTCCACATTGACTGTCATGCGCTTCCTCCTTTTCCGCGGGCTGCGCCCGCTGTTCCCTTTTATTGTAATACACCGCGCCGGTTTCTCCAAGTCTTTTCTGCGGCGGGCGGAACTTTTTTCCCGCAGACGCCGTCTTGTATTTGGGAGACTCTGTGCAATCTGGTGGATTTTGTTGCCCCATTCCCATTTACTTTTCCGCCTGTTTATGCTATTCTGAAGAGGATTATGTAGACCATCTCAGCTGCAGCTTATGGAGGTATGACATGAAAAACACCCTGCGCAAAACCCTGTCCCTGTTTTTGGCGTTCACGCTTCTTTGCTCCCTGGGCCTCACCGCCGCCGCGTCCGAGGCCATGGGCGAGGACCTGACCTCCAAGGGCACTCTTTTGAACCAGAAGACCCAGCTCTCCACCAATGTGTTTTGGAGTACTGCGTACTCCGACCTGCGGACGGAGAACGTCGTCACATACGAGCCCAATGCAGATGTGACGCCCATCGTCACCTTCGGGGACTCCCTGACCACCCGCACCACGGTCACCTCTGCGGCCCGGGCACTGGAGAGCCAGGGCTACCGGGTGGTGGCGGGCATCAACGGCGACTTCTTCAACACCTCCAACGGCCTGCCCATCGGCATCCTGGTGTCGGAGGGAGAGGTCCTCAGCAGCGACGGCGGCTACTACGCCATGGGTTTCCGGGAGGATGGCTCTGCTGTCATCGGCAAGCCCGGACTCTCCATCTCCGCCAACCTGGGCTATCAGGGTTCGGACAGCAGCGGGTACTTCACGGACATCATCCGCACGGTGGCCGGCATCAACAAGGCCCGGGTCTCCACCGGCGGCATCTACCTCTATACATACGACTTCAACAACCGGCACACCACCGGCAATACCGAGGCCGGCGTGGACGTGCTGTGCACCATCGTGGACGGCTCCCTCTCCATCGGCGGCACCATGACGCTGGTGGTGGACCAGGTGATCGAGGCCACCTCCGCAACGGCCATCGGGCCGGACCAGATTGTCCTCTCCGCCAACGCCCTCTCCAACACCTACTACACCGACGCCCTGCGGAACATCCCTGTGGGCGCCACGGTGACCGTCACCGTCTCCGCCGCCAATGAGGCGTGGAACGATGTGCAGTACGCCGTGGGTGCCTTATACTCCCTGGTGCAGGACGGCGCCGTGGTCTCCGGTCTGCCCTCCGGGGTGAACCCCCGCACGGCGGTGGGTGTGACAGCTGACGGCACCGTGGTGTTCTATACCATCGACGGCCGCCGGTCCGGCCACTCCATCGGCGCCAGCCTGAGCCAGGTGGCCCAGCGGATGATCGAGCTGGGCTGCGTGGCCGCCATCGGCCTGGACGGCGGCGGCTCCACCACCATCACCGTGACGCAGCCCGACGACACCACCGCCGCTACCATCAACCGTCCCTCCGACGGCAGTGAGCGGGCGGTGGCCAACCACCTGTTCCTGGTGGCCACCAATGAGCCCACCGGCGAACTGGGCCACTTCTACGTCCAGGCGGACAACGCCTACGTTCTGGCGGGCAGCAAGGTAGAGATCTCCGCCGCCGCCGTAGACACCAACTACATCCCCATGGACGAGGACTATGACTACGACCTGGAGGCCTCCGACGGGGAGCTGGACGGCAATATCCTCACCACCCCGAAACGGGGCGGTGAGATCACCGTCACCGCCTCCAGCGGCCGCAGAGAAGGCTCTACCACCGTCTACGCCATCGAGGATCCCACGGACGTGGTGATCCGGGACAGCAGCGGCACCGCGCTCACCACGCTGAATGCCGCCACCGGCACCACCACCCAGCTGGCCGCCACCGCCGCCTACAACCACATCTCCCTGAAGGCGGATCCAGAAGCCTTCACCTGGGAGGTCACCGGCGACATCGGCACGGTGGATGAGCACGGCCTCTTTACTGCCGCCGCGCCCGGCACCGGCACCATCACGGTCTCCGCCGGCCGGGCCAGAGTCTCCATCCCCGTCACCGTCTCCAGCTCCGGCACGGTCTCCGCCGGCGGCGTCATGGAGGTGGAGTCCTTTGAGGGCAGCACCACCATCTTCCGGGGCAGCGGCAGCAACATGGACTTCAGTCTGAACCACAGCGCCGACACCGTGCGGATGGGCAGCGGCTCCGCCAAGGTGGATTACACTCTTACCGAAACCGGCGCATCCCAAGGCGCCTACACCGCCGAGTGGCGGGCCTCCAAGTCCACGGGCATCGACTGCAGCACCTATACTGCCCTGCACCTGTGGGTCTACGGCGACGGCTCCGGCAACATCCTGTCCCTGCTGTACAACGATGGCGCCGCAGGCTATCAGTCCCTCCAGGTAACCCCGCTGGACTTCACCGGCTGGAAACAGGTCACCGTCACCCTCCCCGGCGCACACTTCGAGATTCAGGGTCTGCAGGTCAGCGCCACCACCGCCGCAGACGGTACGGTTTCTGTCGGCGACAAGCTCTCCGGCACCATCTATATCGACCACATCACCGCCACCGCCTCCGGCACGCCGGACAACGCGGCGCCTGTGGTCTCCGCCTCCCTCGACAATTCCCTCTGGCAGGTGACCGCCTCGGTCGCCGACGCGGTGGATGGCATCCTGCCAGCGGGCAGCGTCACCGTCACCTACAACGGCGCCCCCTACGGCAGCTATGATCCCGCCACCGGTCTTGTGACCGTGGCCCTGCCCGGCCCCGGGGAGAGCCACGAGGCCATGCGGATCACCATCACCGCCCGGGACCTCTCCGGCAACATCGGCCGGGCCTCCGTGGATGTGGAGCCCTACGGCGTGGACCACAAGTTCACGGACATCAACGACTACTGGGCGGCCACCTATGTGGACTTCCTGTACAACGCCAATATCACCACCGGCTATGCCGACGGCACCTTCCGGCCCAACGACAACATCTCCCGCCAGCAGTTCGCGGTGATGCTGTATCGCTACCTGGGGCTGGACGGCACCCAGTATGAGAGCGTGACGCTGCCCTTCGCGGACAACGCCTCCATCGGGGATTACGCCCTGACGGCGGTGAAGGCCCTGTACACCGAGGGCATCATCAACGGCTCCACCGGCAGCGACGGACGGCTGTACTTCAATCCCGGCGGGTCCCTGACCCGGGCCCAGGCCGCCGCCATGATCGGCCGTACCCAGGAGAAGGGCTACGCCATTGTCGATCTGACCTTCTCCGACACCGCCTCCATCCCTGCCTACGCCACCTACTACATCCAGACCATGGCGGCCCAGGGCGTCATCAGCGGCTATGCGGACGGCACGTTCCAGCCCGGAGCCAACATCACCCGGGGTCAGATGGCCAAGATCCTCTACAACCTGATGTGAGTTTCGCCTTTCAGAGGCCGGCGCATCCGCGCCGGCCTCTCCTTATGGAGAGCGTCTTTTCGGAATCTGCCGGGTGCTGCAAAGCGCTATCGACTCCAATCCCCTGTGATTTCAGGAAAGGGTCTCCCCCGGGGCCCGTCCAGGCAAATGCCGCCGGGCACAGCCCTTCCCGGTCGGCCTCTATTCAGGCGGCCAGGGCTGTCCGGTGAAGCCGGAAGATGGAAACGGTGCCTGTTGACAGCTCCTGCCCCAGGGTGTAAAGTAATCATATTCCACATCCTGTCCGCGGACAGGATGTCTCTTTGCGAGGAGGCCCCCCATGAAGCTGAGACGTTCCGCCTGCATTGACACGCTGTACCTGGAGCTGCCCTTCCTGGACCGGTTCCAGGCGGCAAAGGAGGACGGCTTTGACGCCGTGGAGTTCTGGAGCTGGGCGGACCGGGACCTCTCTGCCGTCAAATCGGCATCAGATCGGGCCGGGATCCCTGTCTGCGGCTTCAACGGGGACGCGGACCTCTCTCTGATCGACCCTGCCCAGCGGGAGGCGTATCTGGCCTTTCTGCACCGCTCTCTGGAGGCGGCCCGGTTCCTGGGCGCCTCCGGCGTCACCGTCCACTCCAACGGTCTGGGGCTGGGGGGCGTGGTGCTGGCGCCCCGGGAGGACCTCTCCCACACGGTGAAGCTCTGCTCCCTATACGCGGGCCTTGCCGCCAGCGCCCGCCTGGCGGAGGAGGCAGGCGTCACCCTCTATCTGGAACCGCTGAACATCTCCACAGACCACCCCGGCAATTTTCTGCGGGACACGCAGACGGCGGCGGAGCTGGTACGCCTGATCGGCTCTCCCCGCCTGAAGGTCCTGTATGACATCTACCACATGCAGCTGAACGAGGGCCGCCTCTGCGACACCATCCGGCAGTACGCCGATACCTTCGGCCATGTCCACGCGGCAGACGCCCCCGGCCGCCGTGAGCCCGGTACCGGGGAGATCGCCTTCCCCCGGGTCTACAAGGCGCTGGAGGCCGCCGGCTACACAGGGCTTGTGGGCTATGAGCTGTTTCCCGCCCGCTCCACCCGGGAGGCTGTAAAGGCCATTCTGGACGCCGGCTGACACGTTGACCGGTACCCCCTGTATTCTGCGAAAAAGGACGGATCCAACAAGATGCACTCCATAAAAATCGCTCTCTCCCGCTATGGCTGGTTCACTGCCGGGGTCCTGCTGAACGCCTTCGGCGTGGCCCTGATTACCAAGGCCGCGCTGGGGACCTCCCCCATCTCCAGCCTGCCCTATGTGCTGAGCCTCCGCTTTCCCGTCACGCTGGGACAGTTCACTTTTTTGATGAATATGCTGTTCATTCTGGCGCAGGTCCTGCTGCTGCGGAAGGACTTCCGTCCCGTTCAGCTCCTACAGGTTGCTGTGAATGTGGTGTTCAGCCTGTTCATTGATGTGAGCATGGGACTCCTCTCCTGGATGGAGGTCGGTGTGCTGCCCATGCGGCTGCTGGCGCTGGCCGTGGGCTGCGCCGTGCTGGGCTTCGGCATCAGCGTCGAGGTGGCGCCCCGGGTGCTGATGGTCCCCGGCGAGGGGATCGTCCAGGCCATCGCAGTCGTCACCGGCCGACAGTTCGGCAATGTAAAGACGGCTTTCGACGCCACGCTGGTGTCCACAGCCCTGCTCCTCTCCCTGCTCTTCTTCCATCAGCTCCAGGGCCTGGGGATCGGCACCATTTTTTCCGCACTGGCGGTTGGCCGGTTCGTGGACCTCTATAACCGGAGACTGCCGCTGATCTCCCGCATCTCCGCCCTGGGTGCAAGAACCTGAAAAATCAGTGTTGCATCCCTTCCGTTGTTATGGTATATTAGCAGATAAGTAAGTTGGCCTGCCGGCCAGGAAGGATCTGTGAACCCGCGTGGACGAACCTCCGTTGCCCACCCATACATACCGAGGTGTCTTTCAGAAGGACAGTCTGCCCCAAGGGGTGAGACTGCCCTTTTCGCGTTTTGGGCCTCAGGGATCCGCTGATTTTTTTGAGGAGTGATGATTTTTCCCATGGACAGTTCCACTATATCAATGACCGTGGCCATCGTCCTGCTGGTGATGATGTCGGCCTATTTCTCCGCCACGGAGACCGCCTTCTCCTGCCTGAACAAGATCCGGATGAAGAGCCGGGCGGAGTCCGGCGACCACCGGGCTGCTCTTGCCATGGACCTGGTGGAGGACTATGACCGGCTGATCTCCACCATCCTCATCGGCAACAACATCGTGAACATCACCGCCTCCACTGTGGGCACAGTACTGTTCACCAAGCTGTATGCGGCTTACGGCCCCACCGTCTCTACGGTGGTGTTGACGCTGGTGGTGCTGATCTTCGGCGAGATTTCCCCCAAGAGCCTGGCCAAGGAGCACGCGGAGAGCTTCGCCATGTTCTCCGCGCCCATCCTGCGGGTGTTTCTGCTGGTCCTGCGGCCACTGAACTTCCTGTTCTCCCAGTGGAAGCGGCTGCTGAACATGATCTTCCACCCCTCTGAGGACCAGGGCATCACGGAAGAGGAACTAATCACCATGGTATCCGAGGCGGAGAACGAGGGAGGTCTGGACCAGCACGAGAGCCAGCTGATCCGCTCCGCCATCGAGTTCGGCGACCTGGAGGCCGGGGACATCCTGACGCCCCGAGTGGACATCGTGGCGGTGGAGGACTCTGCCTCCATGGAGGAGATCGCCGCCGTGTTCGCTGAGAGCGGCTACTCCCGCCTGCCGGTGTACCACAAGGACGTGGATGACATCGTGGGCGTGATCCATGAGAAGGACTTCAACGCCGCCCGCTACCGGGGCCAGGGCAACATCTCCGGCTGCATCACGCCGGTCCACTATACCACCGCCAATGCGGACCTGGGCCTGCTGCTGCGGACGCTGCAGAAAAAAAAGACCCACATGGCCATCGTGGTGGATGAGTACGGCGGCACCGAGGGCCTGCTGACCATGGAGGACATCCTGGAGGAGCTGGTGGGCGAGATCTGGGACGAGCACGATGAAGTGGTGGAGTCCTTCCGCAAGCAGAGCGACGGCAGCTTCCTGGTGGCCGCCGGCGCCGACCTCTCCGACTTGTACGATCTGTTCTCCATCAAGGGGGACTGCGACGCCAGCACCGTCTCCGGCTGGGTGATCGACCAGCTGGGCCGCCTGCCCCTGGTGGGGGACCACTTCCAGGCGGAGGGCCTGGACGTCACTGTGACCATGGTGGACCACCGCCGGGTGCTGGAGGTTCGGGTGGCCGTGGCGGCGGAGGCGCCGGAGACCGCGGAGGGCGCGGCACAGCACTGACCGGACGAACCCGACGCCCGTCCCGCCAGAGCCCCGGCGGGACGGGCGGCTCCCTCATTTGAAACCGGAGGTCTTATGTACGTCTATTCCCTGGGACAGTGGCTGCTGTTCTTCTTTCTCTACTGCTTTCTCGGCTGGGTGTGGGAATCCTGCTACGTCTCCGCCAAGCGGCGCCAGTGGGTGAACCGTGGCTTTCTTCACGGCCCCATGCTGCCCATCTATGGCACCGGCGCCGTCATCATCCTGCTGGCCACCATCCCCGTGCGGGACAGCCTGTGGCTGGTTTTCCTGCTGGGAATGCTGGCCGCCACGGCGCTGGAGTATGTCACCGGTGCCGCCATGGAGGCCCTCTTCAAAGTCCGTTACTGGGATTACTCCAAGCAGCCCTTCAACCTCAACGGCTATATCTGCCTCACCAGCTCCCTGGCCTGGGGCGCCTTCTCCATCCTGCTGGTGCGGTTTCTGCACCCGCCTGTGGAGGATCTGGTGCTGCGGCTGCCCGCCTTCCTGGTGGATCCTCTGGCGTTCCTGCTGACCATCGCCGTCACCGTAGACGCAGTCCGGTCCTTCCAGGCCGCCATGGACCTGCGGGAGGTCCTCACCCGCCTCACGGAGGAGAACGAGGACCTGCGCCGCCTTGCCAAGCGGGTGGAGGTGATCTCCGCCTTTGCGGAGGAGGACCTGCGCCGCTTCCGGGAGCGCACGGAGGTGGAGCGGCTGCTCCGGCAGGAGCGCTGGGAGGACACCCGCCGCCAGATTCAGGAGGCCTATGCCAAGGGCGCCCGACGCCGCCAGGCCCAGCTGGAGGAGTCCCTGCGCCGCCGGACCGATGCCAAGCTGACGGCCCTTGCCAACATCCAGGAGGCTCTGGAGGCCTACCGGGACCGGCTGGCAGCTGCCAGGGACCTGACAGAGGAGTCTCTGGAGGCCCGCCGGGCGGAAGTCCAGCAGCTTTTGGACCGACTCCGGGACCGGGAAGCTTCCATCCGCGCCCGCACCGCCAGGCGTTATCGCCAGTCCCTGCGCATCCTGCGGGGCAACCCCTCCGCCAGCGCCAAAGCCTTTGCCGAGGCCCTGGAGTCCCTGCGGAAGCTGGGGGATCGCCGGGAGGGGGAGGACGGCGAATGAGGAAAGCCGGCGCAGCAGCCCCTGCTCTGCAGAGCGGCCGTTGGTTCCATACGGAGCGGACGTCCCTTCTTTTCGTGTCCCCTTATAGCAATTCTCCATCTCTGTCTGAACCGACGATCTTATACAAACAAAGCGGCACAGCCTTCGGCTGTGCCGCTTTGTCGATCAGGATGGCAGCGTGGACTTGTTCTCCGCAGCGGGCGGGTCCGCGGGGAAATCCAGAATCCGCCGGATGCACAGGGCATAAACCGCGATGCTCACCACCGGCCCCGCGATGTCGGAGATGGGTTCCGCGTAGAATGCGGCCCGGGCGCCGAAGGCCGCCGGCAGGGCAAACAGGGCGATAAAGTACACCGCCTTCCGGAAGGCGGACAGGGGCAGGGCCAGCTGTACCTTTCCCATGCCGGTGAATCCGTCCACAATGGCGTACTGCAGCCCCAGGGGGATCAGGGCCAGGGTGCAGATGTGGATGGCGGAGAGGGCCTCCGCTGCCAGCTCCGGCTCCGTGGTAAAGAGGCGCACGAAGAGAGCTCCCCCCAGACGGGCCAGCAGAAACAGGGCCGTCACATAGGCCACGCACAGTCCGGCGATGAATGCCTGTGCCTTCAGGATCCGGTCCCGCCGCCGGGCGCCGTAGTTGTACGCCAGGATGGTGCCTGTGCCGGCGGAAATGCCTCCCAGGGGCATGGTCACCACCAGCATGAAGCTCTGGGCGATGGTGGCGCAGGTCACCAGACGGTCTCCCAGCTCCGCCCCGCCATAGGACTGGAGGATGGCGTTCATGGAGATAATCATGATGTTGTCCACGCCGATGATGAGGAAGGGCGTCATGCCCACCGCCAGGATGCGGAGCATCAGCCGCCCGTCGTAACCGCCGAAGGTGATGGCGATGGGCACAGACTTGCCGAAGAGGAACCGCAGTACATAGAGGCAGCTGGCCAGCTGAGAGAGGACCGTGGCCACGGCAGCCCCAGCCACCCCCATGTCAAAGAGAAAGATGAACACCGGGTCCAGCACGATGTTCAGTGCCGCCCCCAGCATGACGGAGATCATGCCCTTCCGGGCGTAGCCCTGGCAGATGATGAACTGGTTCAGCCCCAGAGCCAGCAGGTTGAACACCGTCCCGCAGAGATAGACGGTGAAATAGGTATTGGCGTAGCCGTAGGTGGCATCGCTTGCGCCGAAGGCCATCAGCATGGGCTGGCGCAGGGGGAACACCACCGCCATCAGCGCCACGGAGCAGACACACAGCATCAGGAAGCTGTTGGAGAGGATCCGCCGGGCCTCCTCCGTTTTACCCGCCCCCATGCGGATGCTCATGAGCGGCGCGCCGCCCACGCCGATAAGAGAGGCGAAGGCGCCGATCAGCGTCACCACCGGCCCGCAGACCCCCACGCCCGCGAGAGCGGTCTCCCCCACCAAGGGGATGTTGCTGATGTAGATGCGGTCCACGATGCTGTACAGCACGCTGACGAACTGGGCCAGCATACTGGGTATGGCGATCCGCAGCACCAGGGGCCGGATGGCGTCCGTGCCCAGATTGTTCTCCAGCTTCATAGCAGGTCTCTCCCAAAACACACAAAAATCGGGCTGTCCGCACCGGACAGCCCTCTCATTATAAAGACACGGGATTCAGTTTGCAACCCCCGATTCGCCCCGGAGGATAGCGGAGAGCTGTTCGCACAGCACTGTGCTGTCCCTGAAATACCCCTGCACCACCCGGTCACCGCATCCCAGTCTGTTGCTTCCTGCAATCAAGCCAAGATGGTCCTTCTTCCCGTCTGAGACGCTGTCCAAAAATACGCTCTGCTCTCCGATAGGAACAAGGCGGTCTCCGGCTAGAGAGGAGAGGCACAGGTGGTAAGAATATCCCTCCAGCGCCTCCCGGACAGTCTCTGCCGCCGGTGTCCCCGGCTCCAGGACGGAGGAAACCGGTTCCTTGACGGTCCAGCTTCCATCTTCCTGCATCTCCAACTCTGTAACTGTTAAGGTAAAAGGCTGGTCAAAAGCGAACGCTCCCCCCCAAGGACCGGGGCCACAGCATCCAGGCTGCAAAGGCCAGGACGGCCGCCGCCAGTAGGACCAGTACCACTCGCTTCACGCTTCGGGCCATGAAATCCCTCCTCTGCAAATAGGGCCGCCGGGGCTCAGCCGCACTTGCGGACGCTGCCCAGCAGGGTCTCCAAAGCCATCAGCCCCACCAGCACAGCCAGCGCCGCCAGCAGGATCAACAGCCACTTCCACTTGCCGCGGATCATCTCTCCGCCCCCTCGGTCTTGTTTTTTCCAATATAACATAGGCCATGGAATTTGTCCATACCGCGTCTGAAGGCAGGCACTCAAATTCCCCGCAGGTCAAAGGCCGGGGTGTACTCCTCCCTGGCCGACGTCCGCTCCTGGGTGTAGCCGTCGGTGATCCCGCAGTTTTCCATGTACTCCACTGCCGCCCGGTACTCCGCCTTGGTCACGTGGCGGGCCAGTTTCCCTTCTGCCCCTGGCTGGGGCGTATACTGGCTCATGAGGGAAAACAGCACCTCCCCGGGGCGGAAGCTCTCCGCCACCCAGTCGATGACTCTTCGGGTGTTCTCCAGTTCCCCCGGCAACAGAAGATGTCGGATCAACACACCCTGCTTTAAAAGGCCGTTTTCCATCCGGTAAGGCCCGGTCTGGCGGAACATCTCCAGAATGGCCCGCTTGGCCCAGTCAAAGTAGTCCGCCGCGCCAGAGTATTTGCGGGCAGGTTCGGAGAGGCCATACTTCAAGTCCGGCAGATACACCTGTACCTTCCCCTCCAGACGGCGGAGAGTCTCCGGTTTCTCATAGCCGCCGCAGTTCCACACCACCGGCACGGGCCATTCCTCGTCCCCCAGGGCCTCCAGAACCGCGTCGGTGAAGTGGGTGGGGGTCACCAGGTCCAGGCAGGCGGCCTCCTGTCCGATCAGCTCGTGAAAGATCTCCCGGAGCCGCTCCGCCGTCAGGACCTTTCCCACCTCCCCCTGGGAGATGGGCTTGTTCTGGCAGAAGCAGCACCGGAGATTGCAGCCGGAGAAGAAT
>PPYE01386740.1_pt1 | contig 12276 bp, 9 predicted proteins | sample 1559881 | NCBI WGS metagenome assembly PPYE01 (sample SAMN08240022, study PRJNA423297) | Human gut metagenome, whole genome shotgun sequencing project.
CCTCCGATAAAAAACAGCAGCACTTGCAATACCTGCACGAAGCCTTTCAGCGGACGGTTCTTCTGCTTGTCCTTCATGTTATAAACATCGAGCATCACCAGCAACAAGCCGTTGATAGTAAGCAGCACCGCCACAATGATATAGACAGCACACACCTTTTGTGAGAACTCAAGCATATCCTTTCCACGCACAAAGGCCATGGGCAGCAGGTAGTAGATGAGGATTCCCGGCAGAATATGTATCAAATGGTGTATCACCCTGCGTTTCATCAGCAACGTATTCCACTGATGGGGAGAGCGCCGGGTATAATGCTTCATACCGCCAACGAAGATTGCCTGGCACAAATAGTCCAGCCCTATCGAAAGCCCCACCATCAGCAGTGCAATAATCGTCTCGTCAAACATATCGGCAAACTTCGGGTCTATCCCCCAACCTATCAAGACTTTATTCATCCATCCTCCTAAACTCATCATAAGCTCTCTTTTTTTTGAAGTGTCTTGTTTGTATAACAATCCAAAGATAAAGATGTTTTCAGAGAACGGCAAGCATATACCCTTTTTTCATCAACGACTCAATCCTCACGCTCGGGTCGTTTTTTAGCGACCGCCGCAGATAGGACATCTGTACATTCAAGGCAAGGGAGTTGGCATACGAGGCAGTGCCCCACACAGCATCCAGCAACGTATCGCGACTGACAGTCTTATTCACATTCAGCGCAAGCAAGCGAAGGATATCGGCTTGACGGGAAGTAATCAGCACCTTACTATTTCCCGTACGAATCTCGTTCGTACTGTAATTGAATACGGAATGGCCGAAAGCATACATCTCATCCTCCGCCACGCCGGACAACTGCGAAGTGAAACGCTCGCGGATACGCGCCTCAAGAAAGCGCTTCAGCAGCATTGAATATTTCAAATCATCATCGGCAAAAAGTATTTTCAAGGCTTTCATATCATTGGTTATTTTAGAGTAGGGATTATGCGGGTTAGCACGGACTTATTGAGGAATATTAATTTCAATCATTGTTCCCTTGCCTGCCTGACTATTTAAAGAAATGCTTCCATGATGCGCCTCTACCAGCAACTTTACATAGCTCAACCCCAGACCAATGCCGGGCAACGAACGGTCGGGAAGATTACTGCCCCGATAGAACTTATCGAATACACGGTTCTGTTCGGAAACCGGAATGCCGATGCCATCATCAGACACCCGTATCGTCAATTGGTGATCCTGCAAAAGGCAATCTACAACAATATGCACAGACTTGCCCGAATACTTTACGGCGTTCTCTATCAAATTACTGATAATATTAGAAACATGCACCGGGTCTGCCGTTACCAGAGTCTCCGAACTGAAATGGGTTTCAATAGCAACATCCTTACCCTCAGGAACATGGTAAAGCCGGACAAGCTTTTCCAAACTCGTCTTTATATCAAATGTACGGACGGAAAGCTGCGTGTGTTCATCATCGGCACGCGTCATATCACGTAGTTTTGAAAGATAGGCCGACAAGTTATCCAGCTCGGACATGGAATCGTGAATCACTTCATCCATCGCTTTCTCATCTGTTCGCATAGACTTGTCATTGAGAAAGGCGATACACATTTTCAGAGCCTGGACGGGACGTTTCAGTTCATGTATCATAGTGTTTACAAAGCTTTTTCGCAGTTCGTCTATCCGCCGTTGCTTCAAGATGGTTTTTATCTGAAACAGCAGACAAAGCCCCAGCAGAAATATCAGACATGTACTGCCCACTAACTGCCAACCCATACGCACAAGTACCACATGAGGTGAAACCTTCACGGAAACAAGCACAAACTGGCGTTTCAGGGGATTATAAGGATACATTACTTCTATATATGGATTGAACAATGTACCTTGCCGTTTCAGTTCCGCATTCCACTGGTAAATGGAATCTTCGGAAACCACCAGATGCGTAGTAAACGTTTGTTCGTCCAAACGTATGGCAAGCAAGGAATCAAATTGCTGCAACGCAAAAGGCACATCCAACTCCAAACGATAAAGATTAATAATAGAGTTCAAATTAGGAGCATCTTTATCGGACATATTGATTTTGAATGAATCCTTCGCAATGAGCCGCTCTTCCGGCAAAAGGCTGTCTAACGCCAATGCCCATTTCCTACGCTTTGCCTCTCTCTCTTTATCATCTGTACTGGCAGAGTCCTGCTGCTCTATTTTGAGAGTTTCTATATTCTTTTGGCCCAAGCTCTCCAAGTCCCGCCCTTTCAGAACACCCAAAATTAATTCGTCGATAGTGGTCCGCTTTTCCAAATCAATGGATTTGCTCAAGTGATAGAAGAACATATTGGTATTGCTAAGCACCTTTTTGGGTTGGGGAGTACGGATAGAGTCATACTGTTGGGTGGTCTGCAAGATGCAATCATAAATACCATTGATTTGTTCATCATTCATATACTGATACTGATTACGCAACCAGTAGACCTGTCCGCAGGTAATAAGCAGTATCGATGCGATGGAGAATATCCAAACGATCTTAATCCGTTGTTCCATAATTGTTCTTTTTTAGTCTCACTTAGAAAGACTTTCATTTAGTACCGACAAAGGTAGAAGTTAGCTTGCAAATATAGGTACGTGCGAGGCAGATATTATGCATTGAGTAATATTTCAGTAATAACTTTCAGCCTCTTCTGAAGCAAAATCCGCATAGTTTTGCAGTACAATAATCGCTGGAAGCAATATGTAAAACCTCTAAAAATGTAAAAACTATGAGTGCAAGAATTATTTTCCTCAATCTGTGTCTCGCTATATTGTTCGCATCACAAGCGAAGGCACAAATCATCGTTTCTGATGGAACGAAAATACAGAATGATACCATCGGTGAAGCACAAATCCTTGTGCAATATGAAACGCGCTGTATCAGTAATACGGAAAAGCCGGAAAATGTTACGGAAGAAACCATGATGCTGGAAGTCGATAAAAATCTCTCTAAGTTCTACAGTTACACCAAGTATGTTTGCGACTCTGTACTGGCAGTAGACTTCGCCAATAAAGCCTCGCAGGAAACGATTAATGAACATCTGAAACAATACGGAACAAGCAAACTGAGCGAACGAACCTTCAGAGGTTATCCTGCCGGAAAAGTAACGACCCTCGATGAAGTGGCAGGCATGACGCGCCTGCGTTGCGAAGAAACGGATGAACGTCCGCAGTGGAAGATACTGGCAGAAAACGATAGTGTCCTCTCCTACCTTTGCAGCAAAGCCGAATGTCAATTAAAAGGCCGTACATGGACGGCATGGTTTACTGCAGAAATACCCATAAGCGAAGGTCCATGGAAGCTTTGCGGACTGCCCGGACTGATACTGAAAGCCGAAGACAGTGAAGGGCATTATTCATTCACTGCCACAGGTGTAGAGCAATGCCACACATATCGGCCGATACTTTTCGACGGAAAGAAGCACGAACCGATGAACCGCAAAGCATACAACAAAGTGCACGAACGTTATTATGCCGATCCGGTAGGATTTATCACCGGAAGCATGCCGAACGTCACCGTTAAGGTTAGTGATGAACACGGCAATGCAACCAAGAACCCGAAAAACGTTCCTTATAATCCACTGGAACGATAATATTTCTCCACACCCGTAAGCATTCGTGAAATCTATCGCATACTGAATACATTTCAGTCGTATACTGAACCCTATTCAGTCGTATAGTGAATGCCATTCAGTCGTATACTTAAACATCCTCTTTTTACGCATTGATAATCAACAAATTACGAAATCACCATAATCGTATAAAAATTTCAACAAACTTCAATTGCCAAACAATCAATTATTGCAGTGTATGAATAAAAAAACTATCATTCTATTTTTCCTGTTTCTCTTTAGTTTCTTGTCGTCTACCTACGCCCAGACGTTGAGCGGCAAGATAACAGATGCAGAAACCAATCAACCGCTGGAAGCTGTAATGATTAGTGTATTACGCGGAAACACAACGATAGACTATGCATTGACCGATGCCAAAGGACAATTTTCTTTGCCGTGGAAGCATAGCGGAATGCTGCAACTCAATATTTCTTTGTTAGGCTATAAGAGAGAAATGCGGAATATCAATGCGGCAGGAATCCTGAATCTCAGCCTACAACCGGAAGCCATCGTATTAAAAGAAGTACAAATACGTCCCGGACGTATCAATACCCGAAAAGATACGGTGAGATATGACTTGGCACAGTTTGCTTCATCTAAAGATGTGCACATAAAGGATGTATTGAAGAAACTTCCGGGCGTGGATGTAGATGAAAACGGACAGGTTAAGTATAAAGGGAAAGCCATCGACCACTACTTTGTGGAAGGAATGGACGTGACAGGCGGACGTTATAACCAAATCAACAACAATCTGAGCGCCAAAGCCGTAAAGAGTGCGGAAATCATGGAGAACTATCAGTCAGTAAAGGCCTTGAAAGGAAAAATCAATTCCGACGAAGTGGCATTGAACCTGAAACTCGACCCGAAAGCACGCGAGCAATGGATAGCAAATGGTACTCTGGGAACCGGATGGAGTAACAACAACGACAAAATCCTGTGGGAAGGCAGACTGAATGCCCTTCAACTGGGTAAAGGAAAACAGAGTGTCTATAATTACAAGACGAATAACAATGGCAAGGACCTCAGCAACGAGCAAACCAAACTGACCGGAAATGGCCAGCAACAAGTTCCGCTTTCCGGTTTTCTCTCCCAGCCGGGCATCAGCGCACCATTAGACAAGAATCGCTTATTATTCAATGAAACCCACACCCTGAACGGCAACCGTATGTACAAATGGAATGATGACCGCAGCTTACGCCTGCAAGCCGGATATACTCATGAGCTAATCCGACAGCAACGGGGAAATACCCAAATCTATTATCAACCGACAGATACCATACAAATAGACGAAACCTACCATTATCGTCTGAGAAGTGACATCGCTAATCTGGAACTACGTTATGAAGATAACAGCAGCCGGAATTATATATCCAACCGCTTCACCGTAGACGGAGAAATAAATCGCGGACGTTCGGAGGAACTGGGACAAACTCTGCAAACGTCACAGCTAAGTGCCGGAAACTACTTCAATCTTATCCGAAACCGGGAAAGCGGAACCTGGGAATTTCGTTCGACGACACAGTATGCTTACCAGCCTGCATCCTTACTACTCGAAGAAGGAAAAAGTAAATTCAACCAGCACAACTTCTACACAGATAACAGTGCCGCATATCTACGAAAGTATGATGGATTTACCCAACAATATAAGGCAGGAATACAAGGAGAACGGGCTACCCTGAAATATACTCCGACAAGACAGCCCAATGATTTCAATGCTTCGCATCTGTCATTGCATATTACCCCCTACTTCCAGCTGGAACGTGGAAAATGGCTGGCTACACTTTCGCTTCCTCTGAAAGCAGATCGGTATTTCTCACAACAGCGTTCGTTCCTGTTCTTCAATCCGTCCATGTATTTGCGCTATAAACTGGATTATCATTGGACGTTCTCCCTTTATGGCAGTCTGAAACGCTCGGCAGAAGACTTCTCCGACTTGTATCCGGGACTCTACCAAACTGATTACCGCACCTGGCGAGACGGCAACGGACTTTTCCCTACCAGCCTCACGCAAACCTACAATCTCTACGGAGAGTACAAAAACACTGTACAGGAATTTTTCATCACTGCCGCACTAACCTACAGCCGCAGCAACCGGAATACTCTTTTCGAACAGAGTGTTTCCGAAAATGCCATTGTCTACACTCGTCGTGAACTACCGAACCATAACGATAGCTGGAATCTCAGCAGTACTTTCTCCAAAGGTATATACGACTGGCATTTGAAAACCTCACTCACCCTACTACTCAGTCGCAGCAATGGCGAACAGCTTACCCGCCTGGCTGACAGCGAGGGTAACCGGCAAAGTCTTCTGCAGACCTATCGTTATGATTATCTGAAAGCAGAGCCTAAAATAATCTGGTCTCCCGCAGATGTTTTTGAAGCGGAATATCATGCCACATTAGGCTATGGCGGCAGTAAGATAGGAAGTGATACCCGTCTCACCCCGTTACTGGACTTCGTACAACGGCTACATCTCACATTCAGTATCGGGCAGGTAGACCTACGGCTATCCGGCGAGCATTACCGGAATGACTTAGGAGGGGACGCACATCTCAACACCGTGTTCGCAGATGCATCCCTTATCTATAAAAGAAAAAAATGGAGATTGGAAGCAAGCCTCAACAACCTGTTCAACAAAAAAGAGTATGCTTACACAACGTATTCCACCACGCAAAGCTACACTTCACGACTAAATATACGTCCGAGGGAAGCAATGGTGACGATAAATCATCAGTTCTGAGCCTGCAATATCATCACCGTGGAATATATCAATATCCCAACTATCGTCAATCCGCCCACCAATATGGGAGCATAAATATGGGGGACTTTCTTCATGGTCTTATACCCGCTGACTTTCAGGAAAAGGCGATATACAATGTATGCGGCAATCAATCCAACCAATGTTCCCGCGATGAGATCGCCCGGATAATGCACTCCCAAGTAGACACGTGAATAGCAGGTCAGCAACGCCCATCCCATCATAAACACAGTGAGCCATCGTTTACGGAAAAGAAACCAGACAAAGAATGCCAGGCCAAAAGTATTGGCAGCATGACAGGAGGGGAATCCATAACGCCCTCCTCGATGTCCGTTTACGATATGCACCATGTCGGATATGGGATTTTCCAGATTGGCGGGACGAAGGCGTTCCACATACGGGCGTATCAATGTTGCCCCCGTCTGGTCGGCAATGGTAATTACGAGTGCCAGACCGACCATGCAGAACAAAGTCACTTTCCAATGGAAGTTGCGCAGCATCACATACCAAATGGCAGCATACATCGGCACCCAGACCCACTTACCGCTGTAGGCACTCATAAAGTAATCGAAAAAGGTGTTGTGCATCCCATTGATGAAAAGGAATATGTTTGTGTCTATATCTATCGCCCCTTGCAAGACATCCATAAGTGCTGTCATACTTTATACTCTTATACTTTAATTATCTTCCTTTATCTTTTTGCTATATCGTCATACAATTTCTGCAGATAGGCTTTGCCCAACGGCAAGTTCTTTCCCTTTGCCGTGCCCTCATCCACTACCACAGCACCTGCCTGGCAATTGAATATCACCTGGTTGTCCGCTGTCACCATACCGAAAGCATCGGGTACGGTAAAGAACGCGAAATGAGGGGAAGCGGGATTAAGCATATCTTCCCAAGTGGTCTGGAACAAACACAATCACCGTATTCTTCCACTGGGGGAGCTCACGGAACTGTCTTACAAAATCGCCTGCACAACTATCCGTATAGGCAAAGGCGTTCAGCCGGTCATTCTCCAGACGACGGAAAGGTACTTCAAAAGGCTCGTGGCTGCTGGAGGTCTGCAAGACACGGAAATAAGGAGTTTTCTCTTCTGCAGTTCCTTCGGCAGCTTCGGTTTTCAAGTCTTCCAGCAGACGGTTGAATACGAGATGGTCGTGCGCCCCCCACTTACTTAAACGTTCCGTTACGGGAAAGTCCTGGTCGGAAACAATATCTTCAAAGCCCGATGACATCAGGTAGGAACGCATATTGGTAAAGTCGGCATCACCGCCATAATAATACTTGGTACCATAACCCGCCTTCCGCAAGCTGCCTGCAATGGCAGGAATGGACTGCGTTTTACGGGGATACTTCATAATACTCGTAGTGGGCTGGGCAGGATAGCCACTCAAGATAGCCACCAGTCCACGGTCCGTACGAAAACTGTTGGCGTAGAAGTTCGTAAAGAGCACCCCTTCCTTACTCAAGCTATCCAGATGGATGGCAATATTCGGCTCACCTCCCAAAGCTGTCATCAACCTAGAGGAAAAACTCTCAAGAATCACAAAGAGTACATCGGGACGCTGAGTATTGAATAAAGTATGCAGCGAATCGGCAGATTGCCGCACAGAATCCGTCTCTTCCGTTTGACCACCGGCAACTGCGGGTTCAAGCATGTCTTTAAAAAGCCGGTCGGCCTCCGCAGCTTCCATAAAACGGTATTGCTTGCTAAAGTCCTTCTGCTTGGCAAGAGATTCCATCAGACTGAATGCAGGGTTGATAGCTGCATGGTTCAGACGCTGCTCGGCACTGAAATAGACTTTCCCCACATTCATGGTAGATACTGTAAAGCCTCCACGGATAGGAATAAACAGCAGCCCCGTCATCAGCAACAATATACCTGACACCTTCAGGCGACGATAAGGCAGTTTCATCCGCAGCAACAGGTTCTTCTGCAGCAAGATGCCGTAGAAAACAGCATACAGCACGACAGCATAAACAGCCATTGCCACAATTCCCCCCAGCACCATCCAAATGCTGACACTGGCCACTGCGTCTTTAGGGGAGGAAAAGAAATAGAATAACGGAGTAGCATCCAAACGGAACCCCCAATACTCGTATAATCCTAAATCGACAGTAAAAATTATGGAGATAAGTACTGAAATGAAGAGGAAATAGCTGCACCAGATGCGATAAAGGGATTTAGAAAGTGTCCATACAGAGGTTATGAAAAGAAAACCGGGAATAGCTGTCAGATAACCAGCCAGAGATAGGTCTAAAGGTAACCCATGCCAAATGACACTGAACCAGTCCGCACACGAGGCATCCGGGTACAGCGATTTGTAAAACAGCATAAACAGTGGTTTTTGCAACACAAAAATGCAGACAAACAAGCAGTATGTCTTAATAAATCCTATGAGCCTATCTTTCATCGGTGCCTTATTGTATATCTAAATATAAGGCGCAAAAATAAATCTTTTTATTCTATTTCTCACCAATATTAGTCAATAATTACATTGAAAGATAGGCTTATAGGATATTTTAAGTTTATCCGTTCACGCGTTTGTAATCTTCAAGGAACTTCCTCAGACCGGAATCGGTCAGCGGATGATTAAGTAAACCCTTAATGGCCGAAAGCGGACAAGTAGCCACATCAGCACCCACCTCTATACACTGCATGATATGTGCCGTATGACGGATAGAGGCGGCAAGTACCTGGGTGGTATATCCATAATAACGGTACATCTCTACAATCTTCGCAACCAATGCAATGCCATCCTCACAGATATCATCGAGACGCCCCACAAACGGAGAAACATACGTTGCACCTGCCTTGGCTGCAAGCAATGCCTGACCGACAGAAAATACCAGAGTACAATTTGTACGGATACCTTTGCCCGAGAAGTATTTAACGGCCTTGATACCTTCTGCAATGCAAGGCACCTTCACTACGATATGCGGATTCAAGGCTGCCAATTCTTCACCCTCTTTAATCATGCCTTCATAGTCGGTTTAGATGGTTGATATTACAAATATAACGATTTACATCATAAATGGTTCCCGCTAGTCCTTTATTATCTTTCCCTGACGCAATATTATTCGGTCAGCGGTTTCGCTTCAAGAATAAACGGTTAGTAATTGTTTGCGGCAATTCATTCTCATAGTGGGTTACCATAATCATCGTTTTATCCCGACGATGGCAGAATGCCTCTATTATCTTCTTGACCCGACGGCGGTTGTATGTATCGAGTCCATGAAGCGGTTCATCCAATATCAGCAGTTCCGGGTCCTTGACAAAAGCACGAGCCAATAATGCCAGACGCTGTTCTCCACTGGAGAGTTGCAGAAAAGGCTTGTCTTTCAAGGCTGCAATACCGAAAATATCCATCCACCACTCGCATACCGACATCTGTTCGGCATGAGGACGTTTATACAATCCGATGCTGTCGTGCAGACCGGAAGCGACAATCTCTATGGCAGGCAGATTCTTCAGATAAGCACGATGCATTTCCGGACTGACATAACCGATGTGTTTCTTGATTTCCCAAATACTCTCCCCCGTTCCGCGCTTCCGTCCGAAAAGACTGATATCGCAGGCGTATGACTGCGGATTATCCGCACAAACCAAACTAAGCAAGGTAGACTTGCCAGCACCGTTCTCGCCACTCAGCGCCCACTTCTCACCACGCATCACTGTCCAATCCAGCTCCTTCAGAATGGTACGGTCATCGTAACGGATGCTAACCCCGTTCAATTTCACCACTTCGTCCGAAGTGAAATTCGCATGTTCGTAGGGCAAATCGAGAATACGCCGCTGCAATTCCTCCAACGCTCCGGCCTCTTCCTGAATACGCATCTGATTGCCCGCACAGAATGCCTGCACATACTCCTCACGTTCCATCTTTTCGCCCACCTTCATCTCCTCTACCGGCACAACGTGTGTAACAAATGAAGGTATGTCATCCAACATGGAAAGCACAAGGACAATCTGCAACTCGCCCAGCCGGGTAAGCCGATCCAGCAAATTAAAAAGCAGTTCACGGGTAGGCGCATCCAGCCCTATGAAAGGATTGTCCATGATAAGAATTCGGGGAACAGTCAGTAAAGCTTTAGTCAACTGAAACTTGCGCAGCTCCCCACTGCTGAGAAGAATGATTTTCTTGTCAAGCATCGGCTCTATGCTGAAAAGTTCAAATAGCTGCCGTCTCAAGGCATCGTCTTTTACCTCTCCCAGCACTTCGCGTACTAGCGGAGCATCCTCTTGGTCGTGGGCATTCCAACGCTGTTGATAGTAATAATTGGCATCGGCAGAACCGTAAGTATCACGGAAGGCAATGTATTTGATATTGTCATAGGCAGTTTTCGTGAGGGAGGGAGAGAAATCATAGGTAAGCTCACCATCACGCAAAGGATACTTTCCCGTCAGCATATCCACCAGGAGGCTCTTTCCGGCTCCGTTCGGTCCTACAATGGCAATGTGTTCTCCTGCCAGGAAATCAAGAGTGACAGGCTCTGTCAAACGAACAAGCGGGTTGCGTACTACGCCCCCCGCTATGTGTATTGTATGTTGCTGCATCATCCAATCATCATTTATACATAATCAGTGCCGATTGGGCCGGAACAACAACTTCGGGGCCGTACAGTGTGCCCAAACCTTGTTCATTGATAAAGCCATCCTTGCAGACCACTGTATATTTACCTTCGGGTACGGTAAGTTTGGCAGGCTCCTTACGGGCATTCAAGACTACTATAATATCTCCCCATGCATCACCGTTGGCATTTTCTTTCAGACGGTAAACCACCACATTGCTGCCGTCAACCGGTAGAAATTCCAAATGCTTACGCACCAAATCCGCATCACCCATACGGAAAGCCGGATGCTTCTTACGAAGCTGTATCAAACCTTTATAATAAGCAAATACATCTGCATGCTCCGCCTTTCGTCTCCAATCAATCGCATTGATGGAATCGGGACTCTCAAAACTATTGTGTACTCCCTTCTTGTCACGCATCACTTCCTCACCGGCATAAATAAACGGTACACCTTGGGAAGTGAATACGGCTGTTTGCGCCAGTTTGTCAAGCTTTGCCAATTCTACGGGAGTAATACCCGGGATACTTGCTTTCAGCCTATCCACCAAGCACATATCATCATGGCAGGAAACATAGCTGATCATCTGTGTAGGTTGTTCCGCCCACGGAGCCTTACTATAATTCACAGAGTCATTATTTACTTGCGGATGCCTGATGGCTCCTACAATACCAAACTTTATGCTCTCCTCTCCTCCCGGCAATCCGGCAAGGAAAGCACCTTGATGATTGTCATTGAACGGACCGCGCAAAGCATCACGCATTTCGTCAGAGAAAGCAGCAACACCCGGCATCTTATAAGTATTGGCTTTCATTGCCAGAGAATCTTCCGCCATCTGTGGAGCCGATGCCGCCCATCCTTCACCATATATAAATATAGTCGGATCTACAGACGTTGCCGCCTTACGGATTTCGTTCATTGTCTCGATGTCATGGCCTGCACCATCTGCTTGAATTCCCGGATACGAACATCCGGTTTGTAGGGGTCGGTAGAATAAGAGCCGTCAGGCACATTGTAGTTCTGCGGATCATATCCCCAATTATACTTGTTCTCGTCCAGCCTTGTCTCATCAACGGAGGCATAGTCATAAGACGGAAGAAGATGTACATGTGTCACTCCCAATTCTTTCAGATGGTCAATGCCGGTTGCCAGCTTGTCGGGACTTACCGTTCCTTGTTCTGTCAATGCCAGGAACTTTCCTTTATGCTCAATACCCGACGACGGGTCGATGGACATGTCACGATGGTGCATTTCATAAAGAATCACATCGGCAGGAGAGGCCAATGCCGGACGTTTATCATCTGCCCATCCTTCGG
>PPYE01628197.1_pt1 | contig 12273 bp, 12 predicted proteins | sample 1559881 | NCBI WGS metagenome assembly PPYE01 (sample SAMN08240022, study PRJNA423297) | Human gut metagenome, whole genome shotgun sequencing project.
AAAATACACCGCCATTAAAGCAATGGAAATGGAGGTGAAAAACTCTAACACAGCGGAAGAGAGAAACGCCATTTTAAGTACGGCCATGGTCGTTTCACGGAAGTCTTCCGTTGTACTTTCAATATGTTGTGTTTGTTCTGAAGTGCGGTTGAAAAGACGTAAGGTTTCTAAACCACGTAAGCGATCCAAAAATTGAGCACTTAAGCGAGAAAGGGTTGCCATATTTTTTTGGCTGCTGTCTGCTGCCGCCATTCCAACTAGAATCATGAAAATGGGTACAAGCGGTGCTGTGACCATCAAAATCAATCCAGCCGCCCAGTTGAGTGGGAATACGGCAATTAAGATCACCAGTGGTACAATGGCTGACAAACTTTGTTGTGGTAAGAAACGCGCATAGAAGTTATGCAGATTTTCCACTTGTTCAAGCATGATACTTGCCCAGCTACCGGCTGGTTTATTATTGATAGTCGCAGGTCCCACTTGGTGGATTTTGTCTAAGATCTTTTGGCGCATATGGTTGCGTACTAATCGGCCTGCTTTAAAGCCAATTTTTTCGCGTAGCCATAAAATGACTGCACGCAAAGCAAAAGTAATGATTAATGCAATAAAATATGGAACTAGCTCAGCGCGATCGATGTTTTGCATAATGAGCTTGTCGAGCAATGTCGCAAGAAAATAGGTTTGAGCCACAAGAATTAAGGAAGAAAGTGTGGCAAGGGCAATATTGGTGCGCATTAATTTTTTAACAGGTTGCTGTTGCGCACGAAGCCATTTTTGTAAATATTTTTGGCGAAGTTTGTCCATTGTTTTTATTTATCCTAGGATAGGATGAGTTGGCTGGAGGATTAAAAAACCTACCTTTGAAAAATAATAGGTGCGTGAAACCTTGTTTTACGCACCTTACATGAGAATTTAGCGCACTTATTCTTGTGCATCTAAATAACGTTCAGCATCTAATGCTGCCATACAGCCTGTCCCCGCTGAAGTAATGGCTTGGCGATAGTTGTGATCCATCACATCACCTGCAGCAAAAACACCTTCTACAGAGGTCGCTGTTGCATTGCCTTCAAGACCAGATTTAACAACGATATAACCGTTGTTAAGCTCAAGCTGACCTTGGAAAATTTCAGTGTTTGGCGCATGACCGATAGCAATAAATAAACCGTCTAATTTCACGTCTTCTTTTTCGCCAGTTTTTACGTTTTCTAAACGTACACCTGTTACGCCTAGAAGAAACCATCACAGGTTGCGCAAGCTGAAACACCACGGCCTTTATAAGCGGTTTCTGATTCTAATCCGATATAACGTGCGGATGCCCCTGTTGCGATGATTAACGCATCACATGTGAAGGTTTGCATATCACCATAAAGTTTGAACGGGCGAGAAGATAAATCGACTTTATTAATATGATCAAACACGATTTCGGTTTCAAATTTTTCGGCGTGTTGCAACATACGTTGCATTAAACCTGAACCAGTGGTGATTTCAAAATCACCCGGCCAGTTTTCAATTTCATCCGTGGTAGTAAGTTGTCCGCCTTGTTGAAGACCGGTCACTAAAACAGGTTTTAAGTTCGCACGTGCGGCATAAATAGCCGCGGTATAACCCGCAGGGCCTGAACCTAAAATTAATAATTTACTGTGTTTAACGTCTGACATAAAGAATCCTTTGTTTATAAAATAAAGCATGAGGTTTTTGGAGTTCGTCCATTATAAAGCCTTCATGCATAAAAAAATAGTTGATCGTATTAGTAAAGCAATGCATACAGCAATCGGCGATATTTATTGGTGATAGGATCTGCATTGCCAATGGCTGATAAAATAGCTAAAAACTGTTGCTTCACTTCACCGTTTTCCGCAGAAAGATCTTGTTTAAGAATGCTAAATAATAAATCTAATGCTTCTTCGTTTCGATTGGCTTGATGTAGCTGAACTGCCAATTTCAACGCAATTTCAGGCGTTGGATTTTTTGCATAATCCGCTTGTAATTGCTGAATTTCTGGCGTGTCAGCTGCTTTAATTAAAAGCTCGATCTGCGCTTGTAATCCATGCCAACGGCTGTCGCGATCCTGAATAGGAATTTGCGCTAAAATATCTGCCGCAGGTTCTGTTTTTTTCATGGCGATATAGGTTTCCGCATAAAGTAATGCCACATCGCTGTTTTTCTTATCTGAAAGCTCCCAGGCTTCTTTCAGTAATGGAAGGGCAGAGTCGTAATCTTCCACTTGTAAAAAATCCAAGGCTTTTTGGAATTTTAAATCTTCTTCTTTTGGCAAAATCGCACTCAAACGTTGCAATAAGCTGGCTTCATCTAATGCACCAGGGAACGCATCTATTGCTTGAGCCTCTTTGAAAAGATAGGTAGTAGGCAATGCTTGAATACGAAATTGAGCAGCAATCATTTGCTCTGTTTCACAATTGACTAAGCCGAGGATAAATTGTCCTTGGTGTTGTTCTGCAACACGTTGTAGGACTGTTGCAAAATCTGCTGATTCTTTATGGCTTGGCGCATAAAAGTTAATGACAAGTGGTGTTTCCACCGAACGTTGCAACGTTTCACTAAGATTTTGTTCGTTGAGTTCAACTAAGAAAGGTAAATCTGCCATTTTTATTCCTTCATAAATGGAAAATGATGCCTGATTTTAACAAAGTGCGGTCAGTTTTAGAAATGTTTTACAGGAAAAGAAAAGGGCAGTGTTAATCTGCCCTTATTCGCTATCTATTTTTATTCTTTTGTTTCTTCCACTTTATCTTCTGGAAGCACGAGGTTAAGAATTAAGGCAAGTAATGAGCCTACGGTAATGCCTGAACCGAGCACTTCTTTGAAAAAGTGCGGTAATTTATCAAGCAATTCTGGACGAGTTGTCACGGCTAAGCCACAGCCAATGGAAATGGCAATAATTAAACCATTGCGTTTGCTGCGTGCGACTTTGTCTAACATTTGGATACCCGCAGCGATAATCATCGCGAACATCATTAAGCCTGCACCACCTAATACAGGCAATGGAATTGAAACAATTAATGCGCCAAATACAGGGAATAAGCCCGCTAGCGCTAGAAGTACACCGGTTAGCGCAACCACGTGACGGCTAGCCACGCCCGTTAGAGAAATGACGCCAATGTTTTGTGAGAATGAAGAGAATGGTGTGGTGGACATTATGGCAGCTAGGGCAGATCCTAAACCATCGGCTAAAACGCCACCACGTAAATGTTTGCCGGTAATTTCTGTTTGGGTTGCATTACCTAGTGCTAAGAAGTTACCGCTTGATTCAACGATCGTCACTAAATAGGCAATGGACATGCCGATAATACCTGAAATAGGGAAGGCTAAACCAAAGTGTAGTGGTTGTGGAATTGCGAAAGTTTGCGCTTGTTTTACGCCTTCAAAGCTCACCCAGCCCATGGCTAAACAAACGAGATAGCCTGTCATCATCCCAATAACGATCGCTGCGGCGGAGAAAATGCCTTTGCCCCATTGCACGAGTGCTACAACGATGATTAATACAAAGCTCGCCATCATTAAATTTTCTGGCGTCGCATAATTCGCATCACCACGTTGACCACCTGCAAACCAGTCAACGGCAACAGGAATAAGGCTTAAACCGATCATCATAACGACAGTACCTGTCACAAGCGGTGGGAACAATTTACGAATATACGGCATAAAGAAACTGCCGATAATCATCACTAAGGAACCAATGAGAGAGGAACCTAATATACCGGCGATGCCATATTCACTGAAACCAATGGCCAGTGCAGCGGCTACGAAAGTAAAACTGGTTCCCATCACACTAGGCAAACGAATGCCTATAGGCCCCAGGCCTTTGCATTGAATAACTGTCACCACGCCAGAAATCAAGAGTGCAGCATTCACTAGCGTAATGGTATCTTCGGTAGGTAATTTTAAGACGTTACCAATGACCAATGGTACGGCAATAATCCCCCCGAGTGCGGCAAGTAAATGTTGTGCCGCAAGGAGTAAACTCAATCCGAAAGGTGGTTTGTCTTCCACGGTATAAAGTAGATTGTTATTCATTAGGTTCCCTTAAATAGAAAAAATTGCGCGAATTATACGTTAATTTTCATCTGTGGCAAACGTTTGCGTAATGAAAGGTAAAAAAGTACAGTTAAAAATCACGTTATTTTCAACCGCACTTGTTTGATTTTAAAGCTACATCCAGAACAGATAAGCAATGGTTGCAATAATAACTATACAGGTTAAATCAATAAATTTACCGACACGAACCATCTCTGACTGTTTAACAAAACCAGTGGAGTATACAATTGCATTAGGCGGCGTTCCTACTGGCATCATAAAGGCACAAGATGCGCCTAAGCCAATAATCATCGCAAAACCCAGCGGAGGCATATTGAGAGCTTGAGCGATAGATATAAAGATTGGGACGAGTAAGGCTGCACTTGCGGTATTTGAAGTAAACTCAGTTAAAACGACAATAAAGGCTGCAACAATTAATGCCATCACATAGTAGTGGCCACCTTCAATAATAAAGACGATACCGTCCGCCATGATTTTGCTTGCGCCAGAATGGGTAAGAACCGAGCTTAATGTTAAACCACCACCAAAGAGGAAAAGTACGCCCCATTCCGTATTTTCTTGTACTTCTTTCCAGCTCGCGATGCCTGTTACACAAATAACAATTGCTGCAGAGAGTGCGACCATACTATCAAAACTGCCGATTGGTTTAGGGAGTCCTAATAGTTGAGAAATAATTGGATTGAGGTAGCCGCCAAAAATCCAAAGAATTGCCACTGATACAAAAATCGCTAAAGTTAAAATACGTTTTTTATTCATATGGATTTTGGCAAATTCGGCTTCAAAATGAAGATTTAATTTCGGTTTAAAGACGATGTATAACCAACCGATGATAATTGGGAATAAAATGAGCATAACAGGTGTGCCAAACATTAACCAACTAGCAAAATCTAAATGGAGTTGTGAGGCCGCAATAGCATTCGGAGGGCTTCCTACCAAAGTCCCCATTCCCCCAATAGTGGCACTATAGGCGATTCCTAATAATACAAATATATAAGTGTTATGTTCTTTATTACGATCTAATTGGCTTAAGATCGTCATGGAAAGTGGTATCATCATTGCCGCTGTAGCCGTATTACTCATCCACATAGATAAAAAAGCCGTGGCTAAGAATAGATAAAGAACAGCAATGAATAATCGACCTTTGGCTAATTGCATAATTTTATTGGCAATCATTTGATCAATTTTTTGCACATTTAATGCGGTAGCAAGTGCGAATCCGCCAAAAAATAAGAAAATAGTTGGATCGGCAAAAGCCACCAAGGCCTCACGACTATTTACCAATCCTAATAATACGGACAGGATAGGGACAAATAGCGCTGTAATCGTGACATTCACTGCTTCAGTAAGCCATAAAATTGCTACGAATGCTAATAATGCTAAACCTTTATTGACTGCTAGCTCAAAAGGAAGCGTGTTTAATAAAACAAAGAAGAGCACGACATCGACGAGGAATATAATCGCATTTTTATTCCAAGCTTTGGCTCTTGAGTTAGTAACAGGGGTTTGTTGCATATTTTTCCTCATATTTGTTAATAGTCACCGATTGTAGCACAAGAAAGATTAATCAGAAAAGAAGACATACTTAAAACGGATTAGTATCATAATAAAAAACTATTAATATATTGAATTTATTAAAGATAATCTATAAATCAGATGTTAAACTAATAAGATAAAATCATTTTTACTTGCTTTTGCAATGTTGGCACAATCTCTTGCTCAAACCATGGATTTTTCTTGAGCCAAATTTGGTTGCGTGGAGAAGGGTGAACGAGCGGGAGAAAGTGAGGCAGAAAATTACGGAAATGGTGAACCGTTTCAGTCACATTAAGCTTATTTTCCGGTAAATAATATTTTTGTGCATATTGCCCGATAAGAATGGTGAGTTCTATATTGGGCAAGTTAGCTAAAATCGGTGCATGCCATTTTTCCGCGAAACCTTTGCGTGGCGGTAAATCACCGGATTTGCCTTTGCCTGGGTAATAAAAATCCATCGGAATGACAGCAAACATACCTGAATGGTAAAAGGTATCGCGATCCACACCTAGCCATTCACGTAGTCGATCACCGCTTTTATCATTCCAGTATAAACGACTTTCTTGGGCTTTAATTCCAGGTGCTTGTCCGACAATATTAATACGAGCGGTAGTTGGCGCAGCAAAAAGCGGTTCGATCCCCTTTTCGGTAAACGATTGATTATCGGGATCTTGTATGATGGATTGGGTAATTTGAGCAAGTGTTGGCATGGTATTTCCTTCTTTGTTGAAATAAAAATAGCTCACTTTTGATGAGCTATTTTATCATAATCAACGCGACATTATAGGTGTTTTACTCGACGTTTTACTTCTTCCTGTTTGCCCGCATTGAATGGACGAGCGTCAGGGCTGCCGAGATAACCACAAACCCGTCGGGTCACGGAGACTTTTGCACTGTCATGATTACCGCATTTTGGACAGACAAAGCCTTTACTTGTGCAATTAAACTCTCCTGTAAAACCACATTCATAACATTCATCAATTGGCGTATTAGTGCCGTAATAAGGTACGCGATCGTAGCTATAATCCCACACATCTTCGAGAGCTTTGAGATTATGTTGAATATTTGGGTATTCGCCATAACAAATGAAGCCACCACTGGCTAATTCAGGATAAGGCATTTCAAAGTCTAATTTATCGTATGGATTCACTTTTTTCTCTACATCTAAGTGATAGCTGTTAGTATAGTAGCCTTTATCGGTAACGTCTTCAATAACGCCAAATTGTTTGGTATCTAAGCGACAGAAACGATCACACAAGTTTTCACTTGGTGTGGAATAAAGGCTAAATGCATAGCCTGTTTCTTTCTGCCATTGTTTTACCGCTTCACTTAAACGACGCACAATCGCGATACCTTTTTCACGTAGTTGCTCATCGTCAAAAATATGTCCCTTTTTATACAGTGCATTGATGGTTTCATGAATGCCAATATAGCCTAAAGAAATGGATGCTCGTCCATTTTTGAAAATATCCGCAACATTATCGTCGGCGTTTAGTCGAACACCACAAGCGCCTTCCATATAGAGAATTGGCGCGACACGAGCTTTGGTATTTTCTAAGCGAGCAATACGGGTAAGCAAGGCTTTCTTCGCGAGCGCTAAGCGTTCATCTAAAGTGCGGTAGAATTTTGCTTCGTTTCCTTGCGCTTCAAGGGCAATACGGATACATGCGTTTTGAAGCGCATTCTAATGCCAGTTTTTTAATGTCATAGTTCGGATCTTGTTCGTTTTGGTTCACGCCTTTTTTAATGGTAAAGACCAGTTTAGGGAAGACAGGTGTTTTGTGATTTTTACCCAAACCACGAATACGGTTTTTCAAAATTGATTGCTGAATCAAACGTTCTTGCCAACTTGTGCCTAAGCCAAAACCAAAGGTCACAAACGGCGTTTGGCCATTTGACGTATGGAGCGTATTGACTTCATATTCGAGGGATTGAAACGCATCAAAACATTCTTTTTCAATTAGCGCTTTCGCATAACCTTCCGCATCCGGAATTTGCCATTGGGCGGCATTTTTCAAATGTTTTTCAAAACTGAGTTGAACATAAGGCGAAAGCACTTCATCAATGCGATTAATGGTTGTACCGCCATAAATATGGCTGGCTACTTGAGCAATAATTTGTGCGGTAACCGCTGTTGCTGTACCGATAGATTTAGGCGGCTCAATTTCAGCATTACCCATTTTAAAACCATGAGAAAGCATGCCTTTTAGATCAACGAGCATGCAGTTAAACATCGGGAAAAATGGTGCGTAGTCTAAGTCGTGATAGTGGATTTCCCCTTTTTCATGGGCTTCAACAACATCTCTTGGCAGAATATGACGTTTGGCATAATGTTTTGCCATAATACCCGCCAGTAAATCACGTTGGGTAGGGATAACTTTCGCATCTTTATTCGCATTTTCATTGAGCAATTCTACATTGCTTTGCTCAATCAGCCCTTCAATTTCTTTGGTTAATTGGCTGCGTTTTTCACGTGCAAGATCACGATCGTGACGATATTCAATATAAGCACGTGCAATTTGTGGATACTTACTTGTCATTAAGTGATTTTCAACAATTTTTTGAATCTGGTTGATATCAATTTCATGCTGATAATGACTAAAAATTTCAGTATTAATCTGCTGGCTCAGATCATGAATATAAATTTCATCAACAATATTGACCGCACTTGCTGCTTTTTTGATTGCATTAGTAATACGTTGTAGGTCAAACCCAATTCGTGAACCATCACGCTTAATCACAAAGAAAGCGTTCATTTTATGACTCCTGTAAGGTAGCTATGAAAAAATTGAAATCACTATATATAGTTTCATTTAACAGATCAACACACAATATGTAGTGATATTTTATGTTTATTGATGGTTGAAATTGAGTTGAAACCTTGATAAATCTGGAAAGCAAGAGTGTTTTTGTTGATAATTATTCTCAAATTATTTTTTAATAAATTTGATCTAAATCAAGATTTTTGGCAATAAAAAAACGGACGAAAAATCGTCCGCTCTTTAAGTCATAGAAAAGAAATTAAGCTGCAACCATTACCATAGCTGGGCGAATTACACGACCATTTAAGGTATAGCCTTTTTGTAAAACGGTGGTGATTTGGTTGCTTTCAAACCCTTCAGCTGGTTGCATAGAGATGGCTTGGTGGAGATCCGGGTTAAAGGTTTCACCCACTGCGCCAACAGGTTCCACACCAAAGCGAGCCACTGTTGAGAGTAACTCTTTTAAGGTTAGCTCCACACCATCGAATAACGCTTTGATGCTTTCATCTTCCTTATTAGCAGGTGTTGAAAGCGCACGCTCTAAGTTATCAATGGTATTTAAAATGTCTTTTGAAAATTTTTCTAATGCAAATTTATGTGCTTTTTCAACATCTTGTTCGCTACGGCGACGCATATTGTCAATTTCTGCACGAGTACGAAGCAATAAATCTTGTTCTTTTTTAGAGGTTTCTTCTACTTGTGCTTTTAATTGTTCTTCAAGCTCTTGCACACGAGCGATCGCTTCTTCTAACGGATCTTCCGTCGAAGTGGTTTCCTGTTGAACTTCTTCAACGAGTTCTTCATTTTCATTTAAGTTTTGTGCTTGTTCTGACATCTTTTTCTCCATTGATCAAAAATTAGCGCTATTTTAGCAAAACTGAATTGCTATGTAATATAATGGCTAAAATTTTAAATTCAAGTGCGGTCAAAAATCAGTAAGTCTGTACTTGGGAGTAATCATAGTTATGGATGAATTAGTTAAATCATTTAAAACCATCGCCTTGATGGGAAAACCGCGTCGCGATCTTAATTTGCAAATGCATAAAAACTTGTATCAATGGCTGAAAGAACGAGGATATCGAGTTTTAGTGGAAAAAGATGTCGGTGAAAAATTTGGTTTACCCGAAGAGGTGTTAGCGACAGTTGAACAAATCGGTGAGCAAGCACAACTTGTGATTGTGATCGGTGGTGATGGCAATATGCTAGGACGTGCTCGCATTTTGGCTAAATATCATATTCCAATGATTGGTATTAACCGAGGTAACTTGGGCTTTTTGACCGATATCGATCCGAAAAATGCTTACGCACAGCTTGAAGCTTGTTTGGAACGCAGCGAGTTTTTTGTCGAAGAGCGTTTTTTATTGGAAGCTAAAATTGAACGCAATGGTGAAATTATTTCTAGTGGTAATGCAGTAAATGAGGCGGTGATTCATCTGAAAAATTATAATTATTACAATGTATTAAGCACGAAATTAGGCTGGCTTAAAAATTTCTAATTCAAAAAGTTAAAAATCTCTTTACTGTATATTATATCAGTTATAATATATGGATATACAGTTAAGGAGATTTTTATGCTAACCCAACTTACCATCAATAATTTTGCAATTGTTCGTCAATTAGAAATTGAATTGGCGAAAGGAATGTCTGTAATTACGGGTGAAACCGGCGCAGGAAAATCTATTGCTATTGATGCGTTGGGATTATGCTTGGGACAACGTATTGAAACCTCTATGGTTCGAGAAGGGCAGGAAAGAGCCGAAATCTGCGCCACATTTTTTATTGAACCAACTAACCCCGCTTATCAATGGTTGCAACAGCAGGAATTGCAAGATCCTGATAATCCCTCCGATTGTATTTTACGTCGTGTTATTAATGCAGATGGACGTTCTAAAGCCTTTATCAATAGCACGCCCGTATCGGCTTCTCAATTAAAAGAAATTGGTCAATATCTTATTCATATTAATGGGCAGCACGCTTCTCAGTTATTATTGAAAAATGATTATCAGCTTCAGTTGGTGGATACATTTGCACATCACAATGATTTACTCGCTCAAATGCGAGAAGATTATCGAGCGTGGAAAAATCTTCAAACACAAGTTAAAAACTTCCAACAACAAGTCGCCGAGAATGAAGCGAAGAAGCAACTTTTACAATACCAGGTAGAAGAATTGGATGAGTTTGCCCTTCGTCCAAATGAGTATTTAGAATTAGAAGAGGATCAACGTCGTCTATCAAATAGCGAACAGCTAACACAGTTATCACAATCAGCCTTACAGTTACTCAGTGAAAATGAGACCGTGAGTATTGATTCTATGCTTTATCGTGCGACACAGTATATTGATGAATTAAGTGAGTTAGATCCTCGATATGTTTCTGTTCAAACAATGTTGAATGATGCGCTTATTCAAGTGCAAGAGGCGACAAATGAAGTCCAACATCTTGCTTCTCATATTGAGCAAGATCCGATGTTATTACAAGAGATTGAACAACGTTTAGGTCAAGCTTTACAACTTGCACGCAAGCACAATGTGAAACCTGAAGAGTTGGTGGTATGGCATCAAAAATTAAAAGCAGAATTGACCGCACTTTTAGATTTTTCAGAAAGTGAAGAACGTCTGATTCTGGAAGAAAAAGGTGCCTTGGAGAAAATGCAACATACGGCAAAACAATTACATGAAAGCCGCTGCCAAGCCGCAGAGAAATTAGCACGACAGGTGACACATTCTATCAAAGGGCTTGCAATGGAAAATGCCGAGTTTTTCATTGACGTGAATTCAGATTTAACGAAAGTTGCGTCAAGTGGGGCAGATAATATCGTCTTTACTTTACGTAGTAATTTAGGACAACAAGCACAACCGCTAGCAAAAGTGGCATCAGGTGGTGAATTGTCTCGTATGTCATTAGCGATTCAAGTCTTAACATCAGATCAATCGGCGATTCCAACACTGATCTTTGATGAAGTTGATGTTGGGATTAGTGGTAAAACCGCAAGCGTAGTGGGTAAATTATTGCGCCAATTAGGTGATAAATGCCAAGTGCTTTGTGTGACTCATTTACCACAAGTGGCATGCCACGGACATCATCAATTTAATGTTGAGAAATTTACCGTTGATGATAAAACAGAAACTAAAATGACCGCACTTTCTCAAGAAGAGCGCATTCCTGCTCTTGCAAGATTGCTCGGTGGCAGTGAAATTACGGATCTTGCTTTAGCAAATGCGCAAGAAATGTTAGATTTAGTCAAATAGAATGAAGTGAATGAATGGGCATTTTATAGCCCATTCAAGGCATTAATAACTCGAATTTCGTCAAACTGTTCAAGTTGTTCTTGTCTAATTTCAATTTCTTGAAGTTGACCGGATTGCAATAGATATGTCCGTTGTGTGCCTTGTAATAAAGGGGTATTGGGGGTGAACCATTGATCGCCTTTTCTAAAGGCGAGATTGCCAATAGAGCAGTCTGTTACAAAGCCCTCTTTAATAATAATAATTTCATCAGCCTTTCCCTTTTGTGCAAATAATGCATTGATAAGTTCACGATCAACATATTTGAGAGAATAGTCAATTTCATTACAGACTATGGGCTTGAATACACGATGTGTTTTCGGTATATATTCAAGGTATGAAATTTTAGTTTGATGAGCGTTGTAGTCAATTCGACAGCGAACAAGCTTATTATCTAGCTCCTTAGGGACTTGAATTAGATCTAAAAGATTAAAAAAAGTGACCGCACTTTTTCCATAATAAGTGATAAGGCTACGCTCATAGCGAGCTTGATGCAGAGCAATATTTTGAATTTTACCGTTTTCAATGGCAATGGTTTCAAATAAAGGGAACATTACTTTTCCTTTTGAATTGGAAGGTAAACTTTGGCAATCAACTCTTGATATTCATCTTCAAGTTGGCTTTGAATGGTAATGCCG
>PPYE01344233.1_pt1 | contig 12272 bp, 10 predicted proteins | sample 1559881 | NCBI WGS metagenome assembly PPYE01 (sample SAMN08240022, study PRJNA423297) | Human gut metagenome, whole genome shotgun sequencing project.
CCGGCCGGCGGACGTGGCGGCATATCGGCTAAGGGCAGCGTGGCGGTAGCGGCGCCAGCCGGCGAGAATACGACGGTTTCGCCATCGCCGTTATCGCCCTTATTGCCGGAGAACACGGCCATGGTGGGAGCCTCAGCGGCTTCCTCGGCCGCGCGCCAGATGGTTCGGGGATTATTGCGGTCAACGCCGCCGGCCGCGCCAAAAGGGGGCATCGCCTCCGCGGCTTCGGCAACGATCGCAGCCGGTTGTCCAGCCACGGCTCCCGCGGCGAACGGTCCCGCCTGCTCGCCCTGCCAAGCGTTGGGATTCAACGCATCCAAGGCGATGGCATTCAGCAATTGATCCGGCGTGCAACGATCCCTGCGATCCGGGTCCAGTGCAGAACGGAAGGCAGCCAATGTGCCGGCCGGTAGTCCGGAAAGATTCGCGTTGCCCGAGGCCTCGCGCTCAAGTACCGCCATCATCGGCTTGGTGCCGAACACAGGCGCGCCGGTTGCGGCAAAAGCGAGCACGGACGCCACCGACCACCAATCGGTGGCGTCGTCGGATTCGGCACCGTCAATAATCTCGGGTGCGATGAATCCGGGTGTACCCATCACTAGGCCGGTGCGGGTTACGTGACTTTCGCCCTCGCCCATCGCGATACCGAAATCGACCAATACCGGTCCGGCGGCCGACACCATCACATTGGTGGGTTTGATGTCGCGATGGACGATGCCGGCCGCATGTACGGCTTTGGTGGCTTCGATGAGCTTGCGGGCCAAGCGTTCCAGATCGTCGCCCACATACCGGCCATTGGCGGCCACATCATCCTTAAGATTCTTGCCCTCGATGAGTTCAGTGACGATGAACGCCAACGTATCGTCGAGTTCCATATCCACGATGCCGCACACACCCGGATGATTGACCTTCTTCAAGGCCATGGCCTCGCGCCGCAGGCGCTCGCGCGGCGTGACATCGGGCTTGAGGTCGGGGTCGTGCAGGGCCGTGGACGCAGAGCCGGAGCCTGCCACTGACTCGTCGGTCAGGGAGTCGCGCAGAATCTTCATGGCATAGGTGGTGCCGCCGTCGTCGCGCACCCGCCACACCGACCCCATAGCTCCTGAGCCGAGCCGGGAGATCAGCGTATACCCACCAACCACTTCGCCGGACTCAAGATTCAACGCGTTCAAATCGCTCATGCCCTCCATCCTAATGCCTTGCTGGTGCATTATTCTGGCTCTCTCCTGGGAGGCCGAGCTTGATATTTCTTGGCTCCCCTCTCTGAGAGGGGAGCCAAGAATAAATGCCGTTTACGTATTGAGAAGTGCCGTTTACGCCATTAAGGTCGATTGCCCTGACCGGATGTGGTAGCAAATTATGCGCTCGAAATGACAGGATAGGTGCGTGGGCAGGTGCGCCAGTCGTGAATTTGCGACTCTATAACCATCGGCATCAAGGATGTGTCGGCGGTGACCCAAAGGTGAGCCAGCCGGGCACATTCAACAGTGGCACAGCGATGCAAGGGCAGTATCGTGAGCCGCTGATCGAATCGATAACGATATCAGATTCGAATGCCGCGACTTCGCCGGTCGTACCTTCGAATACTTCTCCGAAGACGGCTACCTGTTCGGCGTGATGGCCTCCCAGCAGGTCGCTGGCGCTCCGGTCAAGGCCTGAGGTGTGTCTCCGATAACTGAATAGCTAAATAGAATGGACGGCCTGCTGAGTGCTACTCAACAGGCCGTCCATTGTGTATCTGAATGCGAAAAGTCATTATATGGAACGGAATATATCGATACTGTGCATTGTGCCGATTACTGATTCCGACGCAAGTATTCGCGCAGGAAGGGCACGGCAAAATCGACTTCGCCTCGTTCTGTTTCGCGGATAACGAAGGCGTCAAGGAGGCGTTTGCGGTAGGTGGCGGCATAGTTAGGCGTTTTGCCCATGCGCTGTGCAACATTCACGGTGGGAGAGGGACCATCTGACGCTGCCATGGCTTCGAGATACTCACGGTCGTTTTTGGATAAGCCTTGCAACTCCGGGATGCACACGGCGTTATCAAGGTCAATACGTGCTTCCTCGATACCTGCCGTAACATCAGCGTCGATGATGGTATCCGAGTCCCGCATGTCTGCGGCATCCCAGATATGGTAGCCAACCAGTTGAATCATATAGGGGTATCCGGCTGTCACATTGGCTGCAGTGCTTAATTGAGCGTCGGTGATGGACATGCCGGAGGCGCGGAATGTTGTGGCGAAAGCATCGCGCACTTCATCAAGAGGAATATCTGTGAGTATGTTCGTTTTCGCGCGACGTAGGAACGTGATGACTTCGTCATTGAACAAATCAGAAATCATCTGTGGGAGACCGGCGAACACGATGGCGATATTGCGTCGTTCCCTGATTTGATGCTGTATGGCAGTGGCGATGGCAATCATGTCGGATCGCTCAGCCGCTTGAGTCTCATCAATGGTGATAAGCAACCCAGCATGGCGCTTCTCAAGCGCATCCAACCGTCCGGCAATGGCACTTCTCAACGTTTCGGGCATACGCTTCGGGGATAGTTCGGCTTCTCCGAGGCCGATGCCCGCTCCAGCAAAAGTCAACGATGGTCGGATAGTGAGGTGGTCAAGGGCCCCTCGCCCGGTTCGTAAGGCATCAACAAGGCGTTCGCATAGTCCGGCAGAGGCCGTTTCTTCGATGACATCCCATCTGCGCGCTTTGGCCCGGTCTCCGAACACAGTGAGCATCACGGTTTTTCCGGTTCCACGAGCGCCGGTGACGAGCATAATGCGCCCTGGGGCACCGACTCCGTTATCGAGACCTTTCTCGAAATCGCGGATAACTTTGCCTCGGCCGATGAGCAGGGGCGGTTCCCCTCCTGCCGTTGGCTTGAATGGGTTTTCCTTTGCCTTCATGTGGACCGCCTCCTCGCTGAATCAACCTAAAATAAAAATTATCAAAAATATCAAAAAAATAAAAATTATCAAAAGTTGGGTTGAGCCGACTGAAGAAAACAGCCGTGGCGACAATGATTCTGCCGCAATCCGCGGTGACAACAACTGACGCGGACCTTCTTGGCAGAATCGTTGTTTGTCCCGCTTCGCCAATCAACGTCGCTCAAGTTCGGTGCGCAGACCGGCTACCGTAGCGGTCAGCTCACGCACTTCCTCGCGCAATAGGTCGATTTCGGGATTGGCTGATGTTGCAATAGCCTCTTGCGCGGCTTCCTTGGCCACTTCCTTCTCCCGAGCGTCCTCGCGCCGATCCGTCTCCAGATTGACCTGATCCACGATCCACGAGGCCAGCGTGGCCGTCACAATACCGATCAACGCGATGCCGGTGAACATCAGCACCACCGCAATGATCTTGCCTTGGAAGGTGACCGGCGAGAAGTCGCCATATCCCACGGTGGTCACGGTCACGAACGCCCACCACAACGCCGTGCCGAAGTCGGTGATCGTGGATCCGGACGCCCCGCGCTCCACGGAATACACGGCCAGCGCGCCCACGTACATGAGCATTCCCACCGCGCCGACCGCGTATACGGTGATGCGCCCGCGCACCGCCATGCCGGAGGTGCGGTTCAGCACGTGCAGCACGGTCAGCAAACGCAACAGTCGCAAGGGCCGGAGCATCGGCAGCGCGATGGTCAGCAGCGTGAACAGGTTGTGCTTGAACCACTGCCAGCGATCGTCGGCCAACCACAGCGAGACCACATAATCGACGACGAACACCACCCAGATCACGTTGATGACGGTTTCACACAGCGCGATATGCGTGCGGGAGAGAATTTCCCACGAATACACCACCAGAAACACCACGGACAGCACCATCAGCGGCCAGTCCGTCCACTTCTTCCACGTCTTCAGTCCCATATTCCGATTGTAGTGGCGCGTCCGCTGCGCCACTGCGGAGCATGACTCCGGACATCAGTGTTGTATACGTTCGTATACATTTCACGTTGTGTACGAACGTATACAGCGGTATTTTTCATCTCGTATTTCCCTTATGACTATCACCACAGTGATATAATCAAGAATATGTAAGGAGAGAGAAGGAGCCGGCCAATGGAGACCGCATCGATCGAACTGTGGCATGGCTCTTCGCATGTCATCAAGCATCCTGAATGCGGGCTGGTCAAGCCGAACAACGATTATGGCCGCGGATTCTATTGCACGCGCAGCGTCGAGCTGGCCAAGGAATGGGCGTGCGCGGGAATGGATGACGGTTTCGCGAATCGGTACACGTTGACCACGGACGGGCTCCTCTTCCTGGACCTGTCCCAGCCGCCCTACACCATCCTGAACTGGCTGGCCATGCTGGTCGAAAACCGTCGTTTCCAGCCGACCACCGCCGTCGCCGCGCAAGGCATCGAATATCTGAAACAAGTGTTTCTGCCGGATGCCAGTCAGGCTGACGTCATCGTCGGATATCGTGCCGACGATTCGTATTTCTCGTTCGCCCGCGCTTTTGTCAATAACGCGATTTCCATCGACCAACTCGCTGAGGCGATGCGGTTGGGCGAGCTCGGCAAGCAGATCGTACTCGCCAGTCCTCAGGCATTCGCGGCACTGCGGTTCCAAGGCTGCGAAATCGCCCGCGCTTCGACCTACCACGGATTGCGTAACGAGCGCGACCGCACAGCTCGCGAAGCCTACCGCCGCAAAAGTGCAGAAGCCGATCTCGACGGCCTGTTCATGCGCGACATCATCCGCGAGAAAGTGACCAACGATGATCCCCGCCTATGATGAGACATACTTGCCGGACGCCATGGCCAACTTGGCCGGCGCCTTCGATTATGCGCTGAACGATTGCGGGTTGCCGGTCGGCCTATTCATGGACTTCTTCGCCACCTCCGAGGCGGCCGCGCTTTTCGGGCGAGGCACGCCCAAATACGTGTGTGGCATGTCCGGCGAGGAGCTGGTGGCCGAAATCATGCGGCAAACCGGTTGGGCGCGCATTCTCGATATGCCGCCAGCCGCACTGCGCGCCGGCTCAACACCCGAATACTGGGCCGGATGGGTACTCGCATACTGCCAATGGGCCAGGGGAGTGCGGTTCTCGGACATTCTCGATGTGCTGTCGCTCGACGATATCGTGCGACTGCACCCGACTCTGCACGAAGCCGACGAAAGCCGATTCGTCGACGTGTACGACGAGCGGGCCGCCCATAATCGCACCGAGGGCGACTCCCGGCTGCACACGATCCGCGTGCGCGCCGGACTCAGCCAATCCGGGCTGGCCCGCCGCTCCGGCGTTACCCTGCGCTCCATCCAAATGTACGAGCAGCGCCGCAAAGACCTTGGCAAAGCTGCCGTCTCCACCGTGCTCGCTTTGGCCCGCACGCTTGGCTGCCGCATCGAAGATCTGTTGGAGCCGTAAAGACGCGGAGTAGTATCGCGCCGCATCGATTCTGATAACTGAACAACTACTTTTAAGGCCCGGCCGGATGCTCGTTTGGACATCCGGCCGGGCCTTCTGGCTCCACACGGGGTGCCGAGGTATCCGTTCTCCGCTTCGAGGGGCTGATTTGGCCTTCCGTAGAGGTTTACTCCCGTTTCGAGGGGCTGGTGGCCCGCTAGAACACGGGTATAAACGGCTTCGCCCCACCGTCATTCCGCCATTTTGGGGATGCGCTTACTTGAGTACCAGCCCCTCGAAACGGAGATAGATCTCCGGAAAGGGTCAAAACAGCCCCTCGAAACTCAAGATGGCGGTTGCAGGGCGGTTGAGGATCAGTCGAAGAGCGGTTCAAACGCAAATGTGAACAATGCCACATGTGATTGGGCGGGTCGCTGCACGCCGATTTTCGGGGGTGCATGGGAATGGCGGAATATCAATGAAAAACCCTATATCTAGGTTTGTTATGTGACACGCGCCACTACATATAGTGCCTTGATTTCAAATCACACCGCTGTAATATGGCCTTCGCTTCACTGTTCATCAGAACCACATCAAGGGGAGTCGCCATGACCGTCACCGTGTTCACCAAGCCGCATTGCCCGCAGTGCGATGCCACCAAGCGCCAGCTCACCAAGCTGGGTGTGCCGTTTGAAACCGTGGACCTGACGCAGAACCCCTCCACCCTTGAGCAGCTGCAGGCCGCCGGTTTCCAGCAGGCTCCGGTGGTCATCACGCCGGACAACTCCTGGACCGGCTACCGCCCCGACCTGATTCGCGAAGTCGCCCAGCAGGTGGCCGCCGACAACCGCGCCGCCGCCACGGTGTCCGCGTGAGTCTGAGCCAGCCCGAATTCGCGGCCGAAGGCAAGACGATCGGCGCATTGGTCTACTTCTCGTCGGCCTCCGAAAACACCGCACGGTTCGTGGCCGGATGCCGTTTGCAGGACGAAGGCATCAACGTCTACCGCATCCCGTTGCGGGCCGCCGCCCCGGCGCTAAACGTCCGCGAACCGTACGTCATCATGGTGCCCACCTATGGCGGCGGCGTGGTCAAGAAAGCAGTGCCGATTCAGGTCAAACGCTTCCTCAACGATCCAGCCAACCGCGAGTGGATTCGCGGCGTCATCGCCTCAGGCAACACCAATTTCGGTGAGGCCTACTGTGCCGCCGGAGACATCATCGCCGCCAAATGCAAGGTGCCCTACCTCTACCGTTACGAACTCATGGGCACCCCGGAAGACACTGCCGCCGTGCGAAACGGCCTCGTCCGCTTCTTCACCGAACAGTAAATCTTGACCCCCTCGAGGTATTGGCTCCCCTCTCCGAGGGGAGCTGTCAACGAAGTTGACTGAGGGGAGCAACTGTCTGAGTAAACACACTTCTGCCATATTCCAAGGATTTCCAATGACTGACCTCACCGCCACCGGCCTGCCGCTCGACAATACTGCCGACACCGCAGCGGAACAGTACGACCCGGCGCACGATTACCACGCGCTCAACGCGATGCTCAACCTCTATGACGCCGACGGCAAGATCCAGTTCGACAAAGACAAGGCCGCCGAACGCGAATACGTGACAGGGCACGTGGCCACCAACAGCAAGCGGTTCGCCTCCACCGCCGAGCGTCTCGAATACCTGATCAGCAACCAGTACTACAACCCTGCGGTCTTCAACCAGTACTCCGCTGAATTCCTCGACCGCATCTACGAGCACGTGGAATCCGCCGGCTTTGAGTTCGGCACTTTCCTTGGTGCGTTCAAGTTCTACACGTCCTACGCGCTCAAGACGTTCGATGGTCGCCTCTATCTTGAGGACTTCCCGCAGCGTTGCGCCGCTGTGGCCCTGGAGCTCGCCGCCGGCAATGAGCAGCAGGCCATCGAATACGCCGACGAAATGCTTGCCGGCCGCTTCCAGCCCGCCACCCCGACCTTCCTGAACCTCGGCAAGGCCCAGCGTGGCGAACCGGTCAGCTGCTTCCTGGTGCGCATCGAAGACAACATGGAGTCGATTTCGCGCGGCATCAACGCGGCCCTCCAGCTCTCCAAGCGCGGCGGTGGCGTGGCTCTGCTGCTGAGCAACCTGCGCGAGCTCGGCGCTCCGATCAAGCACATCGAAAACCAGTCCAGTGGCGTGATTCCGATTATGAAGCTGCTGGAGGATTCCTTCTCCTACGCCAACCAGCTCGGCGCGCGTCAGGGCGCGGGCGCGGTGTACCTCAACGCCCACCACCCGGACATCCTGCGCTTCCTGGACACCAAGCGAGAGAACGCGGACGAGAAGATCCGCATCAAGTCGCTGGCTCTTGGCGTGGTGATTCCGGACATCACGTTCGAACTGGCCAAGCAGAAGGCCCAGATGGCCCTGTTCAGCCCGTACGACGTGGAGCGCGTGTACGGCAAGCCGTTCGCCGACATCTCCGTTACCGAGCATTATGACGAGATGGTGGCCGACGACCGCATCAAGAAGACCTACATCGACGCCCGTAAGTTCTTCACCACCATCGCCGAACTGCAGTTCGAATCCGGCTACCCGTACATCGTGTTCGAGGACACGGTCAACCGCGCGAACCCGATCGAAGGTCGCGTGACCATGTCCAACCTGTGCTCGGAAATCCTGCAGGTTCAGGAGCCGAGCGCATACAACGAGGACCTCACGTATGCGCATGTCGGCCGCGACATCTCCTGCAATCTAGGTTCGCTCAACATCGCTAAGGCGATGGATGGCGGCTTGGGCCACACGGTGGAGACGGCGATCCGCGCACTCACCTCGGTGGCCGAGCACACCAGCATCAACGCGGTGCCTTCGATTCGCCGCGCCAATGAGGAGGGCCACGCCATCGGTCTCGGCCAGATGAACCTGCACGGCTTCCTGGCCCGCGAAGGCATCCAGTACGGTTCTGAAGAGGGCCTCGACTTCACCGACATGTACTTCATGACCGTGGCCTACCACGCCTACCGTGCCTCGCACGCGCTCGCCGTGGAGCATGGCCGCACGTTCGCCAGCTTCGCTACGAGCGACTACGCCAAGCCGGCCGGCCAGGGCAACTACTTCGACAAGTACACCGATGGTCGTCGTTCGCTCACTCCGCGCACCGAACGGGTCCGTGCGCTGTTCGAACAGTACGGCATCGCGATCCCGACTGCGGCCGACTGGGAGGCCCTGCGCGACGCGATTCTGAAGGACGGCATCTACAACCAGAACCTGCAGGCCGTGCCGCCCACCGGCTCGATCTCGTACATCAACCATTCCACGAGCTCGATTCACCCGATCGCCTCCAAGATCGAGATTCGCAAGGAAGGCAAGATCGGGCGCGTGTACTACCCGGCCGCCTACATGACCAACGACAACCTCGGGTACTACAAGGACGCCTACGAGATCGGCTGGAAGGCCATCGTCGACACGTACGCCGAGGCCACCCAGCACGTGGATCAGGGACTGTCGCTGACGCTGTTCTTCCCGGACACCGCCACCACCCGCGACCTCAATAAGGCCCAGATCTACGCCTGGCGCAAGGGCATCAAAACCCTCTACTACATCCGCATCCGCCAGCAAGCCTTGGAAGGCACTGAAGTCCAAGGCTGCGTCTCCTGCATGCTCTGATCGTTCGAGGGAGCGTATACCGCCTTTCTTCGGCACTCGACGTACCTTCGTACGCCTTCGGCCTCAGACGGCGGTCTCCGCACGCATTGAACAACCAGAGAGCCGTTGTTACTCCCCTCACTCGGCTAACGCCGACAGCTCCCCTCAGAGAGGGGAGCTGGCCGCGAAGCGGACTGAGGGGGCTCCACCATCTAAGGAACCAACAATGTCACGAACCGTCTATAGAGCACTGCTCCGGCTGACCGCGCCGGAGGAGTTCGAAAACAAGTCCAACGACGATAACGACAACGACAACGAGTAATAAGGAACACTACTCATGGCACCTATCTCCATTCCGCGCAAACCGCTGAAACTCATCGACCGCGTCTCCGCAATCAACTGGAACCGCCTCGAAGACGAGAAAGACCTTGAGGTCTGGGACCGCCTGACCGGCAACTTCTGGCTGCCCGAAAAAGTCCCCGTCTCCAACGACATCCCCAGCTGGCAGAAGATGACCGAGGACGAGCACACGCTCACCATGCGCGTCTTCACCGGCCTGACCCTGCTTGACACCATCCAGGGCACGGTCGGCGCCGTCTCCCTGATTCCGGACGCGCTCACCCCGCACGAGGAGGCCGTGTACACCAACATCGCCTTCATGGAATCCGTGCACGCCAAAAGCTACTCGTCCATCTTCTCCACCCTGTGCTCCACCGAACAGATCGATGCCGCATTCGACTGGAGCGAGAACAACGAGTTTCTGCAGAAGAAGGCGGAGATCGTGCTCGACTATTACGAGGGCGACAACCCGTACAAGCGCAAGGTGGCCTCCACCCTGCTCGAGTCCTTCCTCTTCTACTCCGGCTTCTATCTGCCGATGTACTTCTCCGCGCACGCCAAGCTGACGAACACCGCCGACGTGATTCGTCTGATCATCCGCGATGAGGCCGTCCACGGCTACTACATCGGCTACAAGTACCAGAAGGGCATCGCCCAGCTGAGCGATGCCGAGCGTCTGGATCTGCAGGACTACACGTACGACCTGCTCAACGAGCTGTACGACAACGAAGTGGAGTACACCCAGTCGCTGTACGACCGCGTGGGCCTGACCGATGACGTCGAGAAGTTCCTGCGGTACAACGGTAACAAGGCGCTGATGAACCTCGGCTACCCGGCTTTGTTCCCGGCTGAGATTTGCGATGTGAACCCCGCGATCCTGGCCGCCCTGAGCCCGAACGCCGACGAAAACCACGACTTCTTCTCCGGCTCCGGCTCCTCCTACGTGATGGGCAAAGCCGAAGAAACCGATGACGACGACTGGGACTTCTAAGGGTTTCGCGGTCCGCGAACCCGCAGCGCCGCCGCGTTCGTGCGGCGGCGCTACGCTGGAGATATGGAACAGGATCCGTTGGTCAGCATCATTATTCCGGTATATAAGGTCGAGAAGTTCCTCGACGAATGCGTGGCGTCTGTTGCCGCGCAGACGTACGCCAATCTGGAGATTCTGCTGGTCGACGACGGCTCGCCCGACAATTGCCCGGCCATGTGCGACGCCTGGGCCGCCCGCGACCCGCGCATACGCGTGATTCACAAGCCCAACGGCGGCCTGTCCGACGCCCGCAACTCCGGTATCGCTGAGGCTATCGGCGCGTACATATACTTCGCCGATTCCGACGACACCGTGGCACCCACGTTGGTGGAGGACTGCCTGAACGCCATGCGCGAGTATGACGCCGACCTCGTGATGTTCCAGTTCGACACCATCTCCGAGAACAACAAGCCGCTGCTGTCCAACTATCGCCACAACGACTTCACCGAGGTGCAGGTCCTGACCCCGGTCGAGGTCATCAAAAAGCAAGTCAAGGCTGAGATTGACGGCTATTTCTGGGCCTTCCTGGCACCCGCCTCCACCTATCAGGGCACCGGATTCTCCTTCCCGGTGGGTCGCAAAATCGAGGATCTCTCCCGTATCTGCAACGTGATCGGCGAGGCCACGCGCGTGGTCCGTCTGCCCAAGGCGCTGTACCACTACCGCATGCGCGAGGGGTCGATTACCGCCAGCTGGGATCCGCAGCTCACCCGCGACTGGACCCGCGCCGCCGACGACCGCGAGGAATACATCGTCCACCGATTCCCCGAGCTCAAGGGCTTCATGACGCTGCAACAGCTGAATTTTTTTGCCAACCTCGATTACGAGACCATGCGCCAGTCGCTGATCGCCGGGCTCAAGATCGATCCCGAGGACGCCGACGCGCTTCGTCGCCGCATCGAGGGCCTGACCAAGTCCGCCGATGAGGGCGATGAGCCCGTACCGGAAACGTTGCGTGAGTTGCTCGGACTGCTCAAGCTGGGCATCGCCAAGGTGGCCGATGGCACGTTCGGTAAGGCCGATGGCAGCAGTACTGATGGCGATGCCGAGAACGATGACGTAACGCTGGCCGACCGTTTCCGCGACATGCGCGAGGACTGGCGCCAGCTGCGCATCCAGCGCATCGAAGACGCCGAGGAGCGCAAGGCCGAGCGCAAAGCCGCCCGCAACGGCGTCACCTTCGAGTCTGTGTCGCATTAGTCGGCGACTGATGGAATCCATCAGTCCGGGAAGAGCAGACCTGCTCTACGTCGGGCGTGCCGGTTCGCATGTTCGAGAAACAGGCGTGTCATGGGCCGAACCACACAACACCCCCAGAAACGCCCATAAAGTTAACTACATTTCAGACACGCCACTTGCCTTGGTCCACGGTCCGTGTATAGTAGTTCTCGGCTCAACGAAGAGAACCTTCACTGAACCGGAAAAAAGTAAACGCTGAAGCTTGCAGTTTCCGAAAGCAAAGTTGTACGTCGGTGGCGAGGGCGGAAGCACAGTAAAGAACAAATCCCTTTACAACGGATCGTGAGGCACGTACCTGCCTCTGAAAGGATTAGTAATTATGGCAGAAGTCGTTTTCGACCACGTCACTCGTATCTACCCGGGCAACGATAAGCCCTCCGTGGATGATCTGAATCTTGATATCAAGGATGGCGAGTTCCTCGTCCTCGTCGGCCCTTCTGGCTGTGGTAAGTCTACGACCCTTCGTATGCTCGCCGGCCTGGAAGAGGTCAACAAGGGCCGCATCCTCATCGGTGGCAAGGATGTCACCACGATGCAGCCGAAGGACCGCGACATCGCAATGGTGTTCCAGAACTACGCTCTGTACCCGCACATGACCGTTGCCGACAACATGGGCTTCGCCCTGAAGATCGCCGGCACTCCGAAGGACGAGATCCGCAAGCGCGTCGAGAAGGCCGCTGAGATCCTCGACCTGA
>PPYE01359697.1_pt1 | contig 12272 bp, 7 predicted proteins | sample 1559881 | NCBI WGS metagenome assembly PPYE01 (sample SAMN08240022, study PRJNA423297) | Human gut metagenome, whole genome shotgun sequencing project.
GAATATTCCCGTCGGGAGCATTTGCATGGCGTATCAAACAGGAAGACTTTTTAAAAGACGTCGACTTCCTCTCCGACTTAAAAATGAGAATAAGTTTAGGTCAGACGGGTAACAGTGAAATCGGGAATAACGCCTTTGAATACTATACGGCAGCATGGCAACAATATGTGTTTGGCAATTCGATTAACACCGGAACGGCAAAATCGCAAATCGCCAACCCAGATTTAAAATGGGAAACAACAACCGAATTTAACTTTGGTTTGGATTTCGGATTCTTCAACCAACGGTTAAGTGGTACATTCGAATATTTTAAAAAAGAAGTGAAAGACCTTTTGGGTTACCGCTCGCTAAAATCATTCATGGAAGTATCTACGGTAGCCGCCAACATCGGAAAAACTCAAAGTACCGGTATAGAAATCTCCTTGAAAAGCCGAAATTTTACAGGAGAATTCAAATGGGACACTGAACTTAATTTCACCCGATATGTAGACCGTTGGAAAGAGCGTAATCCCGAAGACGAACTAAGCCCTTGGCAAAAAGCGAATGATCCCATTCGAGCTCACTACGGATACCTATCCGACGGAGTTCTGGGTATAGACGAGACACCTCCCGCTTCCATGCCCAACCTGTTGCCCGGTGAATATAAAATAAAAGACGTAAACGGTTATCTCCGAGACGATTTCGGGAACCTTATACCCGATGAAAACGGAAACGTTCAATACACAGATGCCCCGGACGGGATTATCGATGAAGCGGATATCGTATTATTGGGAACATACGATCCGGGCTTCTCTATCGGATTTGGAAATACATTCGAATACAAAGGCTTCGATCTGAATATATTCTTTTACGGCATGTTTGACCGAATCGTCAACAACGCCACGCGTGGAAAATTCTCCATTCCCAATATTCGTTTTATTCTAAACGGGCAAAACATGATGAAAGAAATATCCGAACGTTGGTCTAATGAAAACCCACACAGCAAATATCCGTCTGGATTCGTAAGCCAATACCCGCAGCCATCTGATTATCTGTGGGAAGACGCTTGGTTCATACGTTGTAAAAATATCACTCTGGGTTATACACTTCCTCAAAAATGGATACGGAAAGTATTTTCCAGAGCCCGGATTTTTGCAGATGTTTCAAATCCCTTCGTAATTACACCTTACTCTGGCAATGACCCGGAAACCGATTTCAAAGCCGGTTACCCCAATCAACGTACCTATTCTTTTGGAGTGGACATAACCTTTTAATCCTATATGAATTATGAAAACTAAAAATATATTTTTCTCCTCGCTGTTTCTCATAGCAGCATATTCGTGCTCTTTGGAAAACGAAACTTATGATCAACTTGGCTCCGATAACGTGATGACTACCGAAAACGATGTCAAAGCCGCTGTCACCGGGATATACCACGAACTACGTGGCGGAGGCTGGGATCGCTATAATTGTGCATGGGGTTCTCTACTAACTATGCAAATCGGTTGTACCGATGAATGTGACTGCAACTGGGTATGGGACAAACAACTCGATTTTCTGTGGACTGCCGAAACAACCGATTTAGGGCAATTTTATACCGGACTAGTTCCCGCTGTTACCAAAGCAACCTCTCTGCTGGAACGCATGCGAAAAATATCTATATCCGCTCCAATAAAACGCAGATATATGGCCGAGGTCCGATGTCTCAGAGCTATGTGGGCATATGATCTATATGATCTCTACGGAACAGTACCATTAATTACCGATCCAGATATAGCCCTCGATCCTCAAAAAGCCCAATCTTATATGCCAGAACGGCCCTCGATAGAATGGTATGTCAACTTCATAGACACTGAATTAAAAGAAGCAGAAGAAAATTTGAAACCGGCCAGTCTGCTCGCGGCAAGCGAATACGGGAGAATGACCAAAGGTATCGCTCAAATGTATATGTTGAAACTCTATATGCATGAAGCCGGTCAAGAACGCCACTATCGAAACGACGAAGGCAAAGCTATGATGTGGTGGAATCGGGTAGATTCGATTACCGAAGTCATGATAAAAGACGGAGAATACTCCCTACAAAAAGATTACATGTCAATATGGTCTCCTTCGAATCAAAGGAACAGCGAAGTAATTTTCCCGATACCCAATTTCCCCGAAGGCGGTTTAGGAAACTGTTTCCTCGCACATGCATTACCCGCCGATTATGTATCGCAAAACGGAATAGCATTGACTAAATGGGGAGGGTTCCTTGTTCCCTGGGATTTTTACGACACCTATGATCCCAAAGACAAACGGAGAAATGCTTTGTTGGCGACCTATTGGAATGGAAAAAAGATGGTCGACCGCCGTACTGAATACACGGGTAAACCGGGTGCTGTTCCAATGAAATACCAAGAAAATCCTAGCACGACAGGGCAATGGGATGCCAGCGAATACGTAATAAACCGATATGCCGAAGTAATATTGGCCAGAGCCGAAGCTCTGAACGAAATATACGGTCCGACCCAAGAGGCCAAAGACCTCGTTCATGAAATACGGGAACGAGCATTCGATAATTACAAAGGCAGCAAATACGAAAAAGAGATAAATGATATAACCGATAAAGATGCATTCAGAGCACACCTATTAAAAGAAAGAGGTTGGGAGTTTTGTTGGGAAGGCATGCGTCGCCCCGATTTGATTCGTCATGGAGAACTAATATCCAATGCCATTGCTCGTGGCAAGCTTATGGCCGAACCCAAACACATTCTATATGCAATACCACAATCGGTAATTTATGAAAATCCAAATCTTAAAAATAACGAAGGTTTTTAGTTATGAACAAATTAAATTTTAAATATCTGTTTCCTAATTTATTCCTATTTTGTATCTGCATGAATCTTACAGCGTGCAGTGAAAAGAACAGTGGCGAAGACAATCTACAATCGGGAGATGAAATAATCTCGTTCGAACCCGACCTAAATACACTTATCCGCAATCCAGCATCGGGTTGGACTTTATACGACGATGCAAACGACTACGTCGCACAAGCGAATACCTATTGGAATCAACAGGGAGCCGCAGCAGAAAAATATGCTTCTATTTTCTATTGGCGTTCCCGATGGTCTGAGCTCGAACCAGAAGAAGGTAAATACGCATGGGAACATGACGAGAATTTCAAAGCGCTCATTCAAGGCGCCCTTGACCGAGGATTGAAATTGGCATTCAGAGTTTACATCGACGGACAAGACAATATTCATAACGGTACTCCCGACTTCGTAAGAGAGGCCGGAGCCAAAGGTTATGCAGTCCATAAGCTCTGGGACCCTGCAAATGAAAACAACAACTGGACTCTCTATGCCGACGACCCCGTCTTTCAGGAAAAATTCGGGAATTTTATCCGTGCTTTCGCCAAAGAGTTCGACAATCCCGAACAAGTAGATTTTATCGACGCTTACAATTTAGGCTGGTGGGGTGAAGGGCATCACGTACAATATTTGAACAACAATAATAAATTCAAAGTGTATCAATGGATTACAGACCTATATGCCGAGAATTTCAAAAATGTTTTACTTGTCGTGAACTTTGGAACAGAAATAGGATTCGAATATGAAAAACGATTGGCTATCGACAAACACGATTTTTTGACTCGCCGTGACGGAATCGGCAGTTATTGGTTCCAAGATGCAGAAGTCAATATCATCAACTCGCTCTTCCCACAAAAAGCATTCATAGCCGAAGGCTGCTATTGGGGAGGAAATTCCGACAGCTATCAACCGTGGAACACCGATCCGCTTTATGCCGACAAATTCAAATCATGGTCCGACTTTTATGCTCAGGCTTATAAAGACGCTATACGAGGACATGCCAATACACTCGATTTGAGAGAGGCTACCGAAACCAGAGGTTGGATAACCCACGCCAAAGATTTGGTAAAAGACTTCATTAGTAACGGTGGATACAGATTAACCCCTATCCAAATAGAATATCCAGCATCGGTACAAATGGGAAATACATTATCCATAAAGCATACATGGCGAAATAGCGGGGTAGGCGTATGTCCCAACAATAACAAAAGATGGAACTATAAATATAAAGTTTCATTTGCCCTACTCGATCCCGAAAGCCATGAAATAAAACAATGGATCACCGATGAAAACGCAGAACCGTCGGCATGGATAAAAGGAACCGATAAAACGTATAAAACCAGCGAATCTTTAATTGTCCCAGCCGGACAATACATATTGGCAGTTGCCATTACAGACGATACCCAAAATCAAAAACCAGGATTGAATCTTGCCGTAAAAAACGGGAAATTCATAAACGACTGGCTACAAATCGGTACTATACAAATCACTAAATAATTCATCAACCCTAAAAACACAATTACAATGAAAAAATCACTTTTTTATTTAACAGCAGCACTACTCATTGCTACGACCTCATGTTCCGAGGACAACAATGACAATGACCCCAAAGGGCAAGAGAGTAACATTACACTATACGCGCCCGACGATTTGGAAGAGTTTGATCTTTTGTACGAAAATCCTACACGAAAACTGAAATTCGAATGGGAAGGCGATAAAGAAGGAGCTACATACGCTCTTATATTCAGCCTCGATGAAGAGATGAACAACATCGAGAGAATTGATATCGGAACCGAAATGTACACATCTCTCACCCATCAAGACCTCGACGACTTACTCGGTAAACTGGGCGTAGGCGAATACAAAAGAGGTGAATTATATTGGGCGGTCGAAAGTGAAAACGAAGGAACCTTGTCCCGCAGCGAAATTCGCAGCATGAAATTGTTCCGTTTTTATAAACCTTTCATCGATCCTCGTGACAACGAAGAATATCGCGTATGTCGTGTTTTCGATCCTATATCCGAAGATTATGCCGTATGGTTGGCCGACAATTTAAGAGCGACGACCTATTCCGACGGAACTCCTCTTGGAGAAAATGATGTAAAATTCTATACTCCCCAAGAAGGAGAAGACGAATCTTGGACAAAAGTTTTCGGAGGGTATTACACATGGACCGCCACCATGCGGGGCACTCGTGGAGCAGAAGAAGGTGAAAAAATTCAAGGTATAGCGCCCGAAGGTTGGCACATACCGACTAAAACTGAATGGGACTTCTTAATCAATGCTTGCGGTGACCCCACTATGCCCGCCACCATATTAAAAGAAAAAAGCTATTGGGATCCTAATGCCGGAGATGTCGGTATGAACTCTATCGGATTCAATATGGCTGGGACTGGATACATTTGGAGCATCCCTGAAAACAATGTAATAGAAGCCTTTGCCAATACCTATTTCTGGACCTCGACAGCTCCCAAAGACGGAGATGTGTACCCGTGGAATCCCGATCCCGTAAACTTCCCCAATCAGGGAGTAACATACGGATTCACACTTAACGATTCAGGAGCCGCCCTTTATCCTTACGACAGGAACAGAGGATATAGTGTCCGCTGCGTATTAGATTAAACTATCGCTATACGTTATTGCCGAAGGATTCGGCAATAACGTATAACATACTTATCCTAACCCCGATAACTGAATATCATGAACATCAAAACCTCAATTGCAATAGGGCTACTCATACTCCTACTTTGTTCTAATTGCACCAACGTCAACAAAACCAACCAACCGGAATCCACCGCAATATTAGCCGAACGCCCACCGATGGGTTGGAACAGCTGGATATGCTTTGGAACTTCTGTAACAGAAGACGAAGTTAAAGCCAATGCCGACTTCATGGCCGAAAATCTGAAAAAATACGGTTGGGAATACATTGTTATCGATGCCGGTTGGTATGCGCCCGGCATGGAGACTTTGGAGCAATATGAATCGGCAACGCCACATCAAATCATCGACAAATTCGGACGCCTCATCGTCGATGCGGAAAAATTCCCATCTGCAAAAAACGGAGAAGGGTTGAAACCTCTCGCCGATTATCTGCATAGCAGAGGCTTAAAATTAGGTATACACATCATGAGAGGCATTCCCATTCAAGCTGTCGAAGCTAATACACCCATAAAAGGGACATCATATCGAGCACGAGACATTGTCAATACCGATTCTCGATGCAAATGGTATTTCGGATTTTATGGGATAGACACGAGTAAGCCCGGAGCTCAGGAATACTACGATTCGCTTTTCGAACTTTATGAATCATGGGGAATAGACTATGTAAAGGCCGACGATTTACTATCTCCCATTTATGCACACGACGAAATAGAAGCGATAACCAAAGCCGCAAGAAAAGGGAAAAGGCCCATCGTCCTGAGCCTTTCTCCTGGTCCTGCCCCTGTCGAGAACATAAAACATTTGCAAAGCGTAGCCCAACTATGGCGCATTTCCGAAGATTTCTGGGACAACTGGGAGGCCCTGAAAGAACAATTTCCACTTTGCCGGAAATGGCAAAAGTATATTTGTAAAGGGCACTGGCCCGACGCCGATATGCTCCCCATAGGCCCAATGGCACAAAGAGCCATGAGAGGAACTCCCCGAATGAGTAATTTTACACCAGACGAACAATACACAATGCTCACACTATGGGCCATGTTTAGATCCCCTCTGATGATTGGCTGTAATCTACCCGAAATAGACGATTTCACGCTAAACTTGATTACAAATAAAGAGGTACTTGACATTAATCAATATTCCAAAGGAAATAAAGAATTGTTCGATCGAAATGGAATAATCGCTTGGTATGCTCAAAGCGAAGACGAATTGACCCACTATATCGCCATATTTAACACTACCGATAAAGATATAGAATCTTACACCTTTCCACTACAAACCATAAATTATATCGGAGACGGTCACATCACCGATTTGTGGAAAAACGAATCAATGGAAATCAAAAATAACTCAGTCTCGTTTTCTGTTCCTGCGCATGGCGTAAAACTGATTAAACTAACTAAATAGTCTTGTAGGTATGAAATCATCACATTTTTATTATATAATACTATTCTCGTTTTTACTTGCCGCCTGTAAAGACGACGGGCCGGGTGAAAAAGAAAATTCGGACAACGACGTTCCCTCCATAGCGACCAATACTTGGCTATTAAACAGTCTGGATAACATAGAAAATTATTCCAACTCGGATCCAGAAAACCGATACGATATAAATATGGTTCGTAACGAATACGAAAGTGTACAGCTCGTTATACAAACCGATAGTAAAAAAAGTCTGAAAATAGAACGTATCGGCAACAACGATGCCATTGAATTTCAATGTCGGAAACTGGAAGCGCCTCGGTATTCGGAATCAACCCTCAAAACTTCATATTCACCGGTCTATCGGAAGAACAAAAAATAGAAAAGCGCAAAGCAGCTTCGGATCTTTTATTGGAATATCGCATATCGCCCTACTTTTCCACATGGCTGAGCGGAACGATGAAAACCGAATGTTTCTCCTCGCCATACGCATGGAATGACGATCGCACTTGGGAATACTTGGCAGACAAACGTTTTAGCCGTATTGCCTTGCCATCGCATGGGTTATCCGACGATGAGTTAGAGATGATGCTGAATAAAGCTCGCGAAACCGGATTGCTAAACAAAGTATTTTTCTATGTATGGGACGAACCTACAAAGACCAATGAATATGAACAAATCAAAACTCTTTCGGATCGCATTCATCGATATGCACCGGAAGCCAAAGTGCTCACTACATTCTATTGCGGCCCTACCGACGGAGAACACAAAGACGATTTATTCGCCGTATTCGACATTCTAAATGGAGCGACATCTATTTATTGTACTGGCGTATGGGCGTTGCAGGATAATGAAAATCGCTCGGAGCAATGCAAAGCCAAATTAAAATCAGGACAAGAATGGTGGAGCTACGTGTGCATGTCTAACACTCCGGGGCTTGCCTCAAATTCTACCGCTATCGGTAACAGGGCAACCATGTGGCGTAATTATAAAGAACAAAATTCCGGATTCCTATATTGGGTCGTCAACGGATTCGCCAGCGTTTATCCCCTCAGACCTCGCCCTGAACTGCCCGAAGGAGACGGGATACTCATCTATCCCGGTGAATCGTTCGGCACAAACAAAATTTGTACCTCTGTCCGGTTGGAACGATGGCGCGATGGAGCCGAAGATTACGACATGCTGGTCTTGTACGAAAAAAAACTCGGACGATCGGCCGCCTTATCTCTTCTCAACAACGTTTATAAGAGTCCCTCGAACTACACAGATCAAAGCAAATACGCATTGGCTCTACGTAAAAATTTAATTGAAAACATCACAGAATAAATATTTCGATATGCAACATCACCTTTTCTATCGGCTTCTCATCATAAGCTGTACATTCTTTTTAATCTCTTGTCAACAAACAATCGAATGTTACCTTATACCTTCGACCGACAAAGCATCTGATTTTCATAAAGTTCAACCCCAAAATTCCGGCACGTTATTCCTCGCTAAAAATGAAGCGGAACATATCCAAATCGTTTTCAAAGACTGTCCGGGAGAGACCTATAAAATACATCGAAACGAAAATGCCGACAATTCTATCCGATATAGTTGTCGGCAAATCAAATCGGTATATGGATTCGACGATGCCTTAGTCCCCATAGATGGAGAACAAGTTACTTTAAACGACTCTATCGCTAAACTATGGATTACATTCCGTACGGCCGAGTCGACCCGACCGGGGAAATACGAAGAACAAATTTCGATCGATGGTAACGGAAAACGGCAAAAAATAAAAATCGATCTGCAAGTGTACGACACGGCATTACCCTCGACACCTTCGTTACCAGCAGCATTCGGTATCATAGAAAAGAATCTCATCGACTCGACTTCGGAAGAACAAACTTTGCAAAACAAACTGGAATGGGCAGAATTATGCCTTGATTATCGCATGAATCCCTATTTCTCCACATGGTTGGCCAACAGCATGAAACATGAGGCATCTTCATCTCCGTGGAAATGGAACGACAAGCGAACAGTTCCTTTCCTATCGGACAAACGATTCAATCGGTTCGCTGTCCCCTACCACTCTCTGTCACACAACGAATTGGACAGCTTGTTGCAGCGATTAAAACAAACCGATTTACTCGATAAATCCTACTTCTACTTATGGGACGAACCTGCTTATATGAAAGAATATCACCTCATCGGTCAATATTCCCAAGAAATACACAAGCTCATGCCCGAAGCAAAGGTCCTCACGACCTTTTACTGTGGACCGAAAGACGGGAAATACAAAGACCGGTTGTTTTCCGTATTCGACCTTTGGCGAGGAGACACTCAAATTTTCAGTATGAGCGCTTGGGCTTTACAAGCGAACGAAGCCAACGCAGACACATGCCGTTCTCTTCTCCGAGACAATGAAGAATGGTGGACTTATGTCTGCATGGGCCCCGGAGAAGAGCAGCCCAATCTATTGCTCACGATGGACGGATACCAGCATCGAGCTGTATTATGGCGTAGCTGGAAAGAGCGTACCACCGGATTCCTATATTGGGCAGTCAATGCCTATGCCGAATCCGACACATTGGCTTTTCGCAAAGACCTCCCCGAGGGCGACGGTGTGCTGATTTACCCCGGCCAATATTTCAACAGCACAAGCCCCGTAGTATCAATACGAATGGAACGTTGGAGAGACAGTATGGAAGACTATGAATACCTTGCCAAGCTCGAAAAGAAAATAGGAAGAGCCAAAAGCGAAACCCTTTTCCAATCTATATACCAATCGCCCGAAAAATACTCGAAAAACAATGCAGAAATAGAAAAATTCAGAAAATCCATTTTAGAAATTCTCAGTAAATAATTCTTTAATCATTTAAATTTCAAATCTATGAAAACAATTACTTCATTCAAAATCGCAGGTTTAATAACAGCTTGTCTTTTTGCAGCTATGCCTACAAAAGCGGACATCGGAGCTATTTCTTTCAAAACATCGGCTGCCGGTATGAATGCGTTGGAAACAACAATCGGGTCTAATCAAATGACTTTAGAAACATGGTTATATATAGACAATAGTACCGGATTTTTCGCTAGCAATATGCACAACGACAAGGGATTCGCATTAGGATTCGACGGGTGGTTTAAATTTCAGTTGGACGGAGCATCTATATGGATCGATCCTACTTCTTGGAAAGAGAACTGGACTCACATCGCTTGTGTCGCCGACGGAAGTCAGATGATTGTCTATGTTAACGGTGAAATAGCCGGAACACAGGAGAATACAACAGGATATAATACGGAAGCCGATGGAAAGCCTCTTTTTTTGGGAACTGCTCCGTGGGGCAATCCTTGCAATTGCAAAATGGCAGACTTTCGACTTTGGAGTGTAGCCCGCACAGCAGAAGAAATAAAAAATAATTATCAGAAACAAGTAGAACCGTCCACGACAGGACTGATTAAAAATTTCAATTTCGCAGAAGGTAATGGAGACCACACGGCCAACTTAGCAGAGCCCGAAGGTAATCAAGCATGGTGTATGGGCGCTATCGATACCGATTACAGTTGGGAAACAGTAGCGCAGACTCCTACGAATCTACGGACAGAAAATCAAACCGAAAATTCATTCGACATTTTATGGGATGGAACCAACGGTAACACATGGAGTGTCGAATTATCTGCCAATGGACAAGTTGTCGACACGAAAACCAGACTTACCGAAAAGAAGGCCAGTTTCTCTAATCTCGATAAAAAAGATTACACTGTACGTGTAAAGGCACATTCGTTTATGGAAACTGCATTCTCCGATGCTTTCTCGGTCAATCTATCTACCTCCTCGGCCATAACCAATATTCATAAAAATATTTCTATTGTCAGACACAATAACGCAATCCAAATTGACGGCATTCAAACTGGAAAATTGATTTCGATATATACCGATCAAGGCATTTTGAGCCGACAAATTTCAGCCGAACACGAAACAACGGTTCTCAGTATAGAAGGATTCCTTCATGGCATATATTTCATCTCCATAGAAGGGTACGGTCCGACATTTAAAATTGTTCTTTAATAAATCTTCCATAAACTATAAAGGCGGGAACATGCAATGTCTCGCCTTTTCTGTATCTGCTTTTTCGGAACAAAAATATATCCTATCTTTGCACGCATGAATAAGAATGAGAATATTATGAATAAGGTTCTAATCATCGACGACGAACCACAGATAAGACAGTTATTAGCCCGCATTTTAGGGCTGGAAGGATATGAAGTTTTACAGGCAGGAGACTGTAAGGCAGCAGTAAAACAAATGGAGTATTCTCCCAATGTTGTCTTATGCGATGTATTTCTCCCCGACGGGAATGGTGTAGATTTCATAAAAACAATTAAAAAAATATCGCCCGAATCGGAAATCATTTTATTAACAGCCCACGGAAATATACCCGACGGGGTACAAGCCATAAAAAACGGAGCCTTCGACTACATAACCAAAGGTGACGACAATAACAAAATTATTCCTCTGATTAGTCGGGCTATGGGAAAAGCTCGAACTAACGGAGTAAAAAATCGTCCCGAAAAAGAAACCTTTCAGCAATATTCATTCAATTCTATTCTCGGTCAGTCAAAGCCTTTGTCGGAAGCTATCGCGTTGGCACGAAAAGTGGCATCGACCGATGTACCGGTTCTTTTAACCGGAGAGACCGGTACAGGAAAGGAAGTTTTCGCCCAAGCGATTCACCACGAGAGCAAACGAAATAAAGGAAATTTCGTTGCAATAAATTGTTCGGCATTTAGCAAAGAGCTCTTGGAAAGCGAAATATTCGGACATAAAGCAGGCTCCTTTACCGGAGCCTTGAAAGACAAAAAGGGACTTTTCGAAGAGGCTCACAACGGAACGATATTTTTAGATGAAATCGGAGAAATGGCGATAGAATTGCAAGCCAAGTTGCTTCGAGTATTAGAAACCGGAGAATATATCAAAATAGGTGAAACCAAACCGACATCTGTAAATGTTCGTATTATTGCAGCAACCAACCGAAACTTGCCGGAAGAAATAAATGCAGGGCATTTCAGGGAGGATTTGTTTTATCGGCTGTCGGTTTTCCAAATACATTTACCGCCTTTGAGAGAACGTCCGGGAGATATTAGGCTTCTAACCGAAGCGTTTGTACAATCCTTATCCGAAAAAATGACCCATTCCTCGAAAACGGTTTCCAAAGCATTCATCGACATGCTCGAACAACAAGAATGGAAAGGCAATGTGCGTGAACTCAGAAACGTTATCGAAAGGAGTCTTATTGTTTGTGAAAGTGATGAGTTACACCCCGAAGATTTACCCATAGAAATACAAAATGCAGCTTTTAAGGAAAAAAGCTGCAATAACAG
>PPYE01662756.1_pt1 | contig 12270 bp, 10 predicted proteins | sample 1559881 | NCBI WGS metagenome assembly PPYE01 (sample SAMN08240022, study PRJNA423297) | Human gut metagenome, whole genome shotgun sequencing project.
TCGCTATATATTTATTCTATTTACTTAAATATTGCTGTAGGGTTTGATTTTCTAACGGCCCTAATTGTAAAGCCTTCCGATTTTTAATTGCATCAATGGTTAATGCTTCAAAGGTAACTTTATCAAAATCAGAAAACTCGTTAAAGGAATTAAACACTATGAATCGTTGATTTAGTAAGTTAGTTAATACCTCTATGTCTTTCGTTCTTACTTTATTTAACTCATTTCGTGCATAAGATTCATATCTCTCATCACCTGCATTATTCTTGCTAAACCGACCTATATCAAGATTATCAGAATAATAGCTATATATAGCCTTCTGATAGAAATCAATTTTAGTCAATTTCCCGAATTCAAAATTATAATAAGCATTATTTCTTAAAATATGCTCACTTCCATACTTACCAATAATAGTCCCTGTAGAAAGATCTACTATATCATTATGCTTAATCAAGTCTTCCTTTCTATACGATACATAGAAAGGTAACTTTATAGTATATCCAGCGTTTGGACCTGTATATCGTTTCTCACTATCATAAAAGATCTCATGCCATATATCTCTATCACTTTCATCAAGACTAGAAATATTAGGGTATAACTGATCAAGACTTACATTAAATTGTGTTTCTTTAGAATCTATCCGAGGAATGAAAGTATTATATTTATTAAGATTTTTATTCCAAGCATCTAGTAAACTTACATTCTCATCAAAAATACCAATACCGTCTAACGTTATGTAATAAAGTTTATTATCCACCTCATGAACAGCAACTACATTATCAGCAATCTTACGGTTTTCATTGCCATAATATAATCCACTCTCTTTAAGATCACTTAAATAAATCAAACTATTTTTAAAGTCACCACTTGCCAAGAAATATATCAATACTCCCAATATGAGTATATAAAGCACTACTATTATGCCAACAATATATCCAATCCATTTAATTACTCTCTTCAAATTCATAATAGCCCTCTATAAATAACACGATTTTATATGGCTACAATTATAACATACACTATACTTTTACATATAATAGACTATTGTTAAGTACAAAAAAGACACCTCTTTCGGGCTACTTCTTTATTATGATTTATTGAGAGGTGTGTGGTATTAATCAGCTATATGAGTAAACATTTAATTTAGATATAATATAATTAAAATAGTGTACTCCAAAATGTACTCCAAAATTCCACCAATAAATTAAACAATGCCTGTTAAGCAATTACGATTTACTAAACTTCCTAAAGTAGTATAAAAGGAATATACAATGAAACCTTTTACCCTAAAACGATTTATATTATTGCCACTGATTATACTATCCCTCATACTAACAACGGGTTGTCATCTTCTCTCACATTATAGTAAAGATGAAGTACAACAATATATAAATGAGGATTATCCTAATCTAACATATCACTTGGAATCTCATAGGAACAATAGATGGCAAGTCACCTTTGACAAATATCCACAAATGCCCATTGAAATATCTGAAGCCTTACATACCTCTGCACCTGTTGTACCACAAGTTGAGCGAATACTGATAACCAACATCCCGTTAATAACTGCATTTCCATTAATGAAGAATTATCTAACAGCAGAGGAATTATCTTATGCCACATATGATACATCTTCTTTGTATATTGAAATGCCTATCCCCTATTCAGCCATACAAAACCAAGATGTAACAAACTTTTACAATCGAATGGATCAATTCTGCAAAGAATATGCAACAACATATCCAGACTTCAAAGAAGATATATATATTAGAGTTATTATAAAACCTTCTGATGGTTCTAATGCACCAGAAGAGTATAGAAAAATATTCCGTCTATCTCAATATTAGTAAAAGAGGCACCTCATTCGAGGTGCCTCTTTGTTATAGTTTATTGGAGAGATTGCTATTTTATTAGTCTAAGTCATAGAACCCAGATGGTTTGTCGCTCAAGTTTACGATGATGTTTTTCATTTGAGTGTAGTGCTCAAGAATAACTTTGTGAGTTTCACGTCCGATACCGGATTGTTTGTAACCGCCAAATGGAGCGCCTGCAGGGATAGAGTTATATGTATTTACCCACATACGTCCTGTTTCGATACCGCGAGCTACGCGGATAGCACGGTTGATGTTTTGAGTAAATACGCCACCACCAAGGCCGTATAAGCTGTCATTAGCTTGTTCAATAACTTCTTCTTCGCTGTGGAATTTGATGACAACAGCTACAGGACCGAAGATTTCTTCGCGAGCTACACGCATATCATTTGTAGCATCTACAATAAGTGTAGGTCTTACAAAGCAACCTTTACCAAGTTCGCCATCAGTAACACGTACACCACCGGCTACAACACGAGCTCCTTCTTCTTTTGCAAGGTCTACATAGCTCAATACTTTATTAACTTGATCTTCGTAAATTAAGGAACCAAGTTGTGTAGATTCTTCCCAAGGCAAACCAACTTTCACCTTATCGAATAGTGCGGCAAGTTCAGCTACGAATTTATCGTAAATTGTATCTTGTACGAAGATACGGGATCCTGCGCAACATACTTGACCTTGGTTGAAGAGAATGCCGAGCATTGCTCCGTCAAGAGCTTGTTTCCAGTTCGCATCGTCAAAGAAGATATTCGCAGATTTACCACCTAATTCCAATGTGGCAGGAATCAAGCGTTCAGATGCTGCTTTATATACATCTAGACCTACCTCTGTAGAGCCTGTGAAAGCAAGTTTACTGAAACCTGGATGATCGAGGATATATTGACCGGATTTAGAACCTTTACCAGTTACGATGTTTACAACACCTGGCGGCAAGATTTCTTTCAAAATATCGCCAAGTTCTAATAAGCTAAGAGATGTGTGGCTAGAAGGTTTGATAACAACTGTACATCCTGCTGCAAGAGCTGGAGCCAATTTCCAAGCGGCCATTAGGAATGGGAAGTTCCAAGGTACAACTTGGCCTACAACGCCAATTGGTTCGCGAACGATAAGGCTTAATGTATTTTCATCAAATACTTGTGCAGAACCTTCTTCGGAACGAAGCACGCCTGCAAAATAACGGAAATGGTCAGCCCCAAGTGGGATATCCACATTCAATGTTTCGCGGATAGGTTTACCATTGTCGTATGTTTCAACTTGCGCCAAATGTTCTTTATGCGCATCGATAGCATCCGCAATTTTTAACAAATAATCGGCACGTTCTACTTGAGATACTTTTTTCCATGTTTTGAAAGCTTCTGTTGCAGCCTCTACAGCTTTATCAACATCATCATTCGTCGCCTCTGCACAGATAGCGAGTTGTTCGCCATTAGCAGGGTTATATACATTAAATTCAGCACCATCAGATGCCTTTACCCATTCATTATTAATTAAAAGTCCATATCTTTCTTTAAGGTTCAAGCTCATTGCATTACCTCCTCTTTAGGAATATGATTTAGGAATTCCCCCTCTTTGATTTCATCATACTCCTCATATCTAAAATTTTCAATCAGATATATTATTTTCGATATATCTATTCTGCATTAATATACATAGATTTTAGCTATATAGAAAAACCACACCCTCTAAAACCATAGAGGGTGTGGTTTTTAGTATAATGACTTTTAGTCAAGAATGACTATCATTTAAAATCTATTAATGTAGATTAACTAGACTTCTATTAAATTATGAATTACGACGACTCCCATTATTACGAGAGCCATTATTGTGATTCTCATTTTGACGTCCACCATTATTACGGTTATTATTTCGGTTATCATTATTTCGAAGCTGACCGTTATTATTTCTATTACGGTTATTATCGTTATTCTTCGGTTTTTCTGGTTGTAATGCTTTTACAGACAAACCGATGCGATTGCGTTTTACATCAACAGAAATGATTTGAGCTTCGATAATATCACCTACAGCAAGCACATCAGATGGATGTTGACGGCTGTTGCAAAGCTCGCTGCGATGTAATAAACCATTCGTTTTAAGACCAAAGTCTACGAAAGCTCCGAAATCAACTACGTTATGAACAGTCCCTTTTACAACGGTGCCTACTTTAATATCTTCTAGGCTCACTACGTGCTTTCTAGTAAGCGGAGCCGGTAAATCTTCCCGAGGATCACGACCTGGTTTAGCAAGAGCCGCCAAAATATCTCGAACAGTCGGCACGCCCGCATCAAGTTTGGTAGCCATTTTCTCAGCATCTACAAGAGGTAATTTAACTTGCAACGCTTCTAATTGAGATTTATCTTGCAAATCTTCTAAGGAAAAGCCTAACTCACCAATGATGCGCTCTGCCAATTCATAAGACTCTGGATGGACAGATGTATTATCCAGTGGATTTTTACCATGTTGTAAGCGCAAGAAACCAGCACATTGTGTAAAGGCGGCAGGGCCTAAACGAGGCACTTTTAGCAATTCCTTACGGCTTTTAAACACACCATTCTCTTGACGATATGAAACAATATTTTTAGCCACCGCACTAGAAATACCAGCAACATGCTGCAAGATAGCTGGAGATGCAGTATTTAGCTCTACCCCAACGTGATTTACTACAGTTTCAACCACTTGATCCAAGGTATGAGTCAATTGTTTTTGGTTTACGTCATGTTGATATTGACCTACACCAATAGATTTAGGATCGATTTTAACAGATTCAGCCAATGGATCTTGCACACGGCGTGCAATAGATACAGCACCTCGAATGGTTACATCTAAATCTGGTAACTCATCGATAGCTAATTTAGATGCAGAGTATACAGATGCACCTGCTTCATTAGTGATGATATAGTGGCAATCTAATGTTTCCTCTTCAATCATAGTAGACGCAAATTGCTCTGTTTCATAGGATGCAGTACCATTACCGATAGATAAAAGAGTAACCTTAAACTTACGGATTTTATCAGCCAATACCTTTTGAGCTTCCTTGCGAAGCTTTTCACTATTTGTTAAATAGTACGCACCGTAATCGAGCACATTGCCTTGTTGATCGATAATCGCCATTTTACAGCCAGTACGGTAACCAGGGTCAAGGCCCATGATAACATGTCCAGTCAATGGTGGTTGTAACAATAGATTTTTAAGATTTACACCAAATACCTTGATAGCTTGCTCATCGGCTTTTTCCGTCAATTCATTGCGAATTTCACGCTCTAAAGCTGGGAAAATAAGACGTTTGTACGCATCAGCTACAGCAGCCGCTTTATACTCTGCGAAGATCGACTTCGGATTTTTCTCTAACTTTTGTAACATATAAGCAATATAGGTGTCACCTGGTACAGTTAGAGCTAATTTCAAAGCACCTAATTTTTCACCGCGATTTACCGCCAAGATACGATGGGACGGCATTTGACGTACGGGCTCAGCATATTCAGCGTATTGCAAGAATTGTTGTTGTTCTTCCTCTTCACCGCTCAATTCAGCTTGAATAAAGCCTTCATTCCACATCTTCTTACGCAAGTACGCCCGGAAGTCTGCACTATCGCTGACGATTTCCGCTACGATATCAGAAGCACCTTGTATGGCATCCTCTGGCGTAGGAACCTCTTCTGTTATGTATTCTTTTGCGATCTCTAACGGATCACCAGAGATAACTGTATCGTTAAGAATCATTTCCGCTAACGGCTCCAAGCCACGTTCACGGGCAATCATGGCGCGCGTACGTTTCTTAGGACGGTACGGTAAATACAAATCCTCTAACTCTTGAAGCTTTGTTGCCGCTTCTAAGCACTTCATCAACTCGTCGGTCATCTTTTCTTGCTCTGTAATAGATGCAATGATTTCTTGGCGACGTGTTTCCAAGTTGCGCAAATATTTAATGCGTTCTTCAATGGTGCGCAATTGCTCATCTTGCAATTCGCCCGTCACCTCTTTACGATACCGTGCGATAAATGGCACCGTATTGCCTTCGTCCAACAATTCTACCGCAGCTTGCACCTGCTTTGGCTTAACATTTAATTCACTGCCAATAATGGCAAACATTCTTTCACTCATTTAGATGCCTTTCTGCGATAGGTTACAAAACGATGAGGATATTTGTTCTTTTCATCCACCGCGCCGTCTACTACGGATTCAATGGTGAAAGCCTCCTCAGAAAACTCAGGGAAAAATGCATCCCCATCAAATTCGTGGTCTACTTCAGTGATATACATAGTATCTACGTAAGGTAGAAAGGCCTCGTATACTTGAGCCCCACCAATAACGTAGGCCGCATCAAGAGCACGTGCTGCTTCAGCAGCCGCCTCAGGGCTATGGAAAATCTTAACACCTTCTGGTGCATCAAAGCCTTTATCACGAGTAATTACCCAATGCTCACGATTTGGCAACAAGAACGGTAAGCTTTCAAAGGTCTTACGGCCCATGATGATAACATGGCCTGTTGTTTTTTCCTTAAAGAATTTCAAATCATTTGGCAAATGCCAAATCAAAGTATTATCTTTACCGATTACACGATTATGTGCTACGGCTACGATTAATGCTAACATACTGCCCTCTTTCGGTTAATACTATATGGCAACAGTCATAAGTTATGCTATTTAACAATGGTTATGAACACGATACTATATAGCAATAGCCATACATATTATGCTATTTAACAATTGTCATAAATACTATGCTATACAGCAACAGTCATTGATAATTTACCAAGGTGCTCATATCCATCTAAGGTTATATCCTCTGGTGTGAAGTCATAGAAGTCTTTTACCTCAGGATTCACGATAATTTTTGGAGCAGGCAACGCTTGATTGCGACGTGCTAATTGCTCACGCAATGCCTCTACGTGATTTTCATAGATGTGGGCATTGTTGATAACATGTGTAAATTTACCTGGTTTTAGACCGGTTACTTGAGCAATCATACATTGTAATGCCGCATATTGAGCCGTGTTAAACGGAACGCCAAGCCCCATGTCACCACTGCGTTGGATGAGCATGCAGTTCAAGTAACCATCCCCTACATCCCATAAGGTTTCATACGCACATGGTTGCAACGCCATGTCATCTAAATCTTCAATATTCCAAAGGGTTACAATCATTCGGCGACTATCAGGATCTTCTTTAATAGTTTTGATGAGCTTGTCTAATTGCTTATACTTCGCAATTTGGTAGCCGTATGCTTTACCAATAGTACCATCCTCACGCATCCATTCATCCCACACGTGCACATTCATTTCTTGCAATTTGCGTACGTCATTGGACTGCATTTGCCAAATCCAAAGTAATTCTTTTACAGCCGTTTTGAAAGCTACAAATTTTGTAGTCAAAATCGGGAATTCCTCTTGCAAGTTAAATTGCATGATTTGTTGAGGCAATTTGTACGTTGCGATTCCTGTACGGTTTTGACCATAAATACCATGATCTAAAATATTTTCAATAATACCGAGGTATTGTGTATCTGCTAAGCTCATATATCCCCCTAAATCTATTTATAATAAGCCAAATAATACTAACGTATATCTTACTAATCTTACTAAAACATATAGTACTATCATACTAAAAAATATATGGTACTACCATATATACAGTAAAATTTATCATCCCTTATATTCTGCAATGGCCTGTAAAAAGGTAAGTCCATATTTTTTCAATTTTGCTGTCCCTACGCCTTTAACATTGCCAAACTCACCTAATGTTGTAGGTCGTAAATTTGCCAAATCTATGAGTACTGTATCAGGGAAGATAAGATACGGTCTAAGGCCCGCTTCTTCAGCCAAGCGCTTGCGATGTTGCCGCAAATGTTCAAATAAACCGCCCGATGTAGGACTAGATTTTCCTCGTGCCACAGAGGTAGCAGATTTACTGTTGCGAGAAGGCACAGACACATGTTGTCTGATTTCCTCTACCTCTTTACGACCTGCTAACACTTCCTCGGCACCAGCCGTTAAAGATAACACAGGATATTTTCCCGTCGAACTGCGCAAATAGCCAGATGCTACAAACTGTTGAATAAGTCCTTTAATAGATTTTTCATCTACATTGCTCAGTAAACCAAAGACAGGCAATGCATCATGGCCAGTACGCATAATCCGATCCGTTCGCTCCCCGCGGACAATAGAGGTTATCATTGATGCCCCATATCGCTCATCAGTGCCCATAATGGCACGAAAAATAGCCTTTGCTTCTTTCGTAACATTGACCTTATCAGCAGAGCCCTTACAAGAGCTACAATTATCACAGGTTGTCCAAATGGTGCTTTCACCAAAGTAATTAAGCATATATTTACGCAAGCAATTACTACAGAAACAGTAATCAATCATGGACTGCAATTTGCGTAACTCCACATTTTGTCGTTCCGGCGTTTCAATGGACTGTTCAATTAAATACTTATGAACCTGCACATCCTGTCCACTATAAAGCAAGATACATTCAGCAGGTGCCCCATCACGTCCAGCTCGTCCTGCCTCCTGATAATAGGACTCCATATTACGCGGCATTTGATAATGTAGCACATAGCGTACATTGCTTTTATCAATGCCCATACCAAAGGCATTCGTCGCTACCATAACCTGTAATTTATCGTCTGCATAGGCATTCTGCATTTCACGGCGCACCTCGTCGTTGAGTCCTCCGTGGTAATGACCAGCTTTGATGCCCGCACGGGTTAAATTTTCATAAACCCGATCTACATCCTTGCGCGTTGCACAATAGATAATACCATTTTCATTCGCGTGTTCTCGCACATAATGGACAACGTAATCCATCCGCTTCGGTGTGCGGATGACAGAGAAGGATAAATTAGGCCGATCAAAACCCGTCACGTATACATTAGCCTTATCTAGGCCTAATAATTTTTTTATATCATTTTCTACATATTTCGTCGCCGTCGCCGTGAAAGCCCCCACGATAGGTCTCTTTGGCAATGAATTGAGCCACTCTCCGATAAGTCGATAAGACGGTCTAAAATCTGAGAGGAGAAAACACGATAGTCAAGCCCGCCTTACAGAGCGCAGGAATCTGGAAACAGATAGACTTTCCAGCCCCTGTCGGCATGATTCCAATTACATCTTCGTTCCTCAACAAGGATGCAATAGGAGCCTCTTGAGCCGGTCTAAAGGAGGTATACCCAAAGTAGGTCTCCAACATACGCAACGCTTGTTGTTTCGTCACAATTTGATGCGGTTTAGGTACTTCATGCTTAGTGCCTACTTGTTGTTCCATAAGGTCCTCCTTTCACGTTCCAGAAATGTAAATATTAATCTCGATTACTACTGACCAATATTTCGTATACCCAATACGAAATATCGTTTTTCCATTCTTCTATTTTATCATATTTTGTTCGGTATGGGACTCATTAGTATATGATTTCATAAGCAACAATCTAATGCGTATCTCTAAAGTATATGGGCTAAATTGGTATAGGAATCTTGTTGATATCACTAATTTTTTACCCTCTAAAGTACTAATATGTGGTACAATAAAAATTATTTACTATACTATAGAATATAACTAGAACCTAAGGAGGTCTTATATAGGCATGACACAAGACAACTTAATGATTATTATCGCCTTTGCCTTATACCTAGGACTCATGATGTATATCGGGGTCTACTACTATCGCAAATCAAACAGCATTGGTGATTACATCCTCGGTGGCCGACAACTAGGACCATGGATCACAGCACTCAGTGCAGAGGCATCAGATATGAGTGGTTGGATGCTCATGGGTGTGCCTGGTCTAGCGTATACTACGGGGATTTCTGGTGTATGGATTGCCGTAGGCCTCACATTAGGTACATGGGCGAACTGGAAATTCGTTTCTAGACGCTTACGTAACCATACTGAGGTAGCCAGTGATAGCTTGACATTACCGGATTATTTGAAGAATCGTTTCCACGATCAATCGCATTCGGTAGCTGTCATTTCCGCCTTATTTATCTTAATTTTCTTCTTGATTTATACATCATCAGGATTCGTGGCAGGGGGCAAATTGTTCAATACCATCTTTGGTCTTGATTACACCGTATCCCTCTTTATCACCGCTGGCATCGTCGTATTTTATACCTTCCTTGGCGGATTCCTTGCCGTATCTTGGACAGACTGTATTCAAGGCGCATTAATGTTCTTTGCCATCTTGGCAGTACCAATTACAGCAGCCATGTACATGGGTGGCCCTATTGAAACATTCCAACTCATCCAACATGAGTTTCCACAAGGACTTAGCTTGTTTGGTAATCCATCTGATTGGTTTACTTGGGCTATCGGCCTAATTTCTTCTCTTGGTTGGGGTCTTGGCTACTTTGGTCAACCTCACATCCTAGTTAGATTCATGGCTATCTCTGATGCGAAAGAACTTAAGAAATCTACGAACATCGCCATGGTATGGGTTATCTTATCTCTTATGGCAGCTATTGCTGTAGGTCTCATCGGTCATGTTTACATGCTGCCAGATAAGTTAGTAGGCACTGATGCGGAAACAATATTCCTCATCATGACAGAACGCCTCTTTACTCCATTTGTAGCTGGGCTTATCTGGTCCGCCGTATTGGCAGCCATCATGAGTACCGCATCTGCTCAATTATTAGTAACAGCTTCTGCTATTTCTAATGACTTCTATGCTAATATCATCCATCCAAAAGCAAGCGATAAAGAGCTTGTATTAGTAAGCCGTATCGTAGTACTTCTAGTGGCATTGATTGCCATCTATATGGCAATGGACCCAGACAGCTATATCTTGACGATGGTAGCCTATGCTTGGGCAGGCTTCGGCGCAGCCTTCGGTCCAGCAATCTTGTTCTCCTTGTTCTGGAAGCGCATGACGCGTCACGGATGTATCGCTGGTATTGTTGTAGGTGGTTTAACAGTACTCATTTGGAAACAATTTGGATTCTTTGGCCTATATGAAATTGTGCCAGGCTTCATCTTCTCTTCTATCGCAATCTATATTGTAAGCCTCATGGGTAAATTGCCTCCACGTCCGGTTCTAAAAGACTATAGAGAAGCAGAAAAAATGCATATTCTATAAGAAAACATAAAAAAGCTAGTTGATTCACCGATCAACTAGCTTTTATTTATGAGTATTGGTGTAAACCTTCTTCAATTGCGGCTTTTACTTCTGTCACTAAAGAAGCTGGAGTAAGCACCTTTACACTTTGCATATATTGGAGCGCCCAATATTTAAAGGCGTCATGATTAACACGTACACGACATACAACATTATCAGCTGTTATATTTGTAAACTCTACATTGCCATCGAACCAATCTAAAATTTGATTTACGATGGAACGTCTAGCTTTAAACGTAACAGTAATAGATTCACCACCGAACATATAAATATGTTCCTTTACGTATTGTGACACATTAAAGGTGCGTTGTTGTTGATATCCCTTTATCTCCCGCAAAGGTTTTCTACGTTCATTTAGCACCGCAATATGTGCAATTCGATCAACGCGTAATGTAGACATGTCATCATAATTTTCGTGATTTCCCACCAAGTAATAATGTCCTCGATTCATTACTAGTTGGAATGGATTAAATACATACTTCCGTTCCTTATGATCTGGCCCAAGATTAATATGTAATCGCTTATCCACATCTGGTTGGCAATAGGCCAATGAAATTTTTCTACCCTTTTGTATTGCTTCTTCTATGAGATCAATATTAAGAAATAAATCTTGGCTTCTATGAAGGTACCCCGTATTACTTTCAATATCAATACCATGAGGCTTAAAATAGGAGCTACCCAATTTTGCAACACGCCCGATTAAATCTTTACGTTGAGATGCAGTAATATGGCGAGATGCCAATATACCATCAATCAATAATCGCAATTCAGAATCTTCAAAGGTATGAATCATATAGAAATCAGTACGTCGAATGGTGCCATCTGCTCCCACAGCAGACTCTTCACATTGAATACTAAAATCTCCAGATTCATATAAATCATTTAAATGACGGCCTAAGGTTTTCCGATCGACGGATACCTCGTACCGTTCGGCTAATATACTGCGAATCTCCTCTTGAGATAACGTATGATTAGCATCTGTTTCGTCTTTCAGGATTTCTAGTATATATACTAGAACTGCCTTCTTAGATGCCATAAAAGACTCCTTTTACAAATAATACAATTAATACAACTTTATCAACTAATACAATTTATAGAATCATCCACAACACATCGGATGATATTTACAAAATACCCATACACATTATACCATACTTTCATGAACGGTTCATTTTTTCCTCATTAAAATTATCGATTTACTATACTTTTTCAGCAATATAAAATAACTAAAAGTAATAAATATAAAATAAAAGTAAATTTAATTATATTAAATAAAACCCGTTAACACTTAATA
>PPYE01107861.1_pt1 | contig 12269 bp, 9 predicted proteins | sample 1559881 | NCBI WGS metagenome assembly PPYE01 (sample SAMN08240022, study PRJNA423297) | Human gut metagenome, whole genome shotgun sequencing project.
GTTCCCGCACGCTGCCGGTGATTTTGGTGGTCACATTGTCCAGCACTTTGGGTGTTTCCTGCTCCAGAAGCGCCGCAGCCGCCGGGGAAAGCTTTAACCCATACCGTGCGGCGATAGCCTTGGCCTCGGCGCAGGTGGAGCTGTCCGGGCAGGCGGGGCCGCTGGCAATCATATCCAGCGGGTCGCCCAAAATATCGCTGAGCACGATGCTGTACACCTGCGCAGGGGCGCAGGCCAGCGCGAAGCGCCCGCCCTTGACGCCGGACAGGCGCTTGCGGATGGTGTTCATCTCCACAATATCCGCGCCGCTGGCCAGCAGCTGGGACGTGATGTCCTGCAATTCCGCGCCAGGGATCAGCGGCTTTTCCAATAGGGCACTGCCGCCGCCGGAGAGCAAAAACAGCACAGCATCCTGCGCGGTCAGCCCATGCACCAGCGCCAGCGCCTTTTCGGTAGCGGCAAAGCCTGCTTCGTCGGGCACCGGGTGGGCGGCTTCATAGCAGGTCACGCCGGGAATCTCGCCTTTCACGTGGCCGTATTTGGTAATGACCACGCCGCCGTCCGGCCGGCCCAGTACTTCTACGGCGGCATGGGCCATCTGCCAGGCGGCCTTGCCCGCGGCTACCAAAAACACCCGCCCCGCCGGGGCAAAGCCCTGCAATGCGCGGCGCACCGCTTCATCCGGCAGCACGGCGTGAATGCTGGCAGTTACAATCGTTTCAGCTTGGGCACGCAGGGTGGTATTCATGGCAAAGACTCCTTTTTATAAAAGTCCGGCGGCGGTCATGGTACGCACAAACCCGTCCCGGGCGGCACCCGCCGGGGTAGGCAGGCTGGGCCGGTAGGGCACGCCCACGTCCCGGCCCCGCAGGGCCGCCATGTCCTTGGCCGCCACAGGGAAGCTGGCAGCATCCATCGAAAGGCGCACCGGGTTCAGCTTGAACTGGGCTTCCAGACTGCCGTGCAAGTCACCCGCGGCGAACTTGTTGTACACATCGGTGATAAGTTCCGGCATAAAGTTGGCGGCGGTGCATACGCCGCCAACCGCGCCATGGCACAGGCTGGCGTAGAGCAGCGTGTCCTTGCCGCCGAACACCTTAAAGCCCACATCCCGCGTGCGGCGGATAAATTCCTCCGTCAGGGTGATGTCGCCGCTGGTATCCTTCATGCCCACAATGTTGGGGACCTGATGGGCCAGTTCCTCCACCAGCTGGGCGGTCAGCGTATAGCCGACCCGCCCGGGATTATTATACAGCAAAACCGGCGTATCGGGGATGCTTTCGGCAATCGTTTTGAAATGCAGGAACAACTCATCATGGGTCGGCTTCAAGAACATCGGCTGCAATACGCTGACCGCCGCTGCACTGTTTTCCACCGCCATCTTTGCCAGACGGCAGCACTTTTTGGTACTGATGGCACCGATGCCGAAGTAAACCGGTACACGCCCGGCCGCCTGGTCCACCATGATGCGCAGGCCGCGCTGCATCTCGTCCTCCTCCAGCATATAGAATTCGCCGTTGGAACCGAAGGCCAGGATGCCGGTAACACCGCCTTCGATGACATAATCCACTTGGGCGCGCTGTCTGGCTTCGTCAATCTTCTCGTCCTCGTCCACGATGGTCAGGATTGGAACAACAACGCCCTTGATGAAATCGGTGTTCATAGCGGTTCCCTCTTTTCAGCGGCCCAGCTTGATGCCGGTCAGGTACTCGTAATACTGCGCAATGGCGCTGTGATCCTTCTGGCCGCCCTCATGGTTATGCAGCCATTGCAGAATTTCCTGCACCTCGGCAGTCATCGGCACAGGAGCCCCCACGCTGTGGGCGCAATCCAGCACGTTATTCAAATCCTTGATGTGCAGGTCAATCTTGAAGCCGGGCTTATCGTTGCCGGCAATCATCATCGGAGCTTTGGCGTTCATAACCGTGGACCCGGCCAGGCCGCCCTTGATGGCCTCAAACACCATGGCCGGGTCAACACCGGCTTTCTGCGCCAGGGTCAGTGCCTCGGCCAGTGCCTGGATGTTGCAGGCCACGATGATCTGGTTGGCCAGCTTGGTGGTATTGCCAGCGCCCACCTCGCCGCAGCGCACGACCGAGGCACCCATAGCGGACAAAATCGGCTTGCAGACGTTGAAGGTTTCCTCATCGCCGCCTACCATAAAGGAAAGGGTGCCGTCAATGGCCTTGGGCTCACCGCCGGAAACCGGCGCGTCCAGTATTTTGACGCCTTTTCCTGCCAGTGCCGCAGCAATTTCCTTGATGGCCACCGGGTTGATGGAACTGCAGTCGATAAAGGTTGCACCCGCCTTCATATGGGCGGCAACACCATCTGCGCCCAGCATGACCTCCTTGACCTGAGGGGAGTTGGGCAGCATGGTAATGACCACATCGCACTGCTCGCCAATCTCCTGCTGGGTGGCTGCGGTAGCACCGCAGGCCGCCAGTTCCTCCATCGGGGCGGCGGAACGGTTATTGACCAGCAGGTCCGTGTAGCCTGCCTTCAGCAGGTTCTTTGCCATAGGCTTGCCCATAATACCCAGACCGATAAATCCGATTTTCATATTGATTACCTCGCTTTGTGTGTGGGTGGTTTTTCGTTTCTGGCTTTAGTATACGGGATGCCCGGCCCTGCGGCAATAGGCAGGGTGACGGAAAACCGTGCTGCATTTTAGTGTAAACAGAAAAATTGCGTGCTTTGAAACGAATATGAAATCTGTGTTGCAATTTTATGCAATTGTGTATTTCGTATAATGAAACGAAATTGCAACTTTGCATTGCAAAATCTGCACTTCTATCGCAACCCGCCAAAACAGCGGGGCGCAATTCAGGCAGTTTGCACATTGCCGTTGTGCGGAGAACCCTGCTACAATAAAGGCAGTAAAGCGAATCCAAACAGGAGGGATAGTACATGAAGATCACGGCGGTACGCGGGGTGCCCCTGCGTTGTGCCTGCGAGCCTATCAGCGATGCACTTTCCACCAGCCGGGCCCGGCAGGCACTGTTGGTGCTGCTGGATACCGATACCGGGCTGCAGGGCATTGGCGAGGCCTTTACTTACGGTGCGCCGCTGGCTGTCATGAAGTATCTGGTGGAGAACACCCTGGGCCCGAAGCTGATTGGCCGCGACCCCGCCGATATTGACGGCATCTGGCAGACCTTATATATAAGCACGCTGGCCAGCGGACGTCGCAGCATGACGTTAGGTGCCATCAGCGGTATTGACATTGCCTTGTGGGACCTGAAGGGAAAATGCGAGCATAAGCCCATCGCCGCGCTGCTGGGCGGCACGCGGGACCGCATCCCCAGCTACGCCAGCGGCGGCTTTTATGCCCACGGTAAGGGACTGGACGGCCTGCGCCGTGAACTGGAAGGCTATATGCAAAAGGGCTACACCGATGCCAAAATCAAAATCGGCCGCAATCTGGATAGACCCCATGCTCCATTAAAAGTACTGGGCATCACCGAGGATACCGTCACGGTGGAGGAGGACTGGCAGCGCATCCGCGCCGCAAAGGAGATTGTGGGCGAGGGCCGTCTGGCGGTGGATACCAACGCCAGCTGGGACCGTGCCGCCGCGCTGGAAAACGCACCCCGTCTGGTGGAGGCCGGTGTCTCCTGGCTGGAGGAGCCCATCCCTTTTGAGGATATGCAGGGGCTGACACTGCTCTGCCGCAGCAATCCCGGCTTACAGATTGTGGGCTGTGAGACCCAGCAGGGGGCCGGCAATTTCACCACGATGCTGGATGTCGGCGCGTTGGATGTGGTGCAGCCCGATGTGGGTTGGGCTGGCGGCATTAGCGAGTGTGTACGCATCGGCGCTGCCGCCCAGGCCCACTGCCGCCCCATCAGCCTGCATTGCTTCGGCTCCGCCGTGCTGTTTGCAGCCAGCCTTCAGCTGGCCGCCGCGCTGCCCGGCCTGCAGCCCTTGGAATCAGAGGAAAATCCCAATCCGCTGAAATCGGAACTCAGCAAAACGCCCTTTGCTGCCGATGCAAAAATGGCCTGGTTCGTTCCCCAGGGGGAGGGGCTGGGCGTTGAGTTAGACTGGGACGCTGTGGAAAAGTTTCTTGTAAAGTAACCCATCCAGCCCTTATCATGCAAAAATCCCGCCGATACTCTTGCAGAATGATATGCTCCCTATATAGCGAACAGTGAAATAAAACACTGAAAGCTATATAGGGAGCATATCAAATTCCCGGCGGGTTTTGTTTTATGCGTTTTTGTTATTTTGTAAAGGTAATATCCATTTTTTTCATCTGCCGCCACAGCGTTGTCTTGCTGATGCCCAGGGCATCGGCGGCCTGCTGGCGGTCACCGCCTGTAGCCTGCAGGGCCTGACGGATGCGGGCAGCCCGCGGGTCCGTCCCCGGCTGCGGAACAACCGTTGCTCCGGGCAGAGCCGGGGCTGCGGGGGTCAGTTCCCGCAGCTGGGCGCGCAGGAATACCTCGTCCACACTGCGGCGCGGGGCCAGCAGCACCGTGCGCTCACACACGCTGTGCAGCTGATCCAGATTACCGGGCCAATCGTACTTCTGCAAAAATTCACGTGCCCCGTTGGTCAGGCTAACATAGCGCTTGTACTGCTCCTGTGCTTCGCTAAGGTAACGGTCTGCCCAGGGCAGAATATCCGCCCGGCGTGCCCGCAGCGGCGGCAGCGCCAGCGAAAGGACGTTGAGCGCGTAGTACAAATCACTGCGGAACAGCCCCTCCTGCAGCAGAGCGGGCAGGTCGGCATTGCTGGATGCCACCACACGCACCGCCGCCTGGGCAGGCTGGCTGGCACCATTGCGCCAGATTTTACCGCCGATAAGCTGCAAAATCTTAAACTGCAGTTCCGGCGAAAGGGCCTCGATATGCGCCAGATATAAAGTACCGTTCTGCGCGGCTTCAGCCAGGCAGGCGGGGGCATCGGCGCGGGTGGAATAGCTGCCGAACAGCAGCGTATCCAGCGAGTCCGGCTGGTAGGCGCTGCAGTCCAGTTCCACAAAGGCATTGGCACGGTTGGGACTTTCGTTGTGCAGGCACTGCGCCAGCTGGCGCTTTCCGGTGCCCACCTCGCCGGTCAGCAGCACCGGCACGGGGTACTGGGCAATCTGCCGTGCCCGTTCAAGAATCTCTTTCGTGGCGGCATCCTGCACCGGCAGGCGATCGAACCGGCACTGTGCCACAAAACCGCGCCGGTAAAGTTCCCGCCGCAGTTCGCCGCTGATTTCGGTAATGCGCCGTCCCTCCTGAAAGGTCAGTATGGCACCCCGGATCTGGTTTTCCAACCGGATGGGAGCAATATTCACCACCACCGTGTGGCCCTCGATGGGCAGCAGGATGGCGTAGGCTTCCTCACCCCGGTGCAGGGCCTTGTCCAGCATTTCCCCGCGCAGCTGGGGCAGGGCCTCCTGCACGGGGCGGCCGATGAGTTCCTCCGGATGTTTATCCAGGATGTTGTACAGCACGCGGTTGCCCCGCCGGACCACGCCCTCCGCATCAATCTGCAGAATCCCGCTGAAGGTGAAGTCCAGCATCGTGTTCATCTCGGCGCGGGCGCGCTTTTCCAGGTCGATGGCGTAGGCCACACGGTCGGCAATAGCAAAGGCATTCTGCAGGCTTTCTTGCCCGGAGGCCAGGAAATAGTGCGGCAGACCCAGTGTTTCGGCACGGGCGCAGACAACATCGCCACCGACGACCGCCTGGCAGCCCTCCTGCAGGGCACGGTCCACCAAAGCCGCCAGGCTGGCGGAGGTGTCGGTTTCCTGGGTGTCCGGCAGGGTATAGCGGCACAGTTCCACGCCGAATAGTTCGTCAAACCGGGAGGTATCTCCCAGCATATTTTCAAAGGCAATCAGCCCGATTTTCGGGTTGGGCAGGCCCAGCTCCCGCTTGCAGCGGGCGGCCAGCACGCCGACCTCCTGGGCGGTGGCTGTAATGGCAATGACCGGCAGCGGCACCGCACGCTGAATCAGCGCCGCCTGCAGGCCGCGGGCCAAAATCAGCTCGCAACCATCATTTTGTAACCTTATCGCGCGTTGACAAGCTGCGTCGGTATAGGTATACTCAATACAGAAAGGTGATAGATTCGGATACTGTGCAATCAAGTCTGCTGCCATTTGCTGCATTTCCTGCCGGGGCAGCAGCACCGCGGCCTTTGCCATAACGGGCACCCCCTAACGGTCTATTTACCAAAACTATAGCACAGCCCGCGCTGGAATGTCAATTTTTATGCGCGAGGAAATAAGAAGGAGAAAAAAATGGCAATCCATGTTGTAAACGAAGCCCGCCGCTGCCTGCACTGCAAAAAGCCGATGTGCCGCGAAGGCTGCCCCATCAGCACCAATATCCCGGAAGCGATCGAGCTGTTCCGCACTGGCCACAAAGAAGAAGCCGGCGAAATGCTGTACGAGAATAACCCGCTGAGCGTCATCTGCTCTCTGGTATGCGACCACGAAAAGCAGTGCGAGGGTCACTGCGTGCTGGGCCGTAAGGGCGCCCCCGTGCATTTTTCCAGCATCGAAAACTACATCTCCGATGCGTATCTCGACCATCTGGAGCCGGAGATGGAGCCGAAAAAAGGCCAGCGCGTGGCCATCATCGGCAGCGGCCCGGCAGGCATCACCATCAGTGTGCTGCTGGCCCGCCGTGGCTATGACGTGACCATTTTTGAAAGCCGCGAGAAGATCGGCGGCGTGCTGCGCTATGGCATCCCAGAGTTCCGCCTGCCCAAGAGTATTCTGGACCGCTACCAGAAGCAGCTCATCAAGCTGGGCATCAAGATCCGCCCCAACACGGCCATTGGCCGCACCCTGACGGTGGACGACCTGCAGCGCGACGGCTACGAGGCCATCTTTATCGGCACCGGCGTGTGGAAGCCCAAGGCCATGGGCATCCCCGGCGAGAGCCTGGGCCATGTCAACTACGCCATCGACTATCTGGTCGACCCGGACGTGTATGATCTGGGCGATAACCTTGTCGTCATCGGCGCGGGCAACTCGGCTATGGACGTGGCCCGTACCGCCCTGCGCAAGGGCGTGCGCCATGTCAGCGTGTTCTGCCGCCGCTACCAGACCGCCGCCAGCGTGCGTGAGGTGGACTACGCCAAGGCCGACGGCGTGGAGTTCTACTACGGCATGCGCCCCACCCGCATTACCGACGACGGCGTTTACTACAAGAAAGTGGAGATGGACGAGGAAGGCAACATTACCTCCACCAGCGAGGAGCAGTTCTTCCCCTGCTCCAGCGTCATCATTGCCATCAGCCAGGGCGCGCAGAACCGCATCGTCAGCACCACCACCGGCCTGGAGATGAGCAGCCACGGTCTGCTTGCCACCGACGAGAACGGCCACACCACCCGTGAGGGGATTTTTGCCAGCGGTGATGTGGTGCTGGGTGCCCGGACCGTTGTGGAAGCTGTTAAATACTCCAAGCAGGTTGCCGAAGAAATGGATGAATATTTGACGAAACGCTGCGAGAAATAATTTTTGGTTTGCGCTTTCGGTGTTCCGCCGCCCTGCGGCGGACACCTCATATCGAGGTGTCCGAACGGGCCAAAATGCTCTACGGTTTATCCTCGATACGACATTACAAAAGGGCGATGCAGTTCTCCGGCATCGCCCTTTTGTGTTGTGTTATATGGAAAGTTTCTTTGCCTACTTTCTTTTCCAAAGAAAGTAGGTCAAAACAGCACCACAGGGCTGGCGAGGTTTTGCAGAAGGGAGACGATGCTCCAGCCGGCGATCTCGGCGGTGCGGCTGTAGACGTCGGAGGTCACTTTCAGGCCGTCGGTCTCCATGGTGATGCAGTGGTCGTCACCGGCAAAGCCTTCCACGCTGGTAATTTTTGCACCCATGGCGTCGGGGCCGATGCTGGCCAAGGCGGCGGCGACCGCCACGTTCACCTTCGTGGGCAATACCTGGATGGCCTCGGCAGCGGTGCCTGCCAGCACCGTCTTTTCTGGCGTGGTCATCAGCTCTTCGGTGAACAGCGGCGTGTTTTTCAGCGACGCCGGGCCTTTGTGTGTGTGGATCTCGGCGGTGATGGGCTGGTTCTTCGCCTTGGCCATCAGGGCCACCGTGTGCAGCACATCAAAGCCGCCCACTGCGCCGTGGGGCAGGTAGATGCGCCCGCCGTGGGCCTTGGCCGCGGCGCAGGCCTTGGCGTAAAAATCGGCATCCGCAAAAGCGCCGATGCTGATGGGGATAAAGCCCAGCCCGGCTTCCAGCACCGGCAGGCAGCTTTCTTTGGCCACCTGCACGGCAGCGGTCTCCACCACGTAATCCGGTTTCTGGGCCAGCACCTCGTCCAAGGTGACGCAGGCCGCGCCGCCCGCTTTGGCGCACAGGGCCTCGGCGTCCGGCAGCTTGCGGCTCATCGCTGCACAGAGGGTATAATCCGGCAGCAGGCCGCTGGCAATGGCATCGGCCACGATGCTGCCCAGCTGGCCGCAGCCCAAAATCGCAATTTTCTTCATAGGGGCACACTCCTTCTTGCTTGTTGCCCCCCATTGTAGCATACGGTGCGCAAAAAGAAAACCGGGACGCGGCAAAACGTCCCGGTTTATTTTTTGCGGCTTTTACAGCGGTTACAGAATCTGGCCGTGGCGCACCACGGTCTGGATGTTCAGCTGGTCGTCCACCAGTACCACGTTGCCCCATCGGCCTGCTTCCAGGCTGCCATAGTCGGCATCGACACCGATGCTGCGGGCGGGGTTGAGGGTGGCGGCGCGGACGGCGCTTTCCAGCGGCACGCCCATCTCCTGCACCGCACGCTTCATGCAGTCAAACAGGCAGGTGGCGCTGCCGGCGATGGTGCCCTCCTGCTCGGTCAGGGTGGCGCGGCGGCCGTGCACGGTGACGGCCTGACCACCCAGGCTGTACTGGCCGTCGGGCAGACCGCAGGCCATCATGCTGTCAGCGATCAGAATCACGTGGTCGTCGCCGAAGGTGTTGAAGGTAAAGCGCACCACGGCGGGGTGGATGTGCACGTTGTCGGTGATCAGTTCGACCTCGGCACCCTCCTCCAGCGCGGCGATAATGGGGCCGGGGGCGCGGTGGGTGATGCCCGGCATGGCGTTGTACAGGTGGGTCATGTGGGTGGCACCGGCGGCAAAGGCTTCTTTGGCGGTGTCATAGTCGGTGCAGGTGTGGGCAATGGAAATACGCACCTCATCGTGACATTCCTTGATGAAGTCCATGTTGCCCGGCTCCTCGGGGGCGACGTCCACCAGCTTGATCAGCCCACCGCTGCGGGCCTGCAGTCGGCGGAACATATCGGCGTTGGCGGCCATCACGTACTTGGGGTTCTGGGCGCCCACCTTTTTGGGGCTGATGTAGGGACCTTCCATGTTGATGCCGACCAGATCCGCGCCGTGCTCATTTTTATGGGCCGCAGCCACATCCATGATGCCGTTCAGGATCTCTTCGCTGAAGGTCATCGTGGCGGGGCAGATGGCCAGCACACCTTTGCTGGCCTCGAAATCGGCAATGGCCTGCAGACCTGCTTCGTCGGCATCGCAGAAGTCATGGCCGACAGCACCGTGGAAGTGGATGTCCACAAGGCCGGGCAGGGCGTAGCTGCCCTTGGCGTCCAGCACTTCCTCGTTCTCCTGCGGGGCGGCACCGAAGACGATGCGGCCATCGCGGATCACCAGGTCTTTTTCCACAAAACGGCAGCCATCCGTAAAAACTTTGGCATTTTTGATAATCATAGCGGAAAACCTCCTGCCATCAGATCAGGCTGAATGCTTCCTCATCGCCGACCAGGATAAAGTCGGGGTGCATCTGCAGGATGCTGGCGGGCACTTCGGGAGTGACGGGGCCGAAGAAGGCTTTCTTCACGATTTCAGCCTTGCCCTTGCCGTTGACGACCATCAGCACCTTGCGGGCCTGCATGATGGTCTTGATGCCCATGGTGTAGGCCTGTTTGGGAACCAGGTCCTCGTTGCCGTCGAAGAAGCGCTTGTTGGCCTCGATGGTCTCGGGCTTCAGGTCGACGCAGTGGGTGCCCAGCTCGAAGGCCTCGCCCGGCTCGTTGAAACCGATGTGGCCGTCGTGACCGATGCCCAGCAGCTGCAGGTCGACGCCGCCGACGCTCTTGATGACAGCGTCATAGCGGGCGCACTCGCCCTCGGCATCCATGTTGGTGCCGTCGGGCAGGTTGATGGCTTCGGGGCGGATGTTGACCAGATCGAACAGGTTGCGGTGCATGAAGCTCCAGTAGCTTTCGGGATGCTCCTTGGGCAGGCCGCGGTACTCGTCCAGGTTGACGCTGGTGACCTCGGAGAAGTCCAGGTCGCCCTTGTTGTACCACTCGACCAGCTGTTTATAGGTACCCACGGGGGTGCCGCCGGTGGCCAGGCCCAGCACGCAGTTGGGTTTCATGATGACCTGAGCCGAGATGATGTTGGCAGCCTTGCGGGACATGTCATAGTAGTCTTTCGCGCGGATGATTTTCATAGAGATTTCCTCCTAATTATTGGGGCGGGCCGGTGGGGCCGCCGTTTCTCCTTACCTTGTATTATACCACAATACCGTTTTAGAAAAAGCAGATAAATGTGAATTTTATATCAAAATCCGAGCAATTTTGTGCAAGCTCCAGGCAACATTTCATAAAAAGCGCCGGGGGCAGGCGTCCAGCCCGCCCCCGGCGGAAGATATGCGGTTTAGATAAAGGGAACCAGAACCTTTACCAAGGGGCACTGTAAGCGATCACGCAAGGCTTACAGCATTTTCTTCAGTTCGTCGTACACAAACTGAACCTTGGGGCCGATAACGACCTGGCAGGCAGTCTTGCTGGGACGGATGACACCAGCGGCGCCAGCCTTCTTAACAGCCTTCTCATCAACGGCGGTGTGGTCCTTGATTTCGAAACGCAGGCGGGTAGCGCAGTAGTCAACGTTGGCAACGTTGCCCTTGCCGCCGACAGCAGCCAGAACGCCCTTGGCGATGGCAGTGTAGTCGTTGTTGGCCAGGGTGATGTTGGCCTCAGCAGCTTCCTCGTCCTCGTCCTCACGGCCGGGGGTCTTCAGGTCGAACTTGGTGATGGCGAAACGGAACACCAGGTAGAACACGACGAAAGCAGCAATGCCCAGAGGAATGATCATCCAGGTGTTAGCATGTGCGGGCAGGCTGGCGGAGAAGACCAGGTCAGTAGCACCGGCGGAGAAGCAGAAGCCTGCGCGGAAGCCGGAGTAGTAGGTGATGATGGTGAAGATGCCGTACAGAGCGGCGTAGACGATGTACAGGGGGAAGCAGAGGAACATGAAGCCGAACTCGAAGGGCTCGGTAACGCCGCAGACGAAAGCGCAGATAGCAGCGGAAACGACCAGGCCGATAGCAGCCTTCTTGTTCTTAGCAGTCTGGACCATGGCCAGAGCAGCACCGGCAATACCGAACATCATGCAGGGGAAGAAGCCGGACATGTACATGCCGAGGCTCCAGCCCACATCAGCGGAGGTGTCGCCAGCCCAGTAGTGGCTCAGGTCGCCCAGGCCGATGGTATCAAACCAGAACACGTTGTTCAGGGCGTGATGCAGGCCGGTGGGGATCAGCAGACGGTTCAGGAAAGCGTAGATGCCGGCGCCAACGCCGTCCATCTTGGCAATGCCGTTGCCCAGAGCAACCAGAACGCCGAAGATGACAGGCCAGACGAACAGCAGAATGACGGAAACAACGATGGAAACAACGGCAGTCACGATAGCAACGCTGCGCTTGCCGCTGAAGAACGCCAGCCAGTCAGGCAGCTGGGTGTTCTTGAACTTGTTGTAGCAGGCAGCACCGATGATGGCGGCCAGGATACCGATGAAGGAGTTGCCGGCGATCTTGCTGAAAGCAATGTAATCGACGGAGCCTTCTTCCAGGGTGGAACCAACAGCAGCGCGGATGGCGCCCACAACAGCGGGGCTGAGCAGCTGCTGCATCATCAGGAAGCTGACCAGGCCAGCCAGACCGGCCGTGCCGTCGTGGTCATCAGACAGACCCACAGCAGCGCCGATGGCGAACAGCCAGGCCATGTTGTCGATCAAAGCGCCACCGGCCTTGATCAGCAGGAAACCAACGGTGTACGCAGCACCGGAGGTAGCACCCTCAGCGCCCATAACGGCGGGAGCGAGTGCGTAACCAATGCCCATCAGGATACCACAGACGGGCAGCGCAGCTACGGGAAGCATTAACGCTTTGCCGAGCTTTTGCAGATACTTCATCATAAAAGCATTCCTCCAAAATATTTAAGTGGGGCTGATCTGGTTCCGCCAGCCGACCACTTTGTTAAATATATGTTAAC
>PPYE01171879.1_pt1 | contig 12269 bp, 9 predicted proteins | sample 1559881 | NCBI WGS metagenome assembly PPYE01 (sample SAMN08240022, study PRJNA423297) | Human gut metagenome, whole genome shotgun sequencing project.
GTGAGTATCTTTTGCATTCGCATCGAGAGCTTGGTTACGGGAAGGTCTGTCTTTTCGGTAAAGAGCTTAAAGCTGCGGTATTGCCTATAAACACCGCTCTGCAGTGCCAACACCTCGTATTTGATTACCTTGAAGGACTCTAGGCAGTTGCCCCTATGAAGAGAGTTTTATACTTGAATTTTGTTTAACCCGATACTCTTGTATGCCGTTGATGTGATTAGTGTTTCCTCTATAGCTCTGCCGTATAAAATAAGCATTCCCTATAGAGTTAGGTAAAGTCGCTCTATAATTGAAGAGAGCGACTTTACTTACGATTTAATACTAACCTTCCTGATATATCCAGTAATCATTATCCTTTCTATTATCTTTGAAATATTGAATACGGTCAACGATGTCAATGCCTTCTTTGTTTTGTGGAATGATAAATCTGGCACGCTCTTTATTGTCCTTCAAAGAGTATGATACAAAAGCATTGTTTTCACATCTCAACAGCCCTTTTCTGTAAGAGAGCGCACGGATATCATATCGTTCTACAGAATTTGCTACTGCTTGTCCTTCAATGAGTGCTTGAAGCATACATTGGTAGGCATTAGATGATTCACGCTTTTCAGAGTGCAATGCCACAAGAGCGTATGGTTGTTCATCATACATAGTATATTTGCCATAACGCTCGGGGCGGAAGCATGGATACGCGATATAATAATATCGCCAATCGTATTGACTTTTAGTTTTGCATTCTGTTAGATACGCATCAATTTTTTCTTGTAAGTAAATGTCGTCTATTTCTATATCAATCTCAAGCAGAGAACGTAATGATTTTTTTGTCTTATTAAAATCTGGATTTTTGCCTGTCGGATGAAATAATGCATACCAAGCCTTATTGCCAATTTCATCCTGATTCCCAGAACCAAGTTGAATGCACCAATTATTTATCCTTTGGCTATAATCATACGTTGCTAACATTGCACAGTCAATAATATCGCGAGAGCATCTATCAAAGACATGGATGAATCGCTGATAAAGATGAGTATTCTCATACCCAACAAGATCTGTACGACCTTGAAGCAGATAGTGATCCTCCAACTGAAAAAGACCAGCAGAATGCTCGGGATGTTCTTTGGTAAACTGGAGCTTTTGACGCTCCTCTTCCATCTGAATTACATTGAAATTCTGTCTCACGTCATTGTCAATCATTATACTATCTGCAATTTCTCCAGAAAGAATAATATTTTCTACCTGACGAAGATTTGCGGGCATACGGTTTCCTGCATCACCATTAGGGGTATCGACAACTTCGTTTCTGGAATTTTTGAGCAGATTCACTACCACACGCAAGCGTCGACGGAAATCCATTTCTTTTATCTTATCATAGTTCATTAAATAGATAAGAAAGGAGTAGAGCATTATTAACCAATAGGTAGTATTTTTACGCAACGCGGCTCCGGTCAATACCCCTTTGAAAATATTGAGATCTGTAATTTGTTGAGATACGACAACTTTTTCGTGTTCATGATAATCTTTTGACAGGTAAGAGTTGAAAAAAATATCAATAGGGTTAAGTATTAATGAATTAGAACGTCGCGCTTTGTTTTGAATATTGACCATGCAATCAAAGGATTGTTCAAAAAACACTACATTTTTTGGTTGATTCTTATAAAGCCTTTCCAGTAAACTGAAATCATCTTCTAAATCAAATTCTGATGAAGAGCGATCTGACTTATAGACAAGAATAAGGGAAATCATACGGAAAAAGTTTAGAAAACCGCTATCGACGAGATTATACTCATCCCTATAAATCCAAAGTAAATCGGTCCATTCGCGGTCTATCTTAAGGCCAATGCGTTTAGCAGTAGCTTCATCGTCATTTTCAGAACGCATAACCTTTAAGAGTTCTGCCTTAAAATGCTCAAAGTCAGTGAGTGGTTTTCCACGGGAGTTCATCTTGATGTAAATGTCATCGGTTAACTTCATCTCCTCAATATCGCGGAAATAGAAATTAATTTTATCCAATTTGTTCCATAAGTCATTAATATCGGCAAAACGCTTTTGGATTTCATCAAGCATTGTGAGCATTCCTCTAACCGTAGGATCGTTGCTCCATTCCATTGGAAACCATCCCTCATTTTTAATTTCATCACTAAGATGTGTTTTCCATGTAGGTTCGTAGTTAACAAGCTTTATAAGAAAATCTCTCGCGCTATAACGTGTGTTGTATGAAAACCTCGCAAGTCGCTTATCGTTGATGCCCTCTTTTTTATCTGCATACCAATGAAGTAGCCAAAGAGTAGTTAGTCGTTGCTGTCCATCAAGAGGAATCAGCTGACCATTCTGAATATTACCATAAATGAAATCGAGGGTTAAACCATTGTTTATTAATCCAGCATGTATTGCTGATAGAAAACGTTCACGAGTCTTTACTGCATGTGCATCAGATCGGCCTTGTGCATAAGCACGTTGAATCCGTGGTATAGTGATTCCACTTATTCCGTAAGGATTGTTTTCAGAAATCAGATTCTTCAGTGTCGTAGTTTCCATTTGTCAAGTTGGGTATAGTGGTATCGTTATTATCCTGTTTGTAATAAGGTGAAATTTTCTCATTAAGGGCCTCGGCATAATCTCTTCGGTCTGTTTCTCCCCAAAAGAAAAGCGATGGACCCTCTTGAGTATAGTACTTGAAGAATACGTGTTTTGTACAAATTGGAATGTATCTTCCTTCTTTATCATAATTAATGACACGGTGTCTTTTAACATCAAAAACGGAGTTGCTAAGAGCCGCGTTTTGAGATACATCTAGTAGTGCCATATTTGCTAATCCATGCGAGTAGCTATTCTCCTTAACGACATCTTCCTTAGACGTGAATATGATAATTACTTCCTTCTGAATCTCATTAAAGCGTTCACGCACATTCCCTGGATCCTTATCGCTATGAAGTTGTTCAATCAATATCTCCATTTTCTCTATAAGTTCATTATTTACCTCAAAAATAGAACCTTCAGAAGATTTCAAAAGTGCAATATGACTTTCTAGCCATGTAAGAATATCTTTATTCTTTTTAAGGCTTTCGGCATTTTGAGCGTGGATATGCTCCAAACTCCATATAGAATCTTTATGTTTGTCAAATGGGAACCTTCGTTTACCATCGTCCATCAGACGTTCTGTTTCCACATTAAACAAAGTCAATACCTTTTGTAGTTTGTCTTTCCTTGTATCGTATGATAAGCTAAGTAACTCTTCTTTATCTTTAATGCTTATTGATTCTGAAATCATTTTGTCGAGCTCGCTAAGAAATATATCCTTAGCAAGAGGAGTGTTGCCATCATTTTGCCATACGGTATAAATTTTCCTTAGTGGAACTCCTATAGTAATCAGATAACCAATTTTATGGTAAAAGTCATGGTTCGTATACCATTCGCGTAGTGTAAGAAACACATGATAGATGCGACTCCATATCTCAAGAAGCGGATTTTCTGTGGTGGTTTCCGATAGAGACTTTATTTGTCGATCAAAGTAAAAGAATGTACGATACTTTTCACGATCATTCCCTGATTTGTCTACCATCAGATCAAGGATAAGATCTATACGAGTTGGCATTTGATCTCCATCAATATTGGACAAAAAGCCCCAAAATGATGGATTTTGTAGTTCTTGCTCAATCATGTCCCACTGGAGTGAGACTTCCTCCTGTCGTCCTGACATCTTGTCTCGCACACTGTCTTTAAGAAACAAGGCTTTGACAAGTTCCGAGCTTGTCAGTGGAATTTTTCCAATGTTTAGACGCTCAAATAGCTCAATACCATTCTCAGCAGAATCCACTTCGTACCAAATGACGTTTACTGATGATATGAAATATTCATTGAGTTTGGTCAGGTAAGCTGCCATTTCTCGACGCTCACCCTGTGTCTTTTCTGTAAAATATTGCTCTATATATTCGTATGCAGATGCGATAAAATAATAATCTATATTCAGCTCTCTAAGCGAAAGATCAATATTACCAAGAAAGTTTGCTGATTCTTTACGAGTTTCATACTCTAACTTAAAACTAGGTTCATATAGATCTCCCAGTTTTGCTTCCATATACTTGCAGATGAGGTATATGGTTGTAAGACGTTGCTGCCCGTCAATGAGCTCGAACCTCTCATTGCTTTTCTTTACAACAATTGGTTGTAAGCAATATGGCTTTCCCGCACTTTCATAAATGTCATCGAGAAGGAGTTTTATTTCCTCCGAGGTCCATCTATAACCCCGTTGATAATCGGGGAGGTAGAAAAGGCCCTTGATCTTCCCTACATTTTTTGTATCAAGAATAATGTTTGACATATTGTAGTATCTTAATATAATTTTTTATACAATGTAATATCGTATGCTGACTGATTTTCGATAGTTTGTATTTAAAAGGTGGAAACTTTACAAAATTACTTGTTTTTTCGCTAAGGACCGACGTTTTAATGTTTTTTATCGTTTCTCTTCGAACAGAGGGAGAAAGGGTGAAAACTGCCTTCTAGGGCTTCGATAGATCTTGTTCACAAAGATAGGGTATGTCGGAGTTCGTTTTGCCCAAAAGGGTAGTAAAATCGAGGATAGATTCACAGGTATTTTCTGGTTCCCATGCGAGTGTTATGTGTCCTATTCGGAGTTGTATTTTGTTCGATCTTTACACTCGGTTACTCTACGTTTTGCAGCCAAAAGAAAAATGATTGAAGTTATTTCATCATAGTGCAGCCATCTCTTCTCCCTTATTTTGACTTTACTTTATTGAACGTATATAGGAATACGGGGATAAAGTAAAGTTGGTTTTCATTTGAATAGTAAACTAATCTTGAATATATGTTGTAAGGTAATTTTTGTAGAATAGACATTTAATTCGTTTGGAAAAATGTCGTGTAATGGGGATGATTCGTTTGAAAAAGTGTAGAGCCTTTATACTGCTGTGTCTTCTAGTCTTGCGATTTTGTCTGCAATCTATCATTAAATAGATAAAAAGTAATATTTTTACATATTATATGATAAGTTGATTATGACAAAGAATACAATGGGGATTAAGTTGTCTCGAAAATTGGAGCAGAAGATGTCGGTTGTGGGAGAGCAGATAAAACTGGCTCGATAGCGGAGGAATTTGAGTGTGGCTCAGGTGGCGGAACGGGCACTTGTTCCCCGTTGACTGTGTTCCGAATAGAGAAAGGCGCACCGATGGTAGCAATCGGAATATACTTGCGAGTGCTGTATGTTCTGCAGCTTGATGATGATATTCTGTGGCTGGTCAAAGAAGATAAATTGGGAAAAGTTTTGCAGAATTTGAGTTTGAAGACAAGGGAACGTGCTTCGAAGAAAGAGTAAGCGATGAAGACGCTATATGTATATGCCGATTTTGATTGGATCGAAGAAACAGAACTCGTTGGTGAGTTAGGCTATGAATCTCTTCGTAGCTCGGATTGCTATTGTTTTACTCTCAATGATGGATGTTTTGAAAAAAACACGGAGATTTGTTTCTGAGCGATGATCTGAATAATTATCCGGGACAGCAATATACGCAACCGGAGAAAGATATATTTGGATGTTTCTCGGATGCTTTGCCGGGTCATTGGGTGGCGAACGTTGTTGCTGCGACGTGAGCAGATTGTAGCGATGGAGGAGAAGCGACCGGTACGAAGACTGTTTCCTTTCGACTATTTGATAGGTATCGATGACTTTTCCCGAATGGGGGCTTTCTATTGTAGAAATGATTTTCCGTTCGGTACGAAGCTCGGCTAAATCAAGGAATGCGGTTTTTCTTCCATAAGAGAGCCTTTGGGAACTATTTCGTAGGAATAGGCTTTCTCAAAGGCTTGGTGTCCGGCATCTGTCATAAGTCCTCGGTCTTCAAGATTGATACAACGTTCTTTGTTTAACTCAGTCCAATGACTTCCTTTGCGATGAGGTGAAAGCCGCTGTGCAAGGCATCCGTCTGGCAATTTCTTTAGAGTTGAATCAATCCACCCGAAGCACAATGCTTCTTCAACAACTTCAATGTATGGAATACATTCGTATGTGGGCTGTTTAGAGCGTGAAGTTACAACCCAACACGATTTCACCCGATTATGGTTGACCTTCAGCCATTCTCTCAACTCGATGCGGTCTGTGAAGTCTAGTAGATTGATAATTTCCATATTTGCCTCCAACTGATATGTTATTAATCCAACTGTTTTCTATAAACTGAGTCCAATGTATTTCCTTCTTTATCTTTCCATACCAACCAGCCGTTGTTGCTGCTACCAATACAGAAATCTGCGGCAGTACTGGGACTTGAAAAAGTTTTATCTGATGTCAATACCAATATTCCGTTCTCAGTAGAAGTGTAATCTTGAAGCATCTTTTCTCGTTTTTCTTTCCAGTTGAAAGACGGAACCATTGTTTTGGCAACAGTACTTCCTTTTAGGACTGTGAATCCATCGGAACTGTAGAAACCTTTTGCATTGCATCCTCTACCTTTGGTGTAGAATAGATGTTCTTCTTTGGGTTGTGATACTTCAAAAATATTGCAACCGATAAATGATGCCAAAAACTTCACATCTTCGAAAAATTCATTCATTGAGTCCTGTTGATGCTCCGGTAGGTTAGGGGCTTTAGGAATTTGTTTATTATCGCTTAAAACAAAAGCGTTTGCTTTCTTGGCTTCGGCTATAGCTTTATGTTCTAGGTATTGCACATCAACTTTAGTCATATCGGCGTCTTTCGATACAAATATGAGTGCTTTTTGCCAAAACGATTTTTTGCTATCGTGGTCTTTTACACGTTCTTTAAAGTTCTCCGTTTCACCTATATACGCCTGCGGCTTGGTTGATTCATCTTCCCCCAGCAATATATAGAATGCAGGTTTTTGTAACTTCTCTTGTGTATTCAAATAAGAGAGATTAGAACGTGGTACGACAAACATTTGGCAAATTTTGTTGCTAATGAATGCGTATTGAGTTCCTTTTGGGTCTCCATCAATGAGATATGTTGTTACTGTCTTTCCCATAAATATGTCTAAATTCAATTACTTTGAGGTATAACTCATTTAAGAACTGACTTTTCTTAATGCAAATATACACTATTATCGAATATAATTCCCTATATTTGTCTAATAAAATCATATCAAGTAATGAAACTGAATAGAATAAAGACTGTTTTATCCGAAAAAGGTATTTCTCAAACGTGGTTAGCTAAACAGCTAGATAAGAGTTTCAGTATGGTCAATGCCTATGCCTGTAATCGGATTCAGCCTAATTTGGAAACCTTGCAACGGATTGCGGAGATATTACAAGTTGATTTGAAGGATTTGATAACCGATAAAAAAGAAAGGTTGCAATAAATTATTTAATACGGTTAGGAGGTTCTGGTTCCTTTTGTAACCTGTTGCAGATGTGCCTATGAACTTCCGATAATTTACAATATCAAGAACATGACTCCTGAAGAAAAAGCAAGAATAAAGATAGACCAGTGGTTTGCCGATGCTGGTTGGAAAGTAGTCAACAGGGAGGATTATGAACCTACTTGTACGGCTGTAGCCATAAGAGAAGGTTTATTGAAAGGAAATCTTGAGGCAGATTATTTCCTTTTCATTAATGGAAAAGCAGTAGGGGTACTTGAAGCTAAGCGTGAAGAAACAGAGGCTGGGAATTGAAGATGCATTTGCCGGACTCCCTACATTGAAAAAGAAAGGGCTGCGTGATTGCCAATATGAGGCAGTGACAGAACTTGAAAAGAGTTTCCGTGCTGGGCAAAATCGGGCGTTGATGGTTCTTGCCACCGGTGTGGGTAAAACATATACTGCTTGTCTTGCTGCCTACCGGATGCTTTCTTATACACCAATGCGTAGAGTGTTGTTTCTTGTAGACCGAAATAATCTTGGAAAACAAGCAGAAGGAGAATTTGGAACTTTCCGTCTGACAGAGAACGGGGAGGCTTTCAATACTATCTTTACGGTCAATCGCCTTCGCTCGTCTTCTATTCCTTCTGATAGCAATGTCGTTATTTCTACAATACAACGTCTATTCTCATTCTTGAAAGGAGAAACTATTGAGGATAATGATGATGACGAGAATGAACCTATAGAGGAAGTAACCTTGCCTCCTAATCCCAACTTACCGCACGACTACTTTGATATGATTATCATAGACGAGTGCCATCGCTCCATTTATGGGAACTGGCGCAAGGTGCTGGAGTATTTCGATACGGCAAGATTGGTTGGTCTGACCGCAACTCCTATCCCTGAAACAATGGCATTCTTCAATAATAACTGCATTGTTAACTACACATTGGAAAAGAGTATTGTTGATGGCGTGAATGTGGATTGTCGGGTATATAGAATAAAAACGCAAGTCACAGAAACGGGTGGGGCTATATTAGAGGGTGAGAAATTTAAAGAAGAAACAAGATATACAGGTGAGGTTAAGATTGTAAGTAGTAAGGAAACCAAAATCTATACAAATAAAGAACTTAATCGGAGTATTATCAATCCGGCACAGATAAAGTTAGTCCTTTCGACCTATCGGGATGTGGTTTATACGCTGGAAGTGGTGATGTTCATGCGTGATGTGGAGTCATTGCCTTTGTATATTCAGATGAAAGGGCGTGGAGTACGTACTATTGGTGATGAGCAACTTCGCAATGTTACCCCGAACGCATTCAGCAAGGATTGTTTTTATTTGGTTGATGCGGTAGGCGTGACGGAACATGCGCAAACAGTGGCACCTATAGATGATGCTCCTACAACAAAGACGATTACTCTAAAGGAGCTATTAGAACGTATTAGTCATGGCTATATTCCTGACGAGTATCTCAAACGGCTTGCTGCAACGCTTGCCCGAATATACAACAAGGCGGATGATCCGCAACGGAAAGAGTTTGTCCGTTTGTCTCATGATGACATGAAGGAACTTTCTGCCAGAATATACGATGCACTGGAGAAAGGCATTCTTCCACCGTTTGTAAGCACTGATGAGCCTAACAATGAACGTAAGGGGCTAGTCGCTCCGCTTGCCAATCATGCAGATGCTCGGAAATACCTTCTTATACTTGCAGCCGGATTCGTCAATACATTGATGCCGGGTGAAGATACGCTTATCTCCAAAGGGTTTTCCATTGAGGAAGCAAAAAATACGACAGAGGCTTTTGAAGATTTTTGTAAAAAGTACTATGACGAAATAGAGGCACTGCGCATCATTTACAACAATGAGGGAGAGCCTATAACCTATTCGATGCTAAAGGATTTGGAGAACAGACTTAAAATGGCAAACAATCATTTTACATCCAAACAACTCTGGAACTCTTATGCCATAGTTAACCCTAAAGTGGTAAGGCGTTCCATTACCAAAGAAGAAAGCGATGCATTGACCAATATCATACAACTTGTGCGCTTTGCTTTCCACCAAATCGAACGATTGGATATGAAGATGATGCTACCCATGCAGCCCAAATGATTAGAGCGTTTGGCAATATGCAGAAGGCAGACGAGGCACTTCATTCACTTTACACATTTGTAGTTTTAAGAAAAGCAGCATAAAGAAATGGCAACAAATAATACAACAGAGCAATCGCTCACCAAAAAAGTATGGAATCTGGCAACCACTCTTGCCGGACAAGGAATTGGATTTACTGATTATATTACCCAACTGACCTATCTTTTATTCTTGAAGATGGATGCCGAAAATGTAGAAATGTTTGGAGAAGAGTCGGCTATTCCAACTGGTTATCAGTGGGCAGATTTGATAGTACTTGATGGCTTGGATTTGGTAAAACAATATGAAGAGACCCTTAAATTGCTTAGTGAGCAGGATAATCTGATAGGTACGATTTATACGAAGGCTCAAAACAAGATAGACAAGCCTGTTTATCTGAAAAAGGTCATCACCATGATTGATGAGGAGCAATGGCTCATTATGGACGGTGATGTGAAAGGAGCTATCTACGAAAGCATTCTTGAAAAGAACGGACAAGACAAGAAAAGCGGGGCAGGACAGTATTTTACTCCTCGTCCACTTATTCAGGCAATAGTAGATTGTATCAATCCGCAAATGGGGGAAACGGTTTGTGACCCGGCTTGTGGAACGGGTGGATTCTTGCTTACAGCTTACGATTATATGAAAGGTCAGTCAGCAAGTAAAGAAAAACGTGATTTCTTGCGTGACAAAGCTTTGCATGGTGTGGATAATACGCCTTTAGTGGTGACGCTTGCTTCCATGAATCTTTATTTGCATGGTATTGGTACAGACCGTAGTCCGATTGTTTGTGAGGATTCTTTGGAAAAAGAACCGTCAACTCTTGTAGATGTGATTCTTGCCAATCCTCCTTTTGGAACTCGTCCGGCTGGATCGGTGGATATTAACCGCCCGGATTTTTATGTAGAGACCAAGAATAACCAGTTAAATTTCCTCCAGCACATGATGCTTATGCTCAAAACGGGAGGACGTGCAGCAGTTGTACTTCCTGATAATGTTCTCTTTGAGGCTGGAGCAGGTGAGACTATTCGTAAACGCTTATTGCAGGATTTTAATTTGCATACTATCTTGCGTTTACCTACAGGTATTTTCTATGCCCAAGGCGTAAAAGCCAACGTGTTGTTTTTCAGCAAAGGACAACCGACCAAGGAAATATGGTTTTACGACTACCGTACAGATATAAAGCATACGCTTGCCACCAATAAACTGGAACGGCATCATTTGGATGATTTTGTTTCTTGCTATAATAATCGAGTAGAGACATACGATGCAGAAAATAATCCGCAAGGTCGTTGGCGTAAATACCCTGTAGATGAAATTCTTACCAGAGACAAAACAAGTCTTGACATTACTTGGATAAAGCAAGGTGGTGAGGTGGACAACCGTTCATTGGCAGAGCTGATGGCTGATATAAAGGATAAAAGCCAAACGATAAGTGCTGCTGTGGTTGAACTTGAAAAGCTACTTGCGAATATTGAAGAAAATTGAGTTATGGGAAAAGAGGTTTTCACAAATGATAAAGATATAAACGACCTGTTCTTGAAGGTTGTTAACCTTGTTACGCAGGCAAGGGAACGTGTGGCAACAGCCGTCAATATAGCTGAGGTTTATACTAAGTTCCATATCGGACAATATATAGTAGAATATGAGCAAAAGGGGGAAACAAGAGCCGAATATGGAAAGGCGGTGCTGAAAGAACTCTCCAAACGTCTGACTGATAGGTTGGGAGATGGATGGTCATATTCAACGCTTAAGAATATACGGCAGTTTTATATTGTTTTTTCTAAAGGGCTAACCAGTGGTTGTCCAAAGCCGAGTCAAAAGGCTAACCAGTGGTTAGCCGATTATCCGAAGTCAGAGGAATGTATCTCTGAGCCGACATTCGCTCTCTCATGGTCTCATTATCTTATACTGATGAGGGTGGAAAATCCGGATGCCCGCAGTTTCTATGAAATAGAATGTACTCAACAACAATGGTCTAAAAGACAACTCAGCCGTCAAGTAGGAAGCTGTCTTTATGAGAGATTGGCTTTGAGCCGTAACAAAGATGAAGTAATGCGGTTGGCTAAGGAAGGACAATCTATTGGGAAACCATCAGACATTATCAAGAATCCCATCACATTAGAGTTTCTTGGTCTAAAACCCGATGCAGTTTATTCAGAGTCTAAATTAGAGAATGCCATTATCAACAAGATGCAGCAATTCCTATTAGAACTTGGCAAAGGATTTCTATTTGAAGCAAGGCAGAAAAGGTTCACATTTGATGAGCAGCATTTCTTTGTTGACTTGGTGTTTTACAATCGTTTGCTACAATGCTATGTGCTTATAGATTTGAAGATAGACAAACTAACTCACCAAGACCTTGGGCAGATGCAGATGTATGTCAACTATTACGACCGCTATGTCAAACAAGACTTTGAAAAGCCGACAATTGGTATTCTACTGTGTAAGGAGAAGAACGATGCACTAGTGGAACTTACCTTGCCTAAAGATGTTAACATCTATGCTTCTGCTTATCAACTCTATCTCCCCAACAAGGCTTTATTGCAAGCTAAGGTGAAGGAATGGATTGAAGAGTTTGAAGAAAATGAGGAATTAAAGAAACTGGAAGAACATGAATAGTAATTGTGCAGCCAAAACTGCACAATTACAAACAGAAATATAACGATGGATACAAAAGCGTTACGTCAAAAGATACTCGACCTTGCGATACATGGAAAACTTGTACCCCAAGATCCCAACGATGAACCAGCATCAGTTCTGCTCGAACGAATCAAGGCTGAAAAAGAACGACTGATAAAAGAAGGCAAAAT
>PPYE01759399.1_pt1 | contig 12269 bp, 10 predicted proteins | sample 1559881 | NCBI WGS metagenome assembly PPYE01 (sample SAMN08240022, study PRJNA423297) | Human gut metagenome, whole genome shotgun sequencing project.
ACTACATATTTAGGAAATAATACAACCCTAATAAGATGTTATACTTATTGAGCGTCCGCCCTGCACTGTCCACGATTTTGTGTAAATAGAGAGGACTCTCCATAGAGAGCAGCGCCCCTATTTACAATTACCTCTACCCATACCCTCACTTTTCTTTTGCAACTAACAGTAGTCATCCTTTTAAATACTTATTGATACATCTACGGTCCCAGTTAATTCCCTGTTTTACAACTTTAGCCGGAACACCCGCAATAATTACATTGGGTTCATTAAATACCCTCGTTACGATACTCCCCCAACCAATAATACTATTATCAGAGACTTTCACATTTTTACAAACCTTCACATCTTTTCCGATCCATACATGCTTACCTATTACGATACTCTTAGCAAAATTTATCGGCTCACCCTCTAAATTCGTTATCGTATGTGCGTCGGTACACCATATATCAACGCCCCAGCTCAACTGACTATCGTCTCCAATACTGATGCACGAATCATCTTCTTGCAAATATAACGTAACGCCATTAATTACTACACGATTTCCAATATCTACCCGACAATTATTAGCCATTCTTGAAACACCGGCTCCCAGTCCCGGAAGTTGCCCAATGATAAGCTTCAATCCCGTCATACCCAATATGGTAGAATAGCGTAAAATAATCGTCCCTATATTTACTATATTATTATCTCCTTTTACAATCAGAAGAAATCCATCACTTAGCAACAATTCTTCCGCACTATCTTCAGAATCGCAATACATTGAAATGTGATTGTTATTCCCAATGATCGTTATGTTAGCTTGATTTATAATCCGATTAAACCGTTCGTTCTGAGAAGCCATACAGTCAATCCGATTATGTGGGAAAATCAATGTAATTTCATTATTTTGACCATTAACATGTTCCATATCATTCTAAATCCTATAGTTTACATTCGTAGCAATACAGCTTTTACTCCTTTCTGCCAAATGTACGAAAAGGAATAGCTTCACATTCATTAGCCTACTCCTGATCTTCTTCATTTTAAGTAAATTAACGATTACAACAATAAACCGAAAGCAAATGATCCTCTCAAAGCAAATATCAGAGGAAAACAAGTATGGCAGGAAAGACAGGCACGATGAAAAGACTAATGCTTTTTACTCAAAAAAGCTATCGGGAAAATCTAATTTATAATGCATTGTAAATCCGATGAGGTACATATAGGACAAGCCTTAAAAACGAAAAACTTCCTCACTTCTAAAATATGCGCATATGTTTTTATACTTTTGCATTTAATAATTCAACTAAAAAAATCATATGCAGCCCGGATCTTTAGCAACTTTCATCCTATTACTGTTTATCACAACCTCTTGCCGGAATAAGGAAACACAGTTCTATCCCGTACCTATGGACTCCATAAATCTTGTAGCCCCAGAAAAGCCACAACCGATTGCAGCCAAAAGTCAAACAGCTCTTTATCTGGACTCAATCGGACTGGTAAATATCTCCGAACTCGACTCTACATTCATAATCAACCTGATGTATGCCACCCCGGATAATTTCACCGGTCAACTTCTTTATGGTGATTTGAAAGAGGCATATCTCCATCCGGACGCAGCTAAAGCCCTTTTGCAGGCACACCTGTTACTCAAAGCAGAGCATCCTGGCTATCGCCTGGTGATTTATGATGCAGCACGTCCGATGTCCGTTCAGAAAAAGATGTGGGATGTTGTAAAAGGAACCTCTAAATATTTCTATGTATCTAATCCGGCACGAGGAGGAGGACTGCATAATTATGGCCTGGCAGTAGACATCGGCATAGTAGACTCTCTCGGGCACCCACTTTCTATGGGAACCGAAGTTGATTATATGGGTGCAACATCGCATATCACAAACGAAGCAGAACTCGTGAAAAAAGGAAAAATAACGCAACAAGAACGCGAAAACCGAATTCTACTAAGAAGAGTCATGAAAGGTGCAGGATTCCGTGTACTCCCCAGCGAATGGTGGCACTTTAACCTGTGCAGCCGAGACGAAGCAAAACAAAAGTATAAACTTATAAACTAAAATAAGATATGTACCTTTCTCCGGAAACAGTCCTGTTTATCCGGGAGCATCGCAATGACGATATACGCTCCCTCGCATTACAGGCAAAGAAATATCCCCAGGTTGACATGTCCTCTGCTATCGTCCAGATAGCCGGATGGCAAGCCGCCGCTTCAAAAATACCAAGTTGGCATGCTACGGAAAATCTTCTTTATCCACGTCATTTATCATTGGAACAATGTTCATCGGAAATCACCGCACTCTACAAAGCCTCACTGGCACAGGGAGAAACGCTGGTCGATCTTACGGGCGGATTCGGTATTGATTGTGCTTTTCTCGCAGCCCGGTTTAAAACAGTCACCTACATCGAACGCCAAAAAGAACTTTGCGAGATTGCCGCTCACAATTTTCCATTATTGGGATTAAAGCAGATCCGGATACAAAATGCCGACGGAGTAGAGTACTTGCAAACAATGTCGCCCACAGACTGTATCTTCCTGGACCCGGCACGCCGCAATGAACATGGCGGAAAAACAGTAGCCATATCCGACTGTGAACCTAATGCAGCCGCACTGGAGGAATTATTGCTCGAAAAAGGGCAACAGGTTATAATCAAACTTTCCCCAATGCTCGACCTTTCTCTGGCTATACGGGACATGAAGCATGTTTCTGAGGTCCACATTATCTCCGTCAACAACGAATGTAAGGAACTGTTGTTAATGTTGCGGTCCGAAAAGACCTCTCCGATGATCCTGCCTACCCTATCGCAGCCTATCGTATGCATCAACTTTGCAAACCGAAAAATACAGCGTTTCGTCTTTACGCGCGAAGCAGAGCAGAGCACCGATTGCTCTTACACCCATAAAATAGGTACTTACTTGTATGAACCCAACGCCTCTATTCTCAAAGCCGGTGCTTTCCGCAGCATCGCTTCTGCGTTTCATTTAAGCAAGCTCCATCCCAACAGCCATCTCTACACCTCGGATGAACGGATAGAAGAATTTCCAGGCCGAATCTTCCGGGTGACCGGCTACTCATGCCTCAACAAAAAAGAACTGAAGAATCTCTTAAATGAAGTGGATAAAGCCAACCTCACTGTCCGCAACTTCCCACAATCTGTGGCAGAACTACGAAAACGGCTAAAAATAGCTGACGGAGGTGATATCTATCTGTTTGCTACTACCCTGAACGATGAAAGAAAAATCATCATCCGATGTGAGAAAGCATAAAATGAAGAGAGGCAACGTCGTCCCGACGCTGCCTCTTTCTCTCAATCAATTTATAGAAACTGTTTGTCCCAACGAATAAATCTCGTCTGACTGCCCATAAGGCTTTTCTTTCAACATCCCCTGAACTTTAACCACAATCCTGTATTTCGATTCAGGTTCTTTCAGTGTATATTCCCACGAAGTAGGCTCACCTTCCAAAGAAATCTGATGCTCTAACACCGCCCCCTTGTAAACCTGAACATAAACGGATAAAGGACGTTCCACCTCTTCCGGAATCGCTGTAGGCAATTTCCATTCAATCAAAGCTTCATTATCAGGTGATAGTGACGATTTCAAATCGGTCACCGGGGGCAAAGAAACCCCATCCTTGAAATCAATGATATCGCGATCCTGACAACCTGTGACAGCAAGTATACAAAGCATCACAGAGAAAAAATATAGTATTCTTTTCATAATCGTCTGTTTTTTATTAGTAACCCGGATTCTGTATATAATTTCCTTTCGCCCAGTTCATCTGTTGCTGAGGAATAGGCTTATATTCATCTCTTCCTGCAACAAAGACAGCATTATTCATCCACGAGAAGCGAGTTTTTTCTTTCTTGAAATAAGCATTCATCGTAGGTTCCAGAATTCCCCATCTTTGCAGATCGAAGAAACGTCTTCCCTCACATGCCATTTCAAGACGATTCTCAAACATCAGTGCTTTCCATGCATACTCTTTGGTCCATGCAGCCTCGTCAGTATATAAACTAACTTTATAATTCATATAAGGAGTACCGTCTGCCATCAATAGACGGATTCTACTGTTATTGGCACGTTCGCGTAGCTTATTGATGATAGGACGAGCTTCTTTATGGCGATCCAACTGAATCAGAATTTCAGCTTTCCACAATAAAACTTCAGCATAACGTATTTGTTTCACGTTCATTGAGTTGCGGTTTACAATGATACAATCGCAACCGGCAGGTACCAATTCCTTAACAGATTTCAGATAACCATAATCACCGGGGCTTCTGGAAGCCTTCTCTTCATACAACAAGTCCGGATTATATTTATAAGGATATCCCGGAATGGCTGCTGTATGACTCAGACGAGGATCGAAAGTATTTTCACTGAAATACTCTTTGAATCTTCCTTTCAGTTCCGCATCATTAAACGTATCGAACAAAGGCAAACCGTCTTTATCAGTTCTGAAAGCATTTGCCATATTAAAGCTCATCTTATGGAAGTCACAACATGGGAAATAAGGTTCCCAGGAAGGAGCATTCAATTCTGCACCGTTGTTTGTATTTCCTCCACTTGATGTTCCGTCATTGATAGAATACTGGATTTCCCAAATTGCTTCTTTGGTAGCATTATCATATTCCGGCAAGAAGTTTTCGGCAAAGTCTTCACATAAACCTACATTTCCACCTTCCTGATCGGTGATCTCGTTGATATAAACCAAGGCACGTTCCAGAATCTTCTTATCCACCTCGACTACCTGATGTCTTTCATCTTGCTTGTATGCCATGAACAACAACGCTTTGGCAGCCATAGCCCGTGCAGCATTCTTATTGATACGGCCTATCTCTTCCTGCTTTTCAGGCAACAGTCTGACAGCTTCTTCCAGATCGGCCACAATGTGTTCCCACAAATATGTATCATCAGTACCATTGGGCCGGTTCGAGATATTGGTCACATCTTCCACCGTTCTTCCGTTCTCTTCATCTACCCAAGGAATATATCTCCACAGCGTCTTCATAAAGAAATAGGTAGCTCCGCGCAGGAATTTCACTTCACCGGTACGTACGCCCTTCAACGGATAGTTTTCATCGGTAACTTTAGACAGAGCATAGAGTGCCAGATTGTATCTGGATATCGCTACATATCCCTTGAACCAAGGTCCGTCATTATTGCCTACATTAGCGGTCACAGAAGAGAAAACTTCCATATCGTGCCAGGCAGACTGATCACTTACACCCGATCCGCCTTTGTAAGCATCGTCTGACCGGATGGAACCATGCATCCACCATGCATGAGCTTCCGACCAGGGCAGATAAGGGATCAGCGAATAGCACGGAGTCACAAAATCATCAATATGTTCAGGCTTTCCTAATAATAAATCATCAGCCAGCACCCCTTTAGGGTTAATATTCAATTGGTCGGCACAGCTCGTCACCAACAAGGAAAGCAAAAGGGCAGATGACAGAAATAAACTATAAAAGGTTTTCATACTATTTCTATTTAAAAGGTTATATTAACTCCAACTGTAGCGGTAAATGGAATGACATAGCCAAAGTCACGGATTTCAGGATCGGGACCCGAGAAGCGGTTGCTATCCCACCATTTCTTGATAGTGAATACATTGTTAGCCGAAACATAGGCACGCAAGCGGCTGATCATGGCTTTCTTCACCAGACTTTCCGGGAAAGTGTATCCCAATTCCACTGTTCTCAGTTTCAGGTACGAACCATCTTTGAGGAAATACGTAGATGTACGCTTTTCATCATTGGTGTTACGGGTAGACAGAGCCGGAATGTTAGAATCCGGATTCTGGGGAGACCAGGCATTAAATACGCCTTTCAGGTGATTGGTATTATTCACATTCTGAATGTTCCAGAAGTCACTGTATTCAATCCATGAATCCCAAACATCTCCGCCATGTACACCCTGGAAGAAGAGAGCCAAATCTACATTCTTATATGAAGCCTGAAGGTTCAAACCATAAGTAAAGTCCGGATCGCTGACGCCAATCCACGTACGGTCATAATCCTGAGTAATGCGTCCGTCGCCATCAAGGTCCTTGTAACGGATACGTCCCAAGCCTTTTCCAGCCTGTTGCGGTGAGTTGTCCACCTCTTCCTGAGTTTTGAAGATTCCGTCTGCCACATATCCGTAGACAGAGTTACGAGGACGTCCGATAATATCGTCCAACATACCGTTTCCACCATATACACTTCTCACGTTGTCCGGCAATTCGGTAATCTTATTCTTGAAGGTAGCAAGGTTTCCCGTAATGCTGTAACTAAATCCGGACGGAAGGTTATTCCGGTATGTCAACAAGATTTCAACTCCTCGGTTTTCCATGCTCGGACCATTCACATAAGTATCTCCACCTTCACCAAACGCACCGATATAAGGGGGTAAATAAAGCATATCGGTTGTTTTCTTATAAAAATAGTCGATAGTTCCGACCAGGCTCTGATTGAAGAAACCGAAATCGATACCGTAATTGGTCTGTGTCACCGTTTCCCATTTCAGTGTCGAATTACCGGTAAGATATTTGCGGAAACCAGACTGTAAAGAACCGCTTTCCTGTCCGTTCATAGCATAAGAAGTTCCGTTATAATCGGCTACATAGCTGCTTTGCAAGTATCCACTCGGGATAGCCGAGTTACCGTTACGCCCCCAACTGAATCTCAATTTCAGATCCGAAAGAAAATCTACATTCTCAAGGAACGGTTCGTTCTTGATTCTCCATCCCAGCGAAAATGCTGGGAAAACTGCCCAACGGTTATCAGCACCGAACTTGGAAGAACCGTCATAACGTAACGTTGCCGATGCCAGATATTTGGAAGCATACGAATAGTTAAACTTACCGAAGTATGACAACAGAGCATAAGCATCACCCGAACCGGTAGCCTCTGTAATCTTGTCGCCGGTAGCCGAACTCAAAAAAGCATAGTCTCTGTCTTCCAGGGTCAAACCGTCTTTCCGTGCATAGAATGCTTCGCTTTCAGCTTTCGTGAATTCCATTCCGACTACAGCTCCTATCGAGTGTTTTCCGAATTGCCCGTTATAGTTGATCTGGTTGGTCCATTGGTATTCAAGGAAATGGGTCTGATCATTGCGGACATAATTAAATTTTTCATCACGGCCCGAACCATCTGCTTCACCCCATTTTTTATCGACTGCCCGATAGTATGAACCGCGATAGTCTACACCGAACGATGTTCTCAGGTTCAAACCTTTGATAATCATCAAATCGGCATACGTATTACCAATTACCTTCAGGAACTTATTGACATTGTCTTTCCCCAGGATAAGGTCTTTCACCGGATTACGATAATCGTCCATACCCACGTCGAGAGAGGCACCACCCCAACCACCGGTTTCGGTATATACAGGAATGATAGGGGGTTCATTCGCTGCAAGCTGAGTATGATTGGCTTCGCGATAGTTCATGTAGTTCAACTCCAGATTCTCACCTACTTTCAGACGACCATTCAATAAATCGTATTCCGAGTTCAAGCGGGCCGAATATTTCTTCCAGAAGGTTTCAATCTGGATACCTTCCGTATTTTCATAACCCAGGTTGAAGAAAGTACGTGATTTTTCAGTACCACTCGATACTGAGATCTGATGATTCTGCGATACTCCGGTACGGGATATTTCGTCGATCCAGTTAGTATCGGCCGAGCGCATAGTCTTGGCTGTATTCAGCCATTCCACCGGTTTCACGGAGTTAAGCACCGGATAACCGTTACCGTCATAACTCCAGTCGTAATCGAAGAAACGAACACTTTGTTTGATCTCACCCAATTTGTCATCGTTGGCATACGCCTGCCAGATGGCACGTCCATATTCTTCAGTATTCAGCAAGTCGGGTTTATTAACCCACTTGGAAAACTGTACACGACCTTCGTAGCTGATTTTCGATTCACCCTTTTTACCCTTCTTTGTTTCGATAATGATCACACCACCGGCAGCTCTCGAACCATAAATACTGGCCGAAGCAGCATCCTTCAACACCTGAATAGATTCAATGTTCGCCGGGTTGATGTCCCTCAAGTTGTAATCGCCTGCCAATCCGTCGAGTACGATCAGCGGGTTGGGTTGTGCATTCAATGACGTAAGTCCGCGAATCTGTATCGAAGCATTTCCACCGGGGCTACCATCGGCAGTAATAAATACACCCGGCAATTTTCCCTGCAAAGACTTCAGTGCGTTAGTCGAAGGATTCTGAGCCAAATCCGAGGTATTAGCAATGGCAACCGAACCGGTCAGATCGGCTTTGCGCTGCGTCATATATCCGGTCTGGATAACCACCTCGCCCAACATCGTGGCATCATCGGCCATTACCACGTCAATCTTGCTTAATCCCTTCACAGCTTTCTCCTGTGTAGCCTTTCCAATAAATGAGAATACCAGAATATCTTTATCCGAATTCACATCAACCGAATACTCACCATTCAGATTCGTAATCGTACCTTTCGAAGTGCCCTTTACCGACACGTTTACTCCGATCAGCGGGTCACCTGTTTCCTTTTCGGTCACCGTACCCGTAATGACTTTCACCTGGTTGATATCCAGATTGCCTGCGTATGCCATCATTGTCCCCGAGAACAAGACAACCACCCAGACCAAAAGCCTTCTCAACACTTCTTGCAGCCAGTCACTTCCGGAGGCCACAAGGCAAGGTCTTTCATGTTTCATATTCACCAATTAGATTTAATTAAAAATTTAAATAATACTATCATATGTTTTTCAGTTTGCCGAAGCTTCGACAGCAGGCAGCAACTGCCGGCGAGCTTCTTCAATACCTGAAGTTCCAAATACCTGTGCCTCCGGATCACCATACCAGTAAATGGTAGTGGCATAATCAGCCTCACCCCGTTTCCATCCCAGCATTTCAATATCGAACTTAAAGCTCTTATTGAAAGGGATGCCATCCAGATGGCGGGTGCGATAGAAAGCATTATAACCGTGAGAGCTTTCCAAATCGGCTCTCGGAGCTCCTCCGAATGGAGTATAGAAAGGCACTACCGGTGCCCATGAGCTATTATAGTAGTCTTCCGTACCGGTGCCGAAGTGTGAAGGGAAAGTATCATCGTCTACCCAAATTTTCTCGTCACCTTCGCCATACCACAACGGAGCATGATTGTACAGTGAAAGTAAATCACCTTTATAGACCCCCTTTCCTTTCAGTGTAGCGAAGTTCCATTCTACACACTGATCGGCCTCTTCGGGTTTATCATGGATGTAGATACCGTTCTCCTGCCTCCATGAAGCATAGAAATACAATGACCGGTCTTTATTCCACTTCAACGGGGCCACGTTTACCTCCAGTTCAGCATCAACCGGCTGGGAAGAAAGGTTCAGTACTTTCAAGACTCCCGATTTGCGGTAAGGCATCAACCAGCGACTGGAGATGTTCCCTTTCCCGTCGGACGTCAGATACCAACTATCCACTTTGGGAGCACCCATGCCACCTCCGGAGAAATCACTCAAGGGCACCCATACGGTCTGTTTCCCGTCGAATGTGGCACTGAACACCAATTCCCGCATCAATTGCGCATATTGCTCCGGATTATCAACACGGATATTGAACTTCACTTCATACACCGCATTTTCACCTGTCGGCAGCGGAATGGTCAGTGAATCGGAAGAAAGAAGGTTCTTATTCTCCCGGATCATTTCACCTTTACGTCCGGCCGTCGGATGGAGAAGACGATCGTCTACTTCAGCTATTTTCTGTGCTGCTCTCTCTACCACTTCTTTAGAGAAAGTCTCCACCTGTGTACCCTCCGGATATTTACGGAAGTTGATGTGGTAATATTTTGGAGTAGGATTCACTCCCGGCTCGTCTTCGAACGTCACTTTACATCCACGGGCATACGGGATAGGCAGGAACAGGGTATTTCCTCCCTTTCCTTCGGGCGTATAGCTGGTGTGTGCCTGCAACATTCCCTTTCCCAGTCCGGGCACATTGATCCGCATCAGGTCGTAAGCAGGAATGATCCAGCCCGGCTGGTCGGAACCATCGAAATAAAACCTCCATGTACCGCGTTTGTCAATAGTAGTAATCCAGATACGGGTGATAGCCCCCGGTCCGACTTCGTCGAACATTACTTTCTCGATACGGCCTGCTATCGTATCTACCCGCTTGATTCCAAACCCATCGCTGTTGGCAAACCAACCGGTAGAATCGGGTGATACCGATGCACGGTCATAACTACTTTCCTGACGACAAGTATAAGAGGGAACCGGATATAGCGCCTGTTCCTCCACCGATACCATTTCGTCCAACAGCGTTTCCAGTGTTACCGGCTTATCCGACACTTGGGAACCGCATCCCCACGAACAGAACAAGAGTCCTGCGCAAACGGACAACCATACATTTCTTTTACTTTGTTTCATACTTATATCTAATTTTGTGTTTATTATATTTTCGAGAAAGCATGTTCTTCTTTTGCGGTCTTTTCAGCTTCTTTATCCACTCCCAATTCTTTTTCTATTGCCTCCAGCGACTTTCCTTTAGTCTCGGGCACACAAAATAAAATGAATGCGAATGCAGCGATGCTGAAAACAGCAAAGATTCCGAATGCGACCGATCCGCCCAGGTTATTCAGTATCCAAGGAAAAAACTGAACGGTGAGGAACGTACATAACCAACTGACTCCGGTAGAGAGTGACATAGCCGTTCCACGGATACGGGAAGGATAGATTTCGGAAGTTACCACCCACATCAGCGGTGCCAGCGAAGCTGCAAAGAACCCGATGTAACACAGCACGGCTATCAATGCGCCGATGCCATTGGCAGCAGGTACAACGAAGGTATAGACCAAATAAAGCAACGAAAGACTCATTCCCAAGCTTCCGGCGAGAAGCAGGATTTTGCGTCCCACTTTATCGACCAGCCATACAGCAATCAGGGTAAACAACAGATTCACCACGCCCACCAGGATGGATTGCACAAGGGCAATATCCCCGGCAACACCTGTCATCTCAAAAATAGAAGGAGCGTAATTAATAATGACGTTAATACCCGTAATTTGCTGTAAGGCGGCCAGTATAGAACCTATGAAAACCACTTTAGCCAAGTTACCCTTAAACAATTCTGTTACCTTTATCCTATCTCTACCTTCTTGTGTGTTTGTGTCGGACACGGTCATCTCACCGGCTTCCAGGTTCAGCTTACTGGCCACCTGTCTGGCTCTGCCTGCTTTTCCGCGGGCCGAAAGCCATCGCGGACTCTCGGGCAATATAACCAACAGTAGCAGGTAGGCTACACTAAAGAAGAACGGGAATCCCAGCATCAGGCGCCAGTTCCGCTCGTAGTCCAGCAATATATAATCTACAATATAAGCAATCAGAATTCCTATCACAATGGCCAGTTGATTGTAAGAGACCAGTGTTCCCCTCAACCGGGCAGGAGAAATCTCGGATATATAGATAGGTGCTACGGCAGAAATCACGCCGATCCCCAGCCCACATATCAGGCGAAAAACCAGCAGTGAAACCAGATTGACAGACAATGCGCAGCCTAAAGAAGAAACAATAAAAAAGATAGCTGACGAGAACATTACTTTCTGCCTGCCATAACGGTCACTGAAACCTCCTCCCAGCAAAGCACCGCAAAGGCAACCTACGGTCAGAATACTTACCACCAATCCCAAAGCCATATCATCCAACATGAATTGTTCCTGTAAAAAAGGAACGGCTCCGGAAATACCTGCCATATTTAATCCCACAATCAATCCACCAAAGACGGTGATAAAGGTATATAGGAATAAAGGTTTGTTCTCTCTGTTCATTTTGATTTTAAATTTATAGTAGTTATACGATGTGTGATTGTTGATGCAAGGTTAGCCAGAATAGTACAGAAGCGATATAACGCAGGAAACAAATAATATAAGAATGGTAACATCCGGCAAAAATACTGCCAGACTATCAATCCGGTTACCCACTGATGTAACGAAAGGATAAAGCTAATAATGAAGCATTTGGAAAAAAATGATTCTTGTAATAAGTGGGTTGTCTTTTATCAAAAGGAAGGTAACGTTTCAAAAGACGTTCGTCTGATGCAACAAAGATAAGTCGCTTTTTTCATCTGTGCAAATCTTTTTACATCATTTTAATTATCAGTCATTTATCTCTTCTTTTTGTATTCAGCGCACAGAGCAAAGACCGTGTTTCAAAAAACGAACGTCTTTTGAAACACAAGAGCCGTTCTATCTATCTAACTTACACAAACTTACCGCAAAATAAAAGCTGTATTCACAGCCTGCTATAGCCGGCCTGTCCA
>PPYE01359063.1_pt1 | contig 12268 bp, 8 predicted proteins | sample 1559881 | NCBI WGS metagenome assembly PPYE01 (sample SAMN08240022, study PRJNA423297) | Human gut metagenome, whole genome shotgun sequencing project.
CAAACCGGTCTGCGGCTTAAAAGCCCCACTGGGGCTTTCATGCCCTGCGGGCACCGCCGTCCTTTCTGGTTCTCTTTTGCAACCAAAAGAGAACATACCTGGCGGTAATGCTTTTTACAAAAGGCATTAAACTCAATCTACGCGAAAACGCTCTGTACGGGAAGCAAATGGTTGAAAATCGTCCTTCTGGTTATTATTAACAAACCGGTAATTGTGTTTTTTGCCCTCGAATGATACAATAGTGTCAAACGATTTCAAAACCACAAAGGAGAAAACGAAATGGAACGATTTCCCGGTTATACCCTCGTGCGTACCGAGGACTGCCCTGAACAGCACGGAACCCTGACCGTGCTTACCCACGATGTGAGCGGTGCCACGGTGCTGCTGGTGGAAAATGAGGATACCAACAAGGCGTTTGGCATCGGCTTTGGCACCTTCCCGTCCGATGACACCGGCGTGTTCCACATTCTGGAGCACTCGGTGCTGGCAGGCAGCGAAAAATACCCGGTGACCTCGCCGTTCTTGCAGCTGCTCAAAAGCAGCATGGCATCTTTCCTGAATGCGATGACCTTCCCGGATAAGACGGTCTACCCGTTCGCTACGCCCAATGAGACCGACTTCAAAAACCTGATGGATGTCTACCTGAACGCGGTGTTCTGCCCGCTGGCCATGGTGGACAAGAGCGTGTTTGAGCAGGAGGGCTGGCACCGCAGTGCCGACGGCACCGTGAGCGGAGTGGTGTACAACGAGATGCAGGGCGCTCTGGCTGCACCGGATGCTCAGTTGGAAAATGCACTGGAACGGGCCATGTTCCCGGATACGGCCTACGGCTTTGTTTCCGGCGGCGACCCGGCCAGCATCCCGGCGCTGACCTATGAAAAGTATAAGCGAGTATATCACCGCCACTACAGCGCCGACAACTGCTGCATTACCCTCTATGGCAAAATGGATATGGCTGAAAAGCTGGAACTGCTGGACAGGGATTATCTTTCAAAAATGCCCAAGGGCACCAGCCGTCCGCAGCTGACCGTGCAGCACGAGCAGGCGGGTGCCTGCGTGGAACTGCCCTACTATACCGAAAACCCGGAGCCGGACGAGGTGCAGTGTGCTCTGGCATGGTACACCGGTGCCTTTGCAGACCGGGAGCGTCAGCTGGGCGTGGAGATCCTGCTGGATGCCCTGCTTGGCACCAATAACTCCCCGCTGAAGGCGGCGCTGCTGGCCGAAAAGCTGGGCGCAGATATTGACATTGGCTTTGACGACAGCACCCTGCAGCCGGTGCTGGAACTGGTGCTGCGCGGTGCCACCGAGGAGAGCGCCCGCAAGTTTGCTGCCGCTGTGCGCAAGGCGGTGGACGGCATTCTGGCCGAGGGCATCCCGCAGGAACTGCTGTTGGCTTCGCTGAACGCAGCAGAGTTTGCATCGCTGGAGCGCCCGGGCACCCTGCCAGACGGCGTGCTGGATGCCATCAACGCTTCTACTGGCTGGCTGCACACCGGCGACCCCGCCCTGCTGCTGCACACGGACAGGCTGTTTGCTTCCCTGCGGGAAAAGATGGCCGATGGCTGGTTCGATGAGCTGCTGCGTGAGCTGTTTGCACCGGCTCCGGTGCAGGTGGTGCAGGTGCCCACCCTGCCTAAAAAAGAGGAGGGCGAACCCATCCGCACCGACGGCAAGCTTGTGCTGGAGCACCCGCTGACCGTTGCCGACCTTGGCGACGGAGCAAGGACGGCCCCAGGCGAGCGGGAACTTCTGGCCGGTGCGCAGCTGGTGCATCACCCTTCGGCAGGCAGCCTGTACCTGAACTTCTACTATGACCTTGGTAATGTGAAGCCTGAGGACATGCCGTATCTGGACCTGCTGACCGATGTGCTGGACGAGCTGGACAGCACCGAACACACCGCTCAGCAACTGAACACTCTGCGCAGCACATGGCTGGGCGACAGCCGCACCCAGCTGGACATCTGGACTGGGCGGCAGGAGGGTGCACCCTGCCATGCCAAGCTGAGCCTGTGCCTGAGCCTGCTGGAACGCAGTCTGGAAAAGGCTGTGGAGCTGGGCGGCGAATGGCTGTATGATACCACCCTTACCGGCCCGGCGGCAGAAGCTGCTTTTGCACGGGTGCTGAGCCAGCAGAAGTTGAACATGGAACAGCAGTTCATCCAGCAGGGCAATGTATACGCAGCCACCCGCGCCAGTGCCCACTACACGGTGGACGGTGCGGTGAGTGAACGCTGCAGCGGTGTGAGCTATTACAAGTTCTTGTGCGGCGTGCAGGAGCGCGGCAATTGGGCAGCACTGGGCGAAAAGCTGGATGCCCTGCGCACAGAGGTGCTGCAGCACGCGGAGCTGACGGTCAGCCTGTACGGCAGCGAGGATGCCCTTGCAAAGCTGCGCACTCTGCTGCCGGACAGCCGCTTTGCTGCCGAGGGCCGCGCTGCGGCAAAGCCCTATGTGGAGCCGCTGACACCGCCGGTGAACGAAGCGTTTATCATTGACGGCGGTGTGAACTACGATGTACAGGTATGGCCCATGGAGCGCCGCAGCGACCGCAAGGCGCTGGCCCGCGTGATGAGCTACGAATACCTGTGGCACAACATCCGTGAGGTGGGCGGCGCTTACGGCACCGGAATGCTCTCCTCGGACGGCGTGGAATACCTGTACACCTACCGCGACCCCCATGTAAAGGAAAGCTACGACACCTTTGCAAAAGGTCCGGCAGAACTGGCAGCACGGGAGTACACCGAAAAAGACCTGAACGATTTTATTGTGGGTACTGTGGCCAAGCTGGACACCCCCCGCAAGCCGCGTGCTGAGGCCCGCGAGACGGACCGTCGGTATTTCTGCGGCATCACTGATGAAATGATGGCGGCAGACCGCAAGGCCCTGTGTGCGGTGGATGCCGCACTGCTGAAGGAGCAGGCCGCAGAGCTGGGTGCCGCCATGGCAAACGGCGTGCGGGTGGTGTTTGGCAGCAAGGATGCTGTGGAAGCCGCAAAAGACCTGTTTGATACGGTAGAGACCCTGTAAGCAAAGAGCCTTCCATCCCGCCCGGGACATGCTCTGACAGGATAAAAGTGCCTGATGATACGAAAAATGTCATCGGGCACTTTTACTTTTTGTAAAGAAACGGAAAAATTTAAAAAGCAGGGTTGACGCGGCAAAAAAGCAGTGGTAAAGTAATGGGCGGAAAAGGCAAAAAGTGTCTTTTTACAACAGGAAAACGAGGTGGTTGTCATGGAACCTGCTGGCAGTAGCAGCAGTCTTTCTCCCCGATTATTTTATATGATGGCAGCCGCCGTTTCTGCTTTGCGCAGACCCTGCTGTGTGTGAATGCACACGGTGCGTGTTTGCGTTCCCTGAAAAGAAGAAACGAGAGCTGCCACTGAAAAGGAGGCAGCTTTTTTATGTCTGAAATCTCGATCGATACCCTCAAGACCATGCTGGCAAATCTGGACGATGCCAAGAAATACCAGAGCCTGCGGGATGTGATGGAAACTCTGCCCGCGCCCGACCTTGCGGCGGTATTTGAGGATCTGCCTGCAGAAAAGCTCCCGGTGCTGTTCCGTCTGTGCCCGAAGGATCTGGCCGCAGATGTGTTCACCGAACTGGCCCCTGAGACCCAGCAGAAGCTGATCGACGGCCTGACCGATACCGAGCTGAAGGCTGTTGTGGACGAACTGTTCGTGGACGATGCCACCGACCTTGTGGAGGAAATGCCTGCCAACGTGGTCAAGCGCATTCTGGGTCAGGCCGACCCCACCACCCGCCGCATGATCAACGAGCTGCTCAAGTACCCGGAGGACTCGGCCGGCGGCGTGATGACCACCGAGCTGATGGAGCTGCGGCCGGACATGACCGTGGCACAAGCTATGGAGGCCATCCGCAGGAATGGCTTTGACAAGGAGACCATCAACAACTGCTATGTGACCGATGACAGCCGCAGGCTGATCGGCGTGGTGTCCCTGCGGGCGCTGGTGCTGGCAAAGAACACAGAAGAGCCTATCAAGGACCTGATGGATTCCAATGTGGTCAGCGTGAGCACCACCACCGATCAGGAGGATGTTTCCAACCTGTTCGAGAAATACGGCTTTCTGGCTATTCCGGTGGTGGACGCCGAGAACCGGCTGGTGGGCATCGTGACCATTGACGATGCTATCAGCATCCTGCAGGACGAGGCCAGCGAAGATATTGCAAAGATGAACGCAATCGGCCCCTCCGACAAGCCCTACTTCAAGCAGAGTATGTGGGACCTGTACAAGAGCCGCGCACCGTGGCTGCTGTTCCTGATGATCAGCGCCACCTTCTCCAGTCTGGTCATTCGCGGATACGAGGATGCACTGGCCGCTGTGACCGTGCTGACTGCATACATCCCCATGCTGACCGATGCAGGCGGCAACGCGGGCAGCCAGAGCACCTCCACCATCATCCGCGGCATGGCGGTGGGCGATATCCAGCCCCACGATCTGCCACTCATCCTCTGGCGCGAGAGCCGCGTAGCCCTGATGTGCGGCGGCACGCTGGCCGTATGCAACTTTGTAAAGCTGCTGGTGTTTGACCGCATCGCGGCTCCGGTGGCGCTGGTGGTGTGCCTGACTTTGATCTGCACCATCCTGCTCTCGCAGATCATCGGCGGCATTCTGCCGGTGGCGGCAGAAAAGCTGCATGTGGATCCGGCCGTGATGGCTTCACCCCTGATCACCACCATTGTGGATACCACCACGCTGCTGATCTACTTCAACATTGCAAAGATGCTGCTGCATCTGTAAAAGATACTCGGATCGAGATGCCCGGAGGCTCAGGAAAGCTTCCGGGCATTTTCTTTGCAAAAGGCGGGCGGCAGGAACCGGGAATGGCAGGCGATTTGCAGAAAATTGCAGAAATGAAGCGAAAAAATGCGGAAGAACAGGGATGAACTATTCCTGAAAATATTTTTCAAGATATACAAGAAATGAAAAAGCTGCAAAAACCGGACGATGCAACATTTTGTAATCTTTTTGAGAGAAAAATGACATAATTTTTTTGCTTTTGTAGGGAGGTTGCAAATGTATGAAAAATTGTGATGTTTCGAGAAAAGAAATTGGCGAGCCCAAAAAGCATTTGTTGAAATAGCACAAAAGAACTCCTTCAATCTTGTGAACTTGTTCTCTTGAACAGTGGGGTGCTGCAAGGGTATAATACGAACAGGAATTACAGGTGCATGCAAGATTGCTCCTGTGAAAATGCTGAGATACGAATTGAAGGAGAACATTATTATGAAAATGATTTCGCGTCGTGACTTCCTGAAGGCATCTGCTGTTGTTGGTGCAACTGCTGCTATGACCGCCTGCGGCGGCTCTTCCAGCACCTCTACTGCTGCTTCTTCTGTTGCTGCATCTTCTGCTGCTGCTTCCAGCGCTGCTGCAACCAACGGTTCCGCAAACATCGGCGTGTGCATCTATCAGTTTGCTGATAACTTCATGACCCTGTACCGCTCCGATCTGGAAGAGTACCTGAAGGACATGGGCTACTCCGTCACCATCATGGACGGCAAGAACGACCAGAACACCCAGACCGAGCAGATCAACACCTTCCTGCAGCAGGGCGTGGACGTGCTGGTCATCAACCCTGTCCAGACCACTTCCGCACAGACCATCGTTGATACCGTCAAGCCCTCTGAGACTCCTATCGTCTTCATCAACCGTGAGCCCGACAAGAGCGTTCTGGACTCCTACGCAGACAAGTGCTGCTACGTTGGTGCTGACGCACGTCAGTCCGGTACTTATCAGGGCGAGCTGATCCTGGAGACCGAGACTCAGGGCGATATCAACGGCGACGGCAAGATCACCTACATTATGTGCAAGGGCGACCCCGAGAACATCGATGCTCAGTACCGTACCGAGTACTCCATCAAGGCCCTGACCGATGCAGGCAAGGAAGTTGAGTGCCTGTACGAGTACCTGGACAACTGGGATCAGACCACTGCTCAGCAGGACGTTGCAAACGCTCTGTCTCAGTACGGCGACAAGATCGAAGTTGTCTTCTGCAACAACGACGCAATGGCACTGGGCGCTCTGCAGTCCATCCAGCAGGCTAACCGCACCGTCGGCAAGGACATCTATCTGGTTGGTGTCGATGCACTGGCTGAGGCTGTTCAGGACGTTCTGGATGGCAACATGACCGGTACCGTGCTGAACGACGACGTGGGTCAGGCTACCGCAGCTGCTGAGGCTACCAAGCTGTACGTTGAAGGCTCCAAGGTCGAGCAGTACTACTGGGTCGACTATGTGAAGGTGACCAAGGACAACGCTTCCGAGTACGTGAAGTAAGACCAAAGTTTTCCTGAAACAATGCAAGGTGCGCAGTGGACCTTGACGGCTTGAACAAAGCTATAAAGCGCGTGCGTGCGAGAAATATTCTCCGCGCACGCGCCTTGTTTTGAAAAAAAGGTTTTTCTGCGGTCTTATAATAAACGACAAGGAGGCTCTGCGGAATGTCAGAATACCGTCTGGTAATGAAAGGCGTGGTCAAGACCTTCCCCGGCGTCAAAGCGCTGGATCACGCCCAGTTGGAGCTTCGCCCCGGTAAGGTCATGGCGCTGATGGGTGAAAACGGCGCCGGTAAGTCCACACTGATGAAATGCATGTTTGGCATTTACAAGATGGACGAGGGCGAAATTGAATACGAGGGCGAAAAAGTTACCATCACCACCCCTCTGGATGCACTGAACCGCGGCATTGCCATGGTGCATCAGGAACTGCAGCCGATTCCGGCACGCACCGTGGCCGAGAACATCTGGCTGGGCCGCTACCCCACCAAAAAGTACGGCCCTGTTACGGTGGTGGATCACGCCAAAATGTACAAGGATACGGAGGAGCTGCTGAAAAAGCTGAAGCTGGAGATCAATCCCCGTGCAAAGCTTGGCTCTCTGAGCATCGCACAGATGCAGATGGTGGAAATTGCAAAGGCTGTTTCCGCAAACTGCAAGGTGCTGATCCTGGACGAACCCACTTCCTCACTGACCGCAAACGAAGTTGAGTCGCTGTTCCGCATCATGCGCGAGCTGAAGGCTTTGGGCGTGGCACTGGTCTATATCAGCCACAAGATGGACGAGATCAAGGTGATCGCGGACGAAGTCACCATCATGCGCGATGGCCAGTACATCGGTAAGTGGGACGTTGCCAACATGACCAAGGAGCAGATCATTGCAAAGATGGTCGGCCGTGAGCTGTCGAACCTGTATCCCCCGCTGGAGAACCATCCCTCGGACGAGGTGATGATGAAGGTGGAGGACTTTACATCCATCCATCCGCGCTCCTTCCGCCACTGCAGCTTCGAGATCAAAAAAGGCGAGATCCTGGGCGTGGCCGGTCTGGTGGGCGCACAGCGCACCGAGCTGATGGAAGGCATCTTCGGCCTGCGTGCCCATACCTCCGGTAAGGTGTGGATCAAGGGCGAAGAGGTGAACATCAAGCAGCCCCGCGACGCCATCCAGAAGAGCGTGGCTCTGCTGACCGAGGACCGCCGTGCCACCGGCATCATGGGTGTGCTGAGTGTTGCGGATAACATCTCCATTGCATCGCTGGATGCCCTGCGCAAGGGCCCCATCATGCTGGACAACAAGAAGATCCTGGATCTGGTGGCTACCAACAAGGAAAAAATGGCCATCAAGGTGCCCAGCCCCAAGACCCAGATCAAGAGCCTTTCCGGCGGCAACCAGCAGAAGGTGCTGATCGCCCGCTGGCTTGCCAACAACCCCGATGTGCTCATTCTGGACGAGCCTACCCGCGGCATCGACGTTGGTGCAAAGTATGAGATCTACTGCATCATTGCCGATCTGGCAAAGCAGGGCAAGAGCATTATCATGATTTCCTCCGAAATGAGCGAGATCATCGGTATGTCCAACCGTGTCATGGTCATGTGCGATGGCCGTATCACCGGCTTTATCGACGGTAAGGATGCCACGCAGGAGAACATCATGGCGCTGGCTACCCAGTTCGAGACCGCACCTGACGCAGCTGCGGCAAATCAGTAATTAAGGAGGCTGTCTATCGTGGAAGCTACCAAAAAATTGAATGGCAAGGCTGTGGGCAAGTGGCTCAGCAACAACGCCATTATTATGATGATGCTGGCCATCACTCTGATCGTTGGCATCATGCACCCCAACTTCTTCTCCGGCACCAACATGATCAACCTGTTCAAGAACGTGTCCATCCGCTACATCATCGCTCTGGGCATTTCCGGCTGTTTGATCACCACCGGTAACGACCTGTCCGCTGGCCGTCTGGCTGGTTTTGCCGCATGTCTGGCCTGCATTTTTGCGCAGACCGAAGGCGCTTCCGGCAAGTTCTACCCCAATATGCCCACCCTGTCCACCCCCGTGGTGTTCATTCTGGTCATTGCCATCTGCGCCATCGTGGGTCTGTGCAATGGTCTGGTGGTCAGCTACCTGAAGGTGCAGCCCTTTATTGCAACTCTGGGCATGCAGCAGGTAGTCTACGGTATCTGTCTGGTGTACACTGGCGGTACCCCCATCGGCTCTTTGAACAAAAACTTCACCTCTCTGGCCTCCAACACCATCATCGGTGTGCCCGTGCTGATCTGGATCGCTTTGGTGGTGGCTGCATGCTTCTGGTTCCTGTACAACAAGACCCGCCACGGCAAGTACATGTACGCCATCGGCGGCAACGAAGCTGCTGCTGAGGTGGCCGGTGTCAACGTGCACGCTACCAAGATCCGCATCTACATTCTGGCCTCCTGCATGTTCGGTCTGGCAGGCTGCCTGCTGGCTGCAAAGTCCGGCGGCGCATCCGTCAACACTGCAATGGCCGGCATCCTCGTCGGCGTGCTGGTCTTCGAGCTGATGAAGGTCGCTCTGCAGTTCATGAACGTCAACTCTTCTTACACTTACATCGTGCAGGGCCTTGTCATCATCGTGGCTGTTGCTATCGATATTCGCAAGTACCTCGCAAAGAAGTAATTTCCCTAAGAGAGCGCCTATCGGGCCGTCCACTCGTTGCAGTGGGCGGCCCACTTTGTTATAATAGGTTAAACCTCTCCATCACGGCTGACGCCGTGCCACCTCCCCTACTAGGGGCAACGGCGACGACCGCCGCCAGCGGCGGAAACAGGGAGTCGCTGTTGGGGCCGCGGCCAGCAGGATGCAAGCGACAGCGCAGCAGACGCTGGGAGCCGCAATCCGGCATTGTCTGCGAAGCAGACTGAGAGGTTGTACGGAGACGAGCCTTTTCCGAAAAGGAAAACTTCATCTAAAGGCAGGAGAAACACTATGACCGAAAAAGAACAAACCGCCCGCGAGGCGGAGCTGGCCCGGCGGGAAGCCGCTCTGGCAGCTCGTGAAGCTCAGCTGGAACAGGAGCAGGCCAAACTCGAAGCAGCCCGTGCAGAGGCTCCGAAGGGCCGCAAAACGCTCCTCAACAACAATGACCCTGATTTCGTCAACCCGAAAGAGAAGCTCTACGATAAGTTCCCGCTGACGGTCCACCAGATGGACATCATCATCGGGGTGCTGTTCGCCCTCATTGTCCTGTTTCTGGTGCTGGGATTCACCCATACCAGCTTTTTCGGGCTGTTCGGCGGCTAAGCCCCCGCAGCCGCCCCCCTGCAGCAGACAACAAAAAACCAGAGCCTCCGCACAAGGGCAGGAGGCTCTGGTTTTGTTTTTGGGGATGGTCCCGGGTTCAGAGCAGGTGCTTACAGCAGGACGTACTTCAGGATGAAGAGAACGGTCAGCACATACATGAGGGGGCTGATCTTCTTCTCCTTGGCCTTGCCGGTAACCACATTGACGATGGTCCAGGAGATGACGCCGATGGCGATGCCCTCAGAGATGCTGTAGGCAGTGGGCATAGCCAGGATGGTCAGGAAGGCGGGAATGCCCTCGCTGGGGTCGGAGAAGTCGATCTTGATAGCAGAACCCATCATGTAGAAGCCCACGATGATGAGGGCCGGAGCCGTTGCAAAGGAAGGAATGGTCAGGAACAGGGGGCTGAATACCACGGCCAGCAGGAAGAGGATACCGGTGGTCATGGAAGTCAGGCCGGTGCGGCCGCCCTCGGTGACGCCGGAAGCGCTCTCGACGAAGGTGGTGGTGGTGGAAGTACCCAGCACAGCGCCGGCGCAGGTGGCGATGGAGTCGGCCATCAGAGCGCCCTTGATGCGGGGCAGCTTGCCTTCCTCGTCCAGCATATCGGCCTTGGAAGCAACACCGATGAGGGTACCCAGGGTGTCGAACAGGTCAACGAAGAGGAAAGAGAACATGACGGCGAAGAAGTTCAGGATGCCCACGCCGGAGAAATCGGTCTTGAACACCTGACCAAAGGTCTTGCCCAGAGCGGAGAAGTCGAAGCTGACGAAGCTGGTGGGGATGACGGAGTACATACCGGCGTCGGGGTTCGGCACATAGATGCCGGTCAGCTCGCAGACGATGCCCAGCACCCAGGTGATGAGGATGCCGTAGAGGATGCCGCCCTTGACCTTCTTCACCAGCAGGATGGCGGTGATGGCCACGCCCAGCAGTGCGAGGATGGCGCCCACGCCCACAGAGGAGAAGGTCTCGCCCTTGAAGTGCTGGTAGGTGACGAGGGTGGAGTCGCTGTTGACGATGAGCTTTGCGTTCTGCAGGCCGACAAAGGCAACGAACAGGCCGATGCCCACGCTGACTGCGCTCTTGAGGGTCATGGGGATGGCGTTGAAGATGCCCTCACGGACGTTGGTCAGGCTCAGCACGATGAAGATGATGCCCTCGACAAAGACGGCCATCAGGGCCAGCTGCCAGCTGTAGCCCATCGTGAGGACGACAGTATAGGCAAAGTAGGCGTTCAGGCCCATGCCGGGAGCCAGCGCGAAGGGGTAGTTGGCCAGCAGAGCCATCAGGGCAGTGCCGACGAAGGATGCCAGAGAGGTGGCGATCAGGACGGCATTTGCATCCATGCCGGAAGCGGAAAGGATGCTGGGGTTGACCGCAAGGATGTAGGCCATCGTCATGAAGGTGGTGATGCCTGCCATGACCTCGGTCTTGACGTCGGTGTGGTTTTCTTTCAGGTGAAAGATTTTTTCGAACATGAAAGTTCCTCCTGTTTGTGTGTGAAACTCCCGCCGCCCGCAAGCGGCCGGGAAAGAACAAAGACTATTGTAGCACTCCCGCCGGATGCTTGTCCACCGGAAAAATACAAAAAATTCACAATTCTGCAAAATTTGACGAATGAGTATGACTTTTCGGACGGGGCTTTTGTGAAGCGTGCATGAAAATATCGATCATTGTATTGACAAAACGTGAAACGAGTTGACATTAAAAAATGTCGGTGCTATACTATAAAAACAGAGGCTGGTTCAGTGGAACATTGTGACGGACGACGCGCTTCCGGAGTGCGTCGAAAGAAAACAGCATAGTGCTTCCGGAATGGACTCTGAAAACAGAATCGTTGTTGGCAAACCTGATGTGAGTCAGGGACGCAAAGCTAGGAGCTTTCTGCTTTTATTTCCTGCAAGCAGAAGGTAGTTCGGCTGCAATAGTTTTCCCCGCAAGGGGTGGCTGTTGCAGTCTTTTTTTGTGTCTATGGCTTTTTCGGGCGATTGAAGGAAAGGAAAATAATGACAGTTAAGGAATGTTACAGCCAGATGGGCGGAGACTATAACAATGTCCTGAGCCGTTTTTACGATGAGGCAATGATAAAGCGCCTGCTGGGCAGGTTTATCGACGACACCAGCTTTCGTGCGCTGGAACAGGCGATGGCCGAGGGCGACGTGCAGTCGGCGTTCAATGCGGCGCATACCCTCCGGGGCGTCTGTCAGAGCCTGTCGTTTACCCAGCTGTGCGGCACACTGAATCCTATCACCGAGGCGCTGCGGGGCGGTAATATCGCTGCGGCCGCGGCCGACATGGACAAGGCAAAGCGGGAGTATGACGTGACGCTCAGTGCCATCCGTGCCTGCATGGAAAACTGAATCTGAAACAAGAAAAGCCCGGGAAGCTGTGATGACACGGCCTTCCGGGCTTTTTATACATTATAGCAGTTTGCGTTTTTAATGCACAAGCAACATCCGCAAACTGCATATCGCAAAGATGCCGTTTTGACCGGAACTATTTTTGAAAATTGCGATAAAAGAAAAAGAAATGAAAAAAGAGGTTGACAAATCCAGAAACCTATGATAAACTAAGCAAGTCGTCCGGCAACGGACACGAAAAGAATATGGGCGTGTTCCCGAGTGGCCAATGGGGACAGACTGTAAATCTGCTGCTTTTCAGCTTCGGTGGTTCGAATCCACC
>PPYE01628043.1_pt1 | contig 12268 bp, 9 predicted proteins | sample 1559881 | NCBI WGS metagenome assembly PPYE01 (sample SAMN08240022, study PRJNA423297) | Human gut metagenome, whole genome shotgun sequencing project.
CATTTTTGCCGTGTTTGTCTACACTTCTGCCGCAAAAATGTTCCTTAATGCCAAACCCACACCTTCGCGCCATTTGCCCGGACCTGCAGGCATGTTTGGTGCCGGTACGGCTATCGGTGTGATTTCCGCGCTGGTGGGGGCTGGCGGCGGTTTTATTTCCGTGCCTTTCATGACCTGGTGCAACGTCAAAATGCATAACGCCGTTGGAACATCCGCTGCCTTTGGCTTCCCCATCGCGTTTGCCGGCACCATTGGCTATATCATCAGCGGCTGGCATTTGACGGGACTGCCCGGCTGGCCCTACACCATCGGTTATATTCATCTGCCGGCCCTTGTCTGTGTCGCCGCAACGAGCATCTTTTTTGCGCCGTTCGGCGCAAAGGTCGCACACTCGATTGATACGAAGCCTCTAAAGCGCATCTTCGCCAGTGTGCTTTTCCTGCTTGCAACTTACATGCTCTATAAGGCAATCAGCGCCTTCTAAGCAGCTTTTCAAAGCGGATTGTTTGATAAAAAATGAGCTTGGCTTCATTCCCGAAGCCAAGCTCGTTTTTTCACTTTTTCAACTGCAAATTCAGGTACGCCGGCGTCCCGCCCAGACCCAAAGCGTCAGCCCAGCGAGAATCAGCGGCAGCGTAAGCCACTGTCCGCGCGAAAGCCCCAATGCCTGCAATCCAAGAAATGCATCGGGTTCTCGGAAGTATTCGCTCACAAACCGCGCTGCCCCATAACCCAAGGCAAACAAAGCGGCTGTTCTGCCAACCGGTCTCGGCTTGCGGGAATAAAACCAGAGCACCACAAAAAGGGCCAGCCCCTCCAGACCTGCTTCATAAAGCTGGGAAGGATGACGAGGGATACCGCCGTCCTGCGCCTGAGGAAAAATCATGGCCCACGGAAGGCCCGGCGAAGCTGGCCTGCCCCAAAGCTCGCCATTGATGAAGTTCCCGATGCGGCCGAAAAAAAGTCCCAAGGGTACGAGCGGAGCCACAAAATCCGTCAGCTGCCAAAACTGCATGCCATGTCTGCGAACATAGAGCGCCATCACGATAAGCACTCCCAACAGACCGCCATGCGCACTCATTCCGCCCTGCCAAACCGAGAAGATCTGAAGAGGATGGGTCAAGTACCACGCAGGCTGATAAAAAAGACAGTAGCCCAGCCTGCCGCCCAGCACAACGCCAAAAACGCCCCAGAAAAGAAGGTTCTCAACATCGTCGGGCGTCACGCCCCTCCAATCATCCTGTGCTCGTCGACGACCGAGGAGCCAGAAAGCGAGAAAACCCAAAAGGTACATCAAACCGTACCAATGCACTCCCAAAGGACCGATAGAGAACGCGATGGGATCAAACTGCGGATGAATCAGCATGCGGCAACCACTGCAACTTTTTTATAAAAGCGCTCATTCTAACGATGCGGTTATTCACGAAGACTTCATTGACGTACTTGGACTCGTGAGATAGTGTGTGTCGTCGCTCTGAAAGCGATTTTCGCAATGCTGCAGAACACTCGACCTCCATACAGAACCCTAAAGGAGCCGCCTTTCATGTCGGTACAGACTGTTTCTTCAACTACCGTAGCTCATGCGCTCACCGCACTTCGTGCCAATCGGCCGCTCGTACACTGCCTCACCAACGAAGTGGTTCAGGAAATCACTGCAAACGTACTGCTCGCCGCCGGTGCGTCGCCCGCAATGGTCGTCGCGATGGAAGAAGCACCTGTCTTTACGGCCATCTCGGGAGCTCTGCTCATCAACACCGGCACACCGTACCCAGAGCGTGTTGCGGTAATGAAGGCCTGTGCTCAAGCTGCCAATGACCATGGCGTTCCCTGGGTACTTGACCCAGTAGCCGCTGGCGCAACCCCTTGGCGAACACAAACCATTCGGGAGCTCCTTGCACTTAAACCAACCATTCTTCGCGGCAACGCCAGTGAGATTCTTGCACTGGCCGGTTCCGGAAAGGGCGGCAAGGGCGTCGACAGCACAGACGACAGCCGAACCGCCCTATCTGCCGCTCAGCGGCTTGCCGAAGAAACAGGAACTGTAGTTTGTGTTACAGGCCCGGTTGATTATGCGACTGACGGTAAGCGAACACTCTCCATCGCCGGAGGCAACGTCATGACGACGCTCGTGGTAGGCACCGGATGCTCTCTCTCGGCGCTCTGCGCAGCTTTTGCAGCAGTGGAAAAAGATCCTGTTAATGCCGCCATTTCCGCTTGTGCACTCGCGAAGTACGCAGCCGGAACTGCCGCAAAACATGCTAAGGGGCCGGGGAGCTTCCATGATGAATATCTTGATGCGCTCTACCTCGTCCAGCCCGAAGCGCTCACTGGAGGAGATGCGGCATGACCGTTAAGCCGCTGAATCTTACGCTCTACCTTGTTCTGGATCCTGATCTTTGCAGCCAATCTGTCGGCATTATTGAAACAGCATTGGCAGCTGTACAAGCTGGTGCGGGTATTGTGCAGCTGCGGGCACCGACTTGGAAAAAGCGCCGTATGACGGAATGCGCTCGCGCACTCAAATCTGCGCTTACACCTTTCCATGTGCCGCTCATCATTGATGACCACGCTGATGTGATGCTCGCTGCGAATGCCGACGGTCTGCACGTTGGCCAGCAGGATCTGACCCCGGCAGATGCCCGACAGCTGATCGGCAGCAATCGCATTCTGGGACTGTCTTTAGGTTCGCTTGAGGATTGCCGCCCCGATGAACTCGCCCTTGTGGACTACGTCGGCATCGGACCGACTTTCGTTACGCAATCCAAACCGGATGCGGGCGCGGCCATTGGTCTCACCGCACTGCAGTCTATCGCTGCCAAGGCGCAGAAGCCTTCAGTGGCCATCGGCGGCATTCACATTAACAATGCTGCGCAAGTCGGCGCAGCTGGCGTTGACGGCATTGCTGTTATTTCAGCTATTTGTGGTCAGCCAGATCCCTATGCAGCTTCCGTCAGTCTCTTGAAAGCATTCCAAAGCAACCGCAAACAGTCTTAAAGAGACCGTAATGCCATTCCCCTCTGTCTTCGGGTCTTTGTGGACACCTCATCGAGCTGCCGCATGGACTGCACTGTTTCTTTTTTTGCTGACAGCGAGTGCTTACTTCTGCGGCGTCAATGCTAAACGCGCCCTGCAGCATGCCGTCTTTATCGTTCCGTTTATTGCGCTTTGGCTGCTGTCTTTGCCCGCCCGAAGCAACGAGTCACGAAGCGGCTGGCAAAAAGTGTGTATCGCTGCAGCCGTTGTCGGACTGCTGCTTGCTTTTATCGACGCTGCTCTACGGGCATTCCTCTATCAAACGTACTCGGCCGAACCCATGTCGACTTTCGTATTGGAATCAGCAGCCAATACCAATCTTGACGAAGCTCTAGGCTTTTTGGCCACCGAATGGACCGGGGCGCTCTTGGGGACGTTACTTTGTCTCGCCGCGTTAACTGTTGCCCTATTCGTCATGCATTTGGCAAGCAAGACGTCTTCAGACAACACGATGGCTTCCGGTTGGGGGCGGTGGCTTTGGCGATTCTGGATGCTCCTTTTTGCGTCCGTCTGTATCCTCAGCTGGGCCAAACCCTCCTGGCGAATTCACTATCCCCCTATTTTTTGGTCTAAATGGATGGAATCCGTTGCAGGCATGCAATCGATCTGGATGAAAGCCGACCAACATGAAGCCGCAGAAATTACCGAAGCCAGATCGATTCTGCTGGATGCTTCATCGGCTCCACGCACAATCGTCTTGGTCATTGGCGAAAGCACTACTCGGGACGACTGGAGTCTTTATGGGTACTCACGCGATACCACGCCGAAGCTTAAAGCCCTCGAATCAAAAGATTCAAATTTAGGCACCTTCAGGCAGGCTTGGTCCGTAGACGCCTCGACCATCGCAGCCTTCCGTTCCATGTTCACCTTTCCTGTTCCGCAGTCTGCGGGTGACGGCCGCATCAATCTCTTTGCGCTCTTTAGCGCCGCTGGATGGACAGTGCATTGGATCAGTAATCAGGACGACATAGCCATTCAAACGCAATATGCCGTCTTTGCCTCTGAAGCGCAGTTCATCAACCGCATGACCGGACGTTCAAGCGCATCGATGGATCTGAATGTTTTGCCAACCTTTAAACAAGCACTTGCTGATCCGGCTCCGAGGAAACTGATCGTTGTCCATCTGATCGGAGCGCATCCGCACTACGCGCTGAGGTTCCGCGATTCAGACGAAATTGACTGGGGACACGACCAGGTGATGCAGAATCTGAATGATCTCGACCGATCCCCATGGGTGGTTGCCGCCCGCAATCAATATGACTGGGCTATGCGCTATCAGGACGAGGTGCTATCGGAACTCTTTCACCTCTCTAAAAATGCTCAGGCCTCAGCCAAGTCCCCGTTAGACTGGATTTTTCTTTCCGACCACGGTCAGGAGCTGGGAGATACGGCAAACCGGGCAGGCCACTCACAAACGGCACCATCAAGTTACCGCATTCCGTTTCTGATCTGGAGCTCCGAGCGAAGCTTCAATCCATATGAAAATCGTCCGTTCCGCGCTGATTTTTTAAGTCCGCTCATGCTTGAACTTGCCGGTATCAACTGGAAAGGCGAAGATCCTCGGCAAGTCCTCATTGCCGACGACTATAGTTGGATAAAACCTCATTTACCTATCCAAGATCCGCAGATGCCGTCATCGGACAACCCATGAAGGAATCCACTCCCCCCGTACTGAAAGTCTCTCTCCCTGAAGTCGAGGAACTGCTTCAAGCAGAAGCGCTTGAAGCACATCCGCCGATGGGTTGGAGCGCTGCAGAAAGTGATGCCGCTTCACGCGACGCACTGGCCGTCGCTGGCAAAAGCGACATTCAGGTATTTCTCCTGACCCGTGCCAAACTGGTACTTTCGCGCATGACGAAGCATGACCCTAGCCTGAAGCGGCCTCGGCTGCCGCAGACAGGGTGGCTTATAAAAATCATTTCCTTAGGCATCATTTTTCTCGGCTTTTTTTCTGGGGCTGTGACGGATCAACTCACCAGTGCTGGCGCGCAACTTAACCTCCTCTCTCCGCCGCTTCTGACCGTCTTCGCCTGGAACATTCTCGCGATGCTTGCTGCCATTGCAGGATTGGTTATCAGCTTCCGACGCAGCACCAGCCCCCCAGGTCTCTCGGCCGCACTTGCCAGAATCCTTGGGTCTGCCGCGCATGTCATGCGCTTTGTTGCCATTGGCAAAGCTGCTGACAAGACCTACTTCAATAAACTTCTGCCGCTTCTCCTACCTCAAGCCGCCTGGCGATTCCGCGCTGTTCTGCATTGGGCCGCACTGGCCTTCGGCATCGGATTGGCGGCCAGCCTCCTTGTGCGCGGCATTGGAACCGCCTATTGGGCGCTGCCATTCTTCAAGGACTGTACGGTTGGCTGCCGGATTTCCTCCCAGGCCTCTCACCGCTGCCGGATGCTTCTGCACTTTCTGCGCTGCGAGTTGACGGCTCTGCCCCAAGTGCGGCTGCGCTTTCCGCCGGAGCGCCGTGGCTTGCCCGCATGATCTGGAGCATTGTCGGCCTCATCATCGTCCCGCGCGCCGTTTTGGCTGCTCTTTCCATGGTCTGCGCTGCTCGAGCAGCAAAAACGCTCCTCGTTCCCATAGACAGCTCGCGAACTGAGCAGCTTCTGCAGACGGCCGCAAACCATTCTGTCAAGACATGGCTTCTCAACGGATCTAATCACCCAGCAACAAACCAAGAAACGCCTCTCCTGTCAGTCAATCCATGGAGTGCCCCTGATTTCCCAGAGCTTGCTGCCTTTACCCCGCAAGCAGGGGACCGCACCGTACTGGAGTTGGATCCATCAGCTACCCCCGAAGAAGATGTGCACGGACTATTGATTGATGCCATTCGAAAGCGTTGCGCAAATACCGTCCTCCATCTCGATTTCTCCGAACTCCAAACGCGCTTTGCGGACGTGCCCGAACGCATCCAAAGCCGCCGAGCGCTCTGGGAGCACTTTGCCGCACAGCATGACATACCGCTTGAAGTGAATGGGCTCCGTTGAGATCATTCACCTCGGGCGATAATGAAGCTATTGGATTGATCAATGCTTTCACCATGGCCGACCAGCAAGATTCCCTGCGCATTCACCTGAGCCTTGTGAGCCACACGAACATCGGCAAAACAACGCTCGCCCGAACACTGCTCATGCGTGACGTGGGTGAGATTGCCGACCGTGCTCATGTTACAGAAACAACGGATGACTACCTTCTCGCCCGCGGTCAGGATGGCAGCGAGCTCATCCTCTGGGATACGCCGGGCTTTGGCAATTCCGTCGCTCTGGCTAAACGCCTTGAAGGCCGCTCCAACCCGCTCGGATGGTTCCTCTCTGAAGTGTGGGATCGCTTCACCAACAAATCTTTTTGGCTTGACCAGAAAGCAGTGAGACACATCCGCGATATTTCAAGTGTCGTTCTCTACCTCGTCAATATCGCGGAAACACCGGACAAAACGCCCTACATTCAGGCAGAGATGCAAATTCTCAGCTGGATCGGCAAACCGGTCATTGTGCTTCTCAACCAAATGGGAAAACCGCAGGCGCCGGACATTGAACATGCGCAGGTGGAGGCTTGGAAGACAGCGCTCAAACCTTGGCCGTTTGTCAAAAAAGTGCTGGCGATGGATGCTTTCGCCCGTTGCTGGGTACAGGAAGAAATGCTTTTCAATGCCATCGGTGACGTTCTTCCTGCTGAGGATGAGGCCGCTTACAAAGTACTGCAGTCTGTTTGGCGCCGAGGCCGCCAAGCCGCTTATGCCAATTCTATCGAAGCTATGGCCAGGCACCTGCAGCAAGCCGTGTCAGCACATGTATCACTGCCAACGCCTACACTTAGGGAACGAGCGGTAAGTGTGGGACGGCGTTTAGGGCTCTTTAGAGACGAGCGAGATGTGATTGCCGACGCTCAAGCAGCCATGGCATCTCAAGCCGCTGACAGTTTTTATGCCTTAACGTCCAAACTCATCGCCGACAATGGTCTCTCCGGCACAGGTGTTTCCAAGGAAATCTTCCAGCGCATGAAGACGGACTGGGATTTGGCTGTCTATTCCGTCGATCCGCAAAGTGCGGCAGCTGTCGGCACCAGTATTGGAGCGGCTTCCGGAGCCGCGGCAGGGCTTGCGATTGACCTCTCTGCCGCCGGCCTTACGATGGGACTTTCAACACTGGTTGGCGGGCTCATTGGAGCCGTGAGCGGCATGGGGGCCGCGCATGCTTGGAATCTTCAAAAGAAAAAATCCGGCGCTGAGCTTTTTTGGAGTGAAAAAGCGTTGACCGGATTTCTTCTTGAAACTGTGCTGCTCTATCTCGCAGTAGCACACTATGGTCGTGGCCGAGGAGATTGGAAGGAAAGTGAATCTCCAGAGTTTTGGAAGGATGCAGCGCTTCGCGCTATTCAGGAAGAAAAATTCTCCTTTGAACCTCTTCGCACAGAAGATATTGATACCTCTATTAGCACTTTGATAAATGCTATAGATCACATTATCAAAAATATCTTTAAAACACTCTATCCTTCAGACGAATATTAAACGTCTTGAATCAAATCATTTTGGAGCAGCCAAAACTCCCTCTCGTACTTGATAATCCGAAATGGCACGCTGAGCTCTAGCTGCATCAGCCATAAGCTTAAACTCTCCTGTACAAACATCAAGCAAGTCCAGCCGATCACCATTCCATCGCATACAAGTAACTTGCCCACCATTATTTAAACCAACAGCTCCCCAAGAACCAATGGCAAAACCCTTATCGCCAAACGTTGTAAAAGAAAGTGCCAAATCGAACGTTTCATTAGAAAACAGGTCCCGGCCTTCATGAATTTTAGGCGGCACTCCCAATACCATACCAAGAATCGACGGGAATATATCCCGATGAGAAACCCAACGGGTTGTATCAGCCTTAGCCCTCACATCATCCCAAGAATCTGGCAACCAGAACAGTAAGGGGACGCCTCGCATATGAGGCAAATAATCAATCGAATCATATTGCAAACGTGCATTATGATCGCCAGTAGCTACAACAACAGTATTATTAGATAAACCTTCTGAATAGATCGATTTTACAAAAACACCCAAAGCATTTGCCGCATACTGATAAGTTTCAAATGAAGGTATACATTTAGAGCGTTCATCCTTGACAAATGAAGGCAATAAATTTGGGTCGACGGGATTTACCAAAATTCCATCAGGAACTCTGAACGGTGGATGATTAGTAGTAGACAATATGACTAAACATATTTTTTCTCTTTTTTCATCAGCCTCTTTCAAAATATCCACTGCTTTATCAAACATCCATTTATCACCAATACCCCAAGTGCCCACCTCTGCTTCGGGGAATTCTTTAGATAAAGCTACAGAACCAACGATCTCATCAAAGCCTTGAATTGGTAAATTGTCATTAATCATACGCCAAGCTTCCGAACCTGACGTCAAGAATACCATTTTGTAACCTGCTTCTTTGAATGGCAGATAATTTGAAAATGGGAATCGTTTTTTACCATAACGACTTTGAGTCAAAGGTGAGATTGAAGTATCAAAAAGTATTCCCTCTAACGACGGGAATGTACCATTATTAATACTTACTCCATTTCTAAAAACAACTGCTCGCTCTAATTGATTAGCCAACTCCCCTAAAACATCATTCTTCGGCAAATTTTGAGTATCAAAAATATCACGCCCCATTGACTCCATTATAACGACTACAACATGATCTGCAGAATGACGCTTTTCTTCAATTACCGAACCTGTGATTCGAATTTTTGATATAGCCGCTTCTGCTTCGCCCTTATTTTTAAATCCCATTTCCACCAAAGCCATTTGAGATCCGCCATTAAATTTTATGGCATTCTGACCTTTCCATGCCTCATAAAATGCAGCCGCACCTCCGGGGACAGTAGCATTTATAAAGGCATTCGTAGAAACCGAAAAATCCTGCTGCCGAAGAGGAAACTTACCTAAACTACCACGAATAACACCTACCACAGAAATCGTTCCGATAAGTGCAATAACAATATAAATAAACAATGAATCTTTTTTCTGAACACACCCAACGCCAAATGACGCCGCACTTGAAATTATTTTTCTAACAGAAAAAACAATAATAATAGGAATGATCGTCAACAACACCCAAGCGATTAAATATGAAAAAATAGGCCAATCTTTCCACAGCGTTACTAGGATAGCTTCCGTATCATCCTGAAATAACCCAAAGACTAGCGGGCTAAATGGCGTTCCATAAAAACCATAAAACCCATAATTACCAAGCGAAAGACCAACCATAATCGCTTGACCAACAACACCAACAGCGATCGTATATCGCCAAAAATAAGGCCGCCAATAACTCAGCAATAATAATACCCATGCCGCCGCTATAAATATTAATAGCCATTTAGCATCAACTCTCATCCCCATTATTAAGGCCGGGTAAAAATCACTCCACACCAAATCGGGAGATTTATAGTGATAGAAGAAAAATATACGGATTAGACTAAGTACAAACGTAGATGAAATCACGAATACCAATGAATTGATGCACTTTTCAACCCACCGATCAGAAGCCACTTTCAACATTAATAAACCCATTAAATTAACGCATCATCAAGGCCTAAAAAGGTTATCTCTGTACCACCGCATCAGAACAGTCCATCGTAATGAACAATAAATTTCATAGAACCATCATTGCACAAACAATAGTAAGAATCATTTTATAAAAATTGTGCATTGAATTAGGTCAACTAGATCAATCGACCAAAAAAAAGGTGTTACGCCAGCCAGTCTATGGCTTTTGTAACACCCTTTAATTAACTAACTCTTTTTAGATTCAACGTTACGGCACCATTTCCTCAACTTCGTCGCGCTTACGCTGCTTAACGAGATCCTCGCGCTTGACGCCGAGATAGAGAGCGATCGCCGCCGCCACGAAGACGGAGGAATAAACGCCCAGCAAAATGCCGATCGTCAGAGCAAGTGAGAAGTAGTGAAGCGCTGGGCCGCCGAAGAAGAACATCGAGAGCGTCATGCAGAGCGTGGACGTATGGGTAATGACCGTACGAGAAATCGTCGCCGTAATGGCCGAATTCACAACTTCCATGCTGTCAGCACGACGCATCGTGCGGAAGTGCTCTCGTACGCGGTCGAAAATAATCACCGACTCGTTCACCGAGTAACCCAAGACAGCGAGCACCGCCGCCAATACCGGCAGCGTGAACTCCCAGTGCATGACGGAGAAGATGCCCACCACGATCACAATATCGTGGAGGTTGGCGATGATGGCTGCCACTGAGAACTTCCACTCGAAGCGGAAGGCTAAGTAGATCATGATGCCCACCACCACCAAGGCAAGCGCCGTACCGCCGTCGCGAGCGAGCTCATCGCCCACCTGAGGGCCGACAAACTCCGTACTCTTTAACTGCACATCAGGGGTTTTCGCCTGCAGCACCTTCATCACTTCAGCGGCAACCTGACCGGACGTCTGTCCTTCCTTGGTCGGGACGCGAATCACCACGTCGCTGGCCGTGCCGAAAGTCTGCACGAGCACTTCCTTGGAAACCTGCCCGAGATCGTCGCGGATCTGTTCAGTGTTGGCCGCTGACGGATACTTAACCTCAAGCTGAGTGCCGCCAGTGAACTCAATTGAAAGCGCCAAACCGTGCGTGAAGATCCAATACACAGCGACGATGAAGCTGACGAACGAAATCGCGTTCAGCACATGGCGATAGTGCATGAACGGAATAGTTCGATGAATGCGGAAGAATTCCATTTTCTTGTCTCTCCTCGCTTACTTCGCCTGAACCTTCGCGGGGTCCGGACGCCAGATTTGGCCGATATGGACGCTCGTAAGCTTCTTCTGGCGGCCGTAGATCAAGTTGATCAGGGCGCGGGAAACGATGACGGAAGTGAAAATCGAAGTCCCAATGCCCAAGCAGTGCACCACAGCAAAGCCGCGAACCGGGCCGGAACCAAAGATCAAGAGCGCCAAACCGGCGATCAAGCTCGTTACGTTCGAGTCCAGAATCGTGGCAAAAGCGCGTTCATAGCCCTCACTAATAGCGGTCTGAGGCTGTCGTCCGATGCGCAGTTCTTCACGAACACGTTCGTTAATCAGCACATTCGAGTCAACGGCCATACCGAGCGTAAGCGCGATAGCCGCAATACCCGGCAGCGTGAGCGTTGCCTGCAGCATCGACAGAATCGCAATCAGCATCATGACGTTGCAGATCAGCGATATGGCACTCACCACACCAAAGACCTGATAGTAGACCGCCATGAAAACGGCAATCACAATGAAGCCGTAAAGCGTTGAGCGGAAGCCCGCCTCAATGTTGGCTTCACCGAGGCTCGGGCCGATCAGGCGTTCCTCAACGATTTCCATCGGTGCAGCAAGCGAACCCGCACGAAGCACCAGCGCTGTATCAGTCGCTTCCATGGTCGTCATCTGACCGGAAATCTGCACGCGGCCGCCGCCAATTTCCTGACGAATAACCGGAGCCGTTACGACCTCGCCTTTGCCCTTTTCAAAGAGCAGGATGGCCATGCGGCGACCGACGTTTTCGCGGGTGACTTCCTGGAAGATACGGGCACCACGGTTGTCAAGCTCAAGGTTGACGGTCGGTTCCTGCGTCTGGCTATCAAAGCCCGGCTGCGCATCGTTGAGATTTTCACCCGTAAGGATCACGCGGCGCTTGACCAGAATCGGACGTCCGTCACGGTCAGTGAAGCGTTCGTCGCCAAAAGGCACCGTGCCCTGCGCGAGCTGAGCCAAGGCTTCGGGAGAGTCGTCAACAAGGCGCACTTCAAGCGTCGCCGTGCGGCCGAGAATGTCCTTGGCCTTAGCCGTATCCTGCACACCCGGGAGCTGCACCACGATGCGGTCGGCACCCTGCTGCGCAATGACCGGTTCGGCCACGCCGAGTTCATTGATTCGATTGTGAAGCGTCGAGATATTCTGCTTCAGCGCGTAATTCTGTACGTTCTGAATAGCCTTCTGCGAAAGCTCCGCGTGGATCACATAGGGAGCCTTGGAGGCTTCGGGCAGCGTGAGCAGCAAATCAGGCTGCGTGTTGCGCAGCAGGTCGTTTGCGCGATCACGTTCTTCGGTCGTCGCAAAACTGACTTCAACATCGTTGCCGATACGGCTGATGCCGGTGTGACGGATGCGCTTGTCGCGAAGCTGCGTACGCAGATCGGCAGCAATGGCGTCTGCACGCTTGGTGAGCGCCGCACGCATGTCAACCTGTAAAAGGAAGTGCACACCGC
>PPYE01777018.1_pt1 | contig 12268 bp, 15 predicted proteins | sample 1559881 | NCBI WGS metagenome assembly PPYE01 (sample SAMN08240022, study PRJNA423297) | Human gut metagenome, whole genome shotgun sequencing project.
CATTAATAATGTTTGAAAGATAGTATGATTTTTTAGCATTGTTAATTAATAGCATATTTGGTTTAAAATCTTTCGTTGTAATTGAGAACATAAAAGAAGTGTCGGGGTCATAACGTTCACTTGCATATATTTTACCCTCTGAAAAATCATACCAAAAACCAATGTATCTATTATTAAAAAATATGCAACATTGAAATTTTGAGTTTTTACTACGCTTTTCTATGAAATCATTATTATCATTTATAAATTCATTTTCTATTGCATAGTCACCGTATGGTGTACCGTCAATGATTTGTCCGAATTTTGTTTTCTTCTTTTCCTGTATAAATGTCTCGTCCTTGAATATTTCAACTGCAATATGACCATATTTATTAAAACGTTTGTTGGTGTTTGGTTGGATATTCCAATACAAGAAGTATGGGTTTACGATACTTATAGCGTTACCCATAAATATTACACGCACATTATCCCTACTACGTGCGATAGTTTCGTACATTTCAAGAAATGAGGTCACTTCATTTGGAAGATAATGTATAGCTCCTTTATCGATGATAAATTCATCAAAGCCTATTAAATCAACCAATGGAAAAGGTGTTGATTTCATTGTTAAGGCGGTTGATATTGTAAGCGCATACCCACACACTTTACCGTCACAATAAAATGTCTTTCCTTTTACCTTTAATTCATGATTAGGAAACTCATTGTTTGCGATTATATCATTAAAAAATTTATCTATCGTGTTTAATTCGGTCTTGTATCGTCTTAAATAAATGAATTGTGAACCACGTTTTAAGAAACGTTTTATACCTCTCTTTTTAAAATCGTATGTTTTACCTCCTCCACGATTAGAAATAACAAAATTAAATAATGCATTCATTGTTAGTAATCTGTCTGCACTGTAATACAAAATATCCCTCCTTGATTATATCACATATGAAGTCATACATTGTATGACTTCATAAATTATATAATTAAGCTAATTTTAAATACTTCTTATCAATAGCACTTGTTACGGTTTTACCTATACCAATAACAACACGGTTTCCATCAATTTGGATAACATCATAAACATCATAATATAGAGCGAATGTTTTACCGTTATCATAATTGATTGGTTTTGTGACCTTAACTTTTGAACCTACTTTTATATTGCTTGGTTTTGATGTAGGTTTATTATTTTTAGCGTAACCATTAAATCCTTTTTGTTTCAATAGAGTAGGATAGTCATAATAAGATACGTTTCTATCGTATCTTTTTCCATTCGCATTATACATTGATGTAAATTGATGTAGTTTATATTCATTGCTTTTAATCGATTGCAAAGTACCATCATTCGTACCCCAATTTGCAACCCACAAATCAAACTTGTTCTTTTTAACAACTTCTTTCAACTGATTATCTAACCAACTTTCACTAGCATAGATACCTACATAATATCCATGTTCTTCCATGTAATCACAAAATGTTTCACAAATTTTTGATAACACGGTATTGCTAGGCATTCCATTTCTTTTTTTGTAACCGTCAGCGTCTTCCATATCATAATAAATAGGCATATCAAACTGCTTTCCTTTTAACCATTTAAGGCATGCTTTTGCCTCCTGTAATGCTCCGTATGTATCTAATGCGTAACCGTAAATATACGCACCTACATGAAAACCGTGTTTTTTAGCTTGCTCATAATAATATTCAAACTTTTTATCTTTTTGGTTGTCGGCAGAACCATAACCGCAACGCAAAATCACAAACTTGTTACCTTTATCTTTCAACGCTTGGAAATCAACATTTCCGTTGTGTTCGCTTAAATCTAAACCATACATATTCATAATTATAAACCTCCTGTCAATGCTTTACATAACCATAAATTAATCAAACCTTTTCCACTTCCACTAGGTGTAGGGGTAGGGGGTACAACTCCGCCCATATATTCTAACCATGTCAAAGCGTCCTGTTTTCTTTTTTCTGCATGATTGGTTTCAGGGTCATAGCTTGGTCTTTCATATCCAACCATAAACATAATAGCCAATTTGTCGGCACTCCAATTCATTTCATTGGTTAGAAATTGCTCGCCTGTAATACCAATCATATCGGGTGTAGATCCACTATCATAATATGGGCTTATGAAAGCCTCGGTTGTGTACCATTCTGCAACTCCGCTTTCATTTCTGATTTCTCTAGGAATTACTTGTAATTGAATATCCCCGTCATCATATGGGTTCAATCCTAGAGTATTACAGTGATTGATTAATACACTTTTCGGTGTCCATTGAACTAAACCATAACCGCCACCGCCTCCCTCTTCTTCTCGTTGTGGGTTTACTGAACTTTCATTTTGCATATTTCCAAGAATTCCGGCGATTGTGTTATCATCAAAACCCATACTTCGATATGTGTTGATAACAATATCTGCGTTGTTTTCCATTTCTTCCTGTGTTAGCCCACTTGGTCTAGCAATCCAAGGCATAGTATTAAACCTCTGTTGTATCGTTATCTTCTCGCAATTGCTCCAAAGCCTCCAATAATTTATTGGGAATAGGCAAGCCAATGCGACCGCAATTTTCAATAACACTCAATCCCTCATTTGCGATATAGAACATACATATTACAGTTCTGAAAACCCATTTATCGCCAGTTAATAATCTATCTAAAAATACACCCAAAATTACAAGTAGAACGATTGCACCTTTTTTAATCAATCCTACCGCCCCTTTTTCACTGTTCCATGTTTTTTCAATAAAACTAGCAATCATTCCTGTGATATAATCTAATACCATGAAAATGGCTAGGGTAGTTAGGATAATATCCCAACCCCCTAAAAGATATGAAATGATACCACCAAAGAAAGCTATAATCATATCAAATTTTGTTTTCCAATTCATAACAAACCCCCTATAATTTAATGACCTCGATATACGTTCCAAAACTACCACTTAATAATGTCATATCACTTGTATTATTTATTTGAAGACCTATTCTTTCGCCACGATTGAACACTCCGCCGAATGTCATATGTGAATATGTACTGTGACCACTAACCCCAATAATATTGGAAGTGGAAAGTGGTGTTATTTGTGAACCTCCTTGAGGCATTGAAATAGCTCGATAGTTTGCGAATGCATTCGATTTGTTAGCAACAGCAATATTGACTAAGTATTGCCCTGTTTCTTCGATAGAAATGCAACCGTCATTTGAGAGATGGTATATCCCATTCAAATTATTTCCCACAATTGTATCAAATGGTACTAACTGGTAAGCACTTGTTGATTGTGACATGGTCTTATCTGTTGTCAATCGTACTTTTCCTCGATTTCCTCTGATTGTTGGCTCAATATAGAAAGGGTAAGGGTTTTCTATGAAACGTCTATATACACATACCCATTCTAAATTGAAACGTTTAGCATTATTAGACACATAAATTTTTATGTTGTTATTGCTTACGTTTTCTAAACGAATGTAGGCAACGTATAAATCGTCTAATAAAGGGGTACACGCTAATGAAGAGTTGTTAGAGGAAACACTAGGTGCGTCACCTGTTCCTTTTATTAGAACTGTATAAAAACCACGTTCCAAACTGGATAACGTTGTATAATTAATACCAGATGTATTCTGTATAGTATGCGGTTGATTTCCATTCACAATATTTTGTGATATGATGTAATCTGTTCCGTTGTAATCGGGTCTAGCGCATAAACATATCGTATTTCTGAAATCATCATCAATGGTACTGCTTGCGAGTGATACAACATTTTCACGATTTTTATTTGCGTCAATATATCGGACCTTATTGTCAACTGTTAAGTTTAAGAATATTGCTACATGTGATATATCCATGAAACTACCGTCTACAGGGTCGCCTTTCCAGAACATCAAGTCTCCTGTTCTTAGATTGGTAAAATCATCATTATGATTAAATGTCATACCCATATCATAGAAGTATTGTCCTATCATATTTGCATATCTTCTGAACACTCCTGTTCCTGTATCATAAATATTTGTTGACCACGGATAATCAGGTATATTATTGAATTTAGTTCCTCCTAATGAATAACGTGATGTTTCATATTTAACTCCGTTCAATGCTAAGCATACTAATGTACTACAATCGATAGCCAATTTAGTACCGCTATTTTCCATTGTATCATTTAAAGCGGTATTATGTGCATAGAATAATTTATCGTTATTGTAATAGTATGATAACACACAATCCAAAACTTCATTGACCACTAAAGCATTATTTTTGCTATCTTTATAATTGGTTGTTTTAGGTGTCTTTTCTTCATCATCAACCCAAAATTCCTCATTGATATTTGAAAAATATTTTTTATTCACCATATGTTAACCTCCAATTTGTTCGCTTTCAGTAGTTAATGTTTTTTTTAATGCTTTAGTTTTTTGGTTATATGTTGTATTTAATGTAGCACTTGTTAAAAATGATTTTTCTTTTATGTTTGTTATATCTGTCCTAGCTTTTCCGTCTGCAATTTCATAATCGACATTATTAACATTCAACACTTGTAACTCTTGCATATTATACCACCTTTCCAAAAATCATTTTAAGTGTCTTGGTTTCTGCTATATATTCCAATTCCACTAATAATTGACCTTTATCCAACATTTCATTTAGTATTTCTTCTGTATAAATTTTTAATTGGTTATTTACCCATTCTAGCATACTTTCAAATGCGTCTTGTAAATCGTTTTGAGATTTTATTACCTCATTTAATTTACTTTGAATTTTACATAATACTTCATAATAACTTAAGCTTTCATCATACACTAATGGAAGTACGTGTTGACAGTAGAAATGAAATGGTGTTATCGTTTTTGGGTTAAAATCTTCCATGTAAATACCTCCTACCATACAAGCATAAATAAGTCATATAGTTCTTCTATAATCATCATATCAATGCTTTTGAATTTTGTAATAAATGTTTCTAATTCTTCACTAATACTTTGACCTATTAAACCAGTCTTTTTACGAATGTAATTTTCTGTATTGTTAACGTTCTGCGTTTCGGTCACTTCGCCACTTCCTATATCTTTCGTTTCGGTTGTACCATCACTTTTATTTTCTTCTAATGATGTCGCATAATCTAATCCACTAAGTTTGCCTTGTGGTGTGTCACTGTATAGATTACTGCTTGTACTTCCTGTTGTTCCTGTTCCTGTTCTTTGTGATGATGATTGACTTTCAGTATTTGCATTTCCGTGTGTTGTACGTTCAAAATTTTCGATTTCTGAATTATTAGAAAGAGGGTCAAGTTTATAAATCTCGCTTTCATACATTTTATTGTATTTAGGCATTATCAAATTTAATTTTGCATTTAATTTTTGTTTCCAAAGTTGTACGGTTTCAAGTCCTATTTCACGTGTATAATAATAATTTAATATATTATGTTCTAATGTGTTTCTATAACTTTCATCAAAAATAGGGAAGTTAAAATTGAATACATATTTTAGTGAACCGTCTATGATTTCATCAACTGTCATTTTTGAAATATCAATACCATTGTTTTGTAATGAGCTTTCACAAATGAAACGTACCTCGGTTGTATATTTACTCATTTGGTTGCTCACTTCCTCCCTCATCATTGATTTCTGTTTCTTCTGTTTCACGTGAAACATTAACCATTTCTTCGTTAGTATTTTCGTTTTGATTAGTTTTTCTAAAACGAACCCAAACTTTTTTACCACCTAGTTCTTTTTCAAACATTTTATTTATCTGCTTACATGCTTGTCTGCGTGCATTTAACATAATGTATCTGCTCGACTCAATCTGCCCATTATTTGCACTAACCTCATTTTCAACCAATCTTTCCTTTTTGTCTGTGTTTGCATTTTCAATCCCTAAAAATGTCATTGCCTCATTCCATACCATATTTTTATGTATATCCATTTTATCGATATTGTATGGTGCATTTGCATTTATAACCTCGATACTATTTGTATCAAGATTTTTATCCCCGAAAATGAAAGGCTCGTTACCATCCCATTGCATCATGATATTTTTAAAAGTTAATCTCTGATTTTCGGGGCACTTGAAAATCGTTGTGAATTTCTGCGACTTCATATTAACATCAATTGTCTGTTGTACTTCATATAATCTTTTAGCAAATAATTCAATTGTTAATGTTGTAGGTTGCCTTAAATAGTTATTGAAAATAAGCACGCTATCGTCAATCGTTAGATTTTGTTGAAATCCGTTGGTCGCATATGCGGTACGATATAAAGGAACTCGATATATGTTTAATCTACCATCAATCCTACTATTCAAAGCCATTAACGCTCCATTATCTTTGTTTTTGAAAAAAACTGCAAAACCATACTCGAATAAGCATAATTCTAGAAAACGTTCGTCTACCGTATCAGGAAGATTGACCCATTCAAACATATTTATAGCGTATTCTTTCAACCTTGTATAATAATCTATGAAAGTAGCATTGTTTGAGTATGCACTCCACCAGTTATTATGTTTTCCGTTAAAGCACATAGTGTTATCATGACTTAGAACTCTAAATGGATTACCCATATTTCCACCTCCTTATAATTCATTATTGCTTAGTCCATAATTTCCAACATCACGATTATGCCATAAGGTTATACCTCTATTGAACATTTCTTTTATACTATTTAAATCGTCCTGTGGTATGTTGCCTACAATTGTACAATCAACCGTTTTAACGTAATTCCATGATTGACGAGTGTGTAAATTAGGAAGTTTCACACGATTGACTTTATACCCAAACATTTTAAAATAGTCTGTAAGTGTCTGTTGGTATTCTTCTGTAACTGTATATTTAATAACCCTTATTCCTGTGTATCTGTTTGCAAAATCAAAGTTGTAGTTATTTCCTTGATTTCTTAAATTACTTGGGTGGTTATCAATATCTTTCAATTTTGCATTCAATGAAAGTATCTGTGTAAATCCACTTGCACCACTTTGAACTGCTCCTCCGATATTTCCACTCGCTAAATTCCCAAGTGTTCCTACTACTGAATTTATAGCGTTAACGCTTGCTCCTGTAATAAGGGTGTTCTGATTTCCTTGTAAGTATGCTGCGGTATAATCGTCAACGATCGCCATAGAAGAAACATTGTTATTGATAATTCCACTTAGTAAATTGGTATGACCTTTATAATTTTTAACCTCATATGCCGACTTGCTCTGCGGTGCTATCGAACCACGAATAGAAAATTGTAGATTTTGACCATCAATATATTCGTTCTTAATATCGAACTCATTACCTCTCATGTCGGTCACTTTTGTGTATGAATAAGGGTACATCAGTAACTTGCTTTCCTCATAATTAGGAAATGAATTGTATTTGTTCCCACAATTAATTGAACCGTTGGAAAATGCTCCAACTCCGACATATAATATAGAACCTGTCAACCCTAAATCATCACGCGCATTATAAAGTGTTACGTTATCCATACTAATATTTGCGTTTTCATTATCAACGGTAACATTTAAAGGTACATAGTCCAATAATGTTAATGATACAACTTTACCCACATAATTTTTATCCTTTACAATCTTTCCATAAAATTCCTCAAAAGTCATCAAAGCAAAGCCATTATAAGTCCAGTTCTTAAAACCGTTTAATGAAATAGGAAATATATAATTGAATAAACCTTGAGGAATGTTTCCGATATTTTCAGGAAACGGATAATTTAAACCCTCGGGAAGTTTGTGTAAATAGTCCTTAGCAGTAACCAAGATAAAAATACAATCCCCATAATTAGTATAATGTGTATCTTCTACAATCTGATATTCTGATCCATAATTCAAACCCTCATCAATCGTATTTATAACTGGTTGACCATCATCATATCTTGTTGTATGTTCACGCTCAATAAATGATTGTTTGAAATTGATTTCAAATAACCATGTTTGGAAAGGGTCGATTTTATAATATATCCATGTTGTGTTTGGGTTTTTATACTCAATTTCTGTTATATATGCATAGAACCATTTAGAACCATAATTAGTATTCATAAAACGTAAATAATTATAATTGTACAATGTTTCTGCGTTTCCATTTACAGCTATATAGTCACGTTCTTTACGTTGATACGAAAAATCGGTGTAAGTTTTAAAGTCTAGACTAGCAAAGTAGTTATTTTGTTCGGTTATGCTATCAAACCATAATTGGTTATTTTCATTCAAAGAAAGTGGTACATTTTTAAATAAATGTACCACTGTGTTCGGTGTGAAATTCATTATTCAGTAACCGTAATTGTAGCGGTATCTTTTTTAGAACCGTCAAACACTGATGTAGCAGTAACCGTCAATTCTGTATTTGGTTCGTCACTTGCAATGAATAATTCCCCACTTGAAGTGATTGTTGATTTAACATCGCTACTACCTGTAACCACCCAAGTAACTGTCTCGGTTGCCATTCCTGTGGCGACAACAGTTGCGGTCAACTGTACTTTTTGTCCTTTGCTTGCGGTAGCAGTTTTAGGTGATAATGTAACACTTGTCACGCTTGGTGTTTCGGTTGTAAATGCGATTGCATTTGCGAATTGTGAAGTGCTTAAAATTTGCCAGTGATGGAAAAAATAATTCCAATATAAACCTTGTGCGTTATACTGTTCTGTGAAATTGAATAAAGTATCATATACCATAAACCACTGTTTATCAACCATCAAAGCCTGTACATTTTCCAGACCCCCAAAATTATCCACGATAACAACATGACCCAAGAAGTCCGCATATTCTAAATTGAATGCACGTGCCAAACTTTCAACGTCCATAAGTGCCTCTGTCTGTGGCGTCATGAAAATAACAATATCTTCAATAGGGGTAAATGTATGCACTCCTTGTGCATTATACTGATTGCTCATGAATCCTAATGTCTTAGCAGTAGAACGTAAATTGACTGTCAATTTTTTAGCGGTTGCCTCATCTGTTACTTCGGTAACAGTGATAGGGTAAAATAGACCTTTTGCCCCATAATCATTCATAAGATTTTTCATAAGCAAAAATTCATCATAGTTATCCCCACTGTATAAACTATCAACAATTCGACCTATTAAATCTTCAATGCCTCGATATGAAAGGAAAGCAGTTCTTAACTGGTCATTAGAAATAGTGACCTTATAAAAGTCTTGTCTATTCATTCGATGGAAAATTGTTTTAACATCAGGAATAACCCTTTTGAATACCTCTGTTTCTGCGGTTTCGGGGTCATATGTCTGTGCTTTTGCAATTTCAACAAAAACTTCCTCAATATCTTTCCCAAATTCTAACATACCTTTTTTAAAACTTCTCAACGGGTTCTCGTATAATCGTGATTGAATAATAACCATACCGATACGATTAATCAATGCATTTAAAAACTCATTTCTAGTTGGTTCATAATTTGTGATTGCGTTCCCAACTTCTGCGATATTATCACGTGTAGCAACAGGAACTCTATTTTGATACTCATCACTTGCATTTGCTCGAATGGTGTTCAAAATTCGTTCGGGTGTTGCCTTGCTCATTCCTTTGATTGCCATTTTCTAACCTCCTTGTCTTTCATCAAATAAATCCTCATAAGTCAATTCATCAACCTTATCATCTTTTTCAATATCCTCTTTTTCGTCCGCTTTTGTTTTGTCGGCAGAAACTCGCATGAATAAATCTAAATTTTTCTGCTCCAATTCCTTATAACGATCGTTCATGCTTTGCAATTCTGATACGTTATTATCATAACTTTCACGTGTAAAATTATAATTTTCACGTAAACTTTGAAGTGCCTCTGTCATGCTAGCAACATTTCCGTTAGCATTTGAAATCTGAATTAATAATGCCTCATGCTCATCTACCGTCAATGGTTTTCTTTCGTCATTATCCATATTTATATACCTCCTTACAATCATAATATACCATAAATGAATGTATAAAGATATAATGTAAAATATGCATAAAATACAAATATATTATTGCATTTTTACATAAATATGCTATAATATTATTGTACCGATAGGTACAAGATAGAGGTAACCCCTCACAGAAAGGAGCATACAAAATGCGTAAATTTATTTCAAGGAAGTAAAATTCACAACAATTTCAACCCAGGAAATTAAAATCGAAAACGGAAACGTTACAGGAGTACCATTAGAGGACTTCACTGTAACAGGCGAATACTCAAAAGAAAGAGCAGACAAAGTAGCCAAAAACATTTTAGTGGTAAGAACGTGGTAGTAACTAATGTCTATAATTTCTCAAAAGTATATCGCATGGAAACAGAAAAATTCATTGAAATGGCAGAGGAAGTACAAGAGGAAGAATAAGGTATGACACAGATTTTATTAACAGAAAAAAGTTTACATAAAATCTTAAACGATATTGATAATCGTTTAATCGTAAAAGAAATTAAAGAAACAGAAAAAATTGATGTTGCTATTGCTTGCTCTATGATACGATTAGAACTTGCAATGGAATTACATGAAGAACTATTTGGAGGTAAAGAAAATGACAGAAAACAAAATGGAAACAATTAAACAGGAAGTAGCACTACAACACAATGAAGAAACAAGCGTTGCGAATGAGTTCGGTAACGCTAAACAGGAAATTTTTACAAGTATTAATGATGATGGTTCAATAGAAAGCAAAGCAACCGTATTCAATGCAATGAATGACACTGATTATAGTTTGCGTGATTTTGTAGGGAAAGTTATCAAAATTAAAGACTTCGTTGCTCATAAGGTTGATTTGGTAGACGAAACTACAGGCGAAAAAACAAGACAGACACGTTGCGTGTTCATTGATGAAAATGGAAAAACATATGGAACTATTTCAAAAGGTATCAATCAATCTATGATTAATTTATTTGGTACTGTTGGTTTCCCTAACACTTGGGAAAATCCAATTCCTTTAAAAATCATGGAAAAGAAAGGAAGAAAAGGTTTCAGATTTCTAACTATCGGTTTAGCTTTTGAACAAAAGGAATAGGAGGTGTTGGGAGGGTATGCCTCCCTTTTATTATATGAAAAGCAGAAACGGGATATATTATAATCTGTATGAAAGCGAATACCACCTAAAAATCAATGGTGTAACATATTGGTTTTCATCAGAATTATATAAACGAAAATTTATAGAACGTTACATAGATGAACGGGATATATTAAATTATGCACAATCAAAACGCTTTAAAATAAATTTAAATTTAAACATTTTAGCAGATATTAGAACATATTCATCAATCGAAAAAAGAGGTTTTTTGATTGAAATTAAAGGGGTAAGATATACATGCCTAGAACACATAAATTTACAGTTAGAAACAAGGATATTACACGATTAAAGAAATTACAAACTTCTGTTAATCGTAAACAAAAACGATTAAAAAGGCTTTATGATGTTTCAATAGATATTGAAAAGAAAGATATAACAGATTTTTCAAGCAGAAAAGAATTTAATAAATACATACAGGAACTTGAAAATTTCACAGATAGAAAAAATTATCGTTACGTTAAAAATGAACATGGATTGGTTGTTTCACGTGAAACATATAATGAACTGAAAAACCAAGTAAACAAAATAAACAAAGAAAATAAGAAAAGATTGAAACGTTACGAAAATAAAAATTTCAAGTCACGAGGTAAAGACACAGAAGAAAAGGTAAAAGACCGTAAATTAATGGGTGATACACGTTACATTGAATTTAAACCTAAAATTTTTAATTTTAATCGTTTCAGAAATAAACAGGAGTTAGAGGACTATGAGGAAAGTTTAAAGAAACGAACTAATAGAAAGTATTGGGATAAAAAAGCAAAACAGTACAAAGAAAATTATGTTAAAGGTTTAAAAAATGTTTTCGGTAAAATGGGCAAGAAACTTATAAGCAATGTTAAGAAAATGAAAACAGAAGAGTTTTTGGAAATGTACTATACAGAAGATATAGCAAATATAGACTTCATGTATGAATTTATGGATGTTATAGCAAAACTTCATGAACTTGAAACGATTTTTAATGTATGAAAAAATACGTTGCTGACTTTGAAACTACAACGAAAAAAGAAGATTGTAGGGTATGGGCTTACGGTACTTGTGAGGTAGGTAACATTGATAATATTTCAATCGGAAACAATATAAATGATTTTATGAAGTGGTGCGAAAAAGAAAATAAAATCGTATATTTCCATAATTTAAAATTCGATGGGGAATTTATAATCTATTGGTTGTTTAAGCATGGTTTCACTTATTCTAAAGAACCAAAAGAAAAAACATTTTCATGCGTTGTTTCTGCTATGGGTCAATTCTATATCATTGAAGTAG